>Ga0065711_1006585_pt1 | contig 17984 bp, 7 predicted proteins | sample Hoacrofraction12_FD_59098 | JGI IMG/M metagenome (GOLD analysis project Ga0065711, IMG submission 59098) | Hoatzin crop microbial communities from Cojedes, Venezuela - Epithelial fraction 12 v2 (version 2) | ecosystem: Host-associated > Birds > Digestive system > Esophagus > Crop | place...
AGCCTGCCTGCTCCGGGCGCGGGGCGGCGGCTCCCGGCAGCCGGGTCCGGGCCTCAGGCGCTCGGGAGGCGCGGGGAGCTCGGGGGCTGAGGCCTCCAGCTCCGCGGGTTCTGCCCCGGGGAGCCTGGGGTCGGGAGCGGCCGTGGCGGGCAGCTGCGGCTGTTCCTGGTGGCCCGGGCGCGGGTGTCACTCAGCAGGGACAATTAGTCTCTAAATGTTTTATCGCTTGAAAGGCAGGGACCGATGGACTGTGCGCACCGGAGCAGGGTGGAGTTGCCGGGCGTAATGGGATGTCAAGTTACTGCTAATTGTGTTTCTACAGGGACCTGCGGGGAGATGGACGACTGGTTAGCCTGATAAAATACTAATAAGTGGTGACAGAAGCTTTCTGCTTTGCTGGTGCCTCCTGTCTTGTAGGTTTCTGCCATTGAATTTGGGGATTCAGGAAGGGGCTGATGCGTAAATATTGTGTCACTCTACATGTACACACTGCTGTTCAGAGTGATGTAAGAGAAATGGGAATTTGGATTATGTGGCTGCAACATGCAGATGTTCGTTATGTACATAGAGCAATTTGGGTATAAGGGTATCAGTCAGATGAATTGTGATTAATGAGTTGCTAAGCTATTAAGGCATCTCGAATGATTGTATTTTTCTAGAAGGCCATCTAAGTAATCTCCGTCCAAAACTAAGAAACAGCAAGTCTTGTTAGTAATCTAATGAGGAGAATAAGGTGTTGGGGTCCTGATCGTGGTTTAAAAACACCTGCCGTAAAGGTGTAGGGATAACAGAGCTATACTGAACAAGTTTCAGAAAACTAAGGCAAATAAATTTGGATTCGTTATGACCTGCAGTAAGGGATTTGTGGCACAGGAAGGGTTTGTCTCACCAATGAATTGCTTGACTACAACAAGGAAACCTGACCTCAGGAGAGCTTGTGGCAGCTGACATATTGAAAAAAAAAAATTAGGGATAAAAAAATATTCTTTGAAGTGGCTTAGTAGGCTTAACTTCCTTGACTATCATGCCCACTTGTTTTCAGATGCATGTGATTCTCAGAGCACTAATGCATACTCTATGCTTGTATGGTCCTTGTCTTTAATTGTAAGTCCATGTTTCATATATGTATAAAAGTTGTGTCCTGCAGCACCTTGAAGGTTGATATCTGGGTATATGAAGCTAAATGTAAATATACAAAATTTTNAAAAAAGTAATNATATGAATATGAATGAATATGGTAGTTGCATGAGAGGATTTGAATGTAAACAGTACATGTTTTTCTAATTGGACTAATAAAAATAATATCTCTTCCTACCACTTTTGCTATCTTTGGAGTATTTTATGGACTAAGGACCTGGCCCCTTGCTACTCATGCTCAGGCCCACTGAAAATTTACTCAGTGTAATGCAGTAGTCAACTAATCAAACTTGCACAATCACTAATAAATTTTTTTGTAGTCATTAGTAATAGTTGGTCTTTGTTTCCATGGTCATGTTAATTTGGCTTCAAGGTAGTGTAGCTGTCTAAAAAGGGGTAAGTGGGACATCCCTCCAAATCTTGGCCGTTGGTTCCCATCTCTTCCTTGTCCTGGCACTAATGTTCTGTGGGCTGCAAAGACAAGTAGTGAATTGAATTGCCTGAAACTGACGAACAGCAACAAGCTGATCTGGCTTAAAATATGGCTATGCAAATACTCATTCCAACACAAAGGATGATATGAGAATGAATTTTAATAATGTGGTGGAAGCTTAGATTATTCCTTCTGGTGATGTCAAATTAAATGGTCTTTGATATTAGGACACTTGGCTTTTTTATTTTACCTTTGAACAGGAATGTGTGGGGTAGTGATGTTCAACTAGGCATGAGGCTAACAGCTCTTTAGCTCTTCGTATCTGTGAATAAATAAGCAAAACTCCAGCTGTGTTGATTTTTTTAAAAAAAGATAGGGGAGTGGTGTTCAGTCCAGTAGATAGACAAGTAACAAGTTTTGAAAGTGTGTTTTTTAGGGTCTCTGTTATTCCCTATGAACCTTGTAGGAGTGGTTAGATTCCATACTTCAGAAATTTGTATAGTAGCTGTCTTAACAAGATGAAAGCAAATACATTTTGAGCAGAATGCTTATGTCTTCTTCAGGGAAATAGGAGAGTTGGCTAGTTCAGTTTCTGGGCTTATCTTCCCGAATGATTCACGCTTCATGTTTGAATCTACTGTGGTACTTGGCCAGTCCAGTGAGGAGGTCTGCGTACCTGGCTTATGGCATAATCAGATTGTTTTCCTTTTCCTGACTCTTCAGCAATTATTTTTCCTTGATAAACCAGTGTTGTCTTACATGATCGTTACTAACAAGTTTTAAAGACATAAGAATTCAGACAATTTTGTTAAATACCTGAATGGTGTTTCTTCTTCGCTTTTCAGATTCTTTTGATCAAGTCTGTTTTTGAGATTTGAAGCTTTGTCAGAACCTAAGTGTTAATATCTTTCTCTGTGCACAGTCTAGCTAACAAATTTCATCAAACTTTCTCAAGAAGCCATTTTTTTTTGAAGGAGTATGATAATATCTTTCAATGAAGAGCTAGGAGTAGTATGTAAGTTTTTTTTTTTTCCAGTGCTCTTAGAAGTTGTTTATTTACCTTTTTGAAATCAAGAGGTAAAGATTTTGTTACTGAGGTTCAGATATTCCCCACCCAATGGTCTGAGAAGCTAAAGCTGCAAACTTTGTTCTAGCTTGAAATTATATAGAAAAAGCAGGAACTTAGCTACTTGTTTTATGCTGGAAGGGCAGGCTTGTATTTACATTGCAGAAAAAGCTTAAAGTATTGCATTGAATGAGCCCTTTTGTCTTCCCTATGAGCCTAGAATTATGAATAGGCGTACACTGCAGGCAAAATATCAGTCTAATAAATTGTTCTTAAGCTATGGCAGTTAAACAAAATTACAGACCTTGTCCCTACTGTTCATTAGTCCTGTTGAACAGGTGTGTGGAAGTTAAATTCTTAAAACTTAACAACCTTTCTTTTATGGGAAATAAGCATTCTATTGTGCAAGGCGGTTTTCGTGAGTAGTTCAAAACTGTTTTTAAATTTTATAAAGAGGGACAATAATATGTAGTAAAGCAGTATCTTTAAACAAATGTGGTATCACTGAGGTACCTGTCGGTAACTGTCACGTTCATGGTATTTAGTCATTCTGCCTTTCATTAGCCTTTCTCAATTGCCTTGAATAATCTGGAATATTTATTAACGTGTGCTCTCTTGTGGAATGCTCTAATTTTAGTTATGTGACTATGTTTAAATCTATATGAGTTCAGGGGAAGCTTCTCAACATGCAGCAATTTGCCTTGAAAATAGGAAAATAAAGGTCCAGTGATTCTGAGAGAAGATGCAGTTTTTAAAGGTAGTTTTAAAATTAACGCTTTTACCTTTAGGTCTTGGCAGGAGGACATGCAAATCTGGAAGCTTTTGTTGTGCTTCCCTCTTCTCCCCCAGGTTGTTTCCAGAAATCTAACCTCGGTGTTGATAAGTCTAATAATGAGAGTTCTAACGTTCAGCACTTTTTTAGTGCCACTGCTTGATTCTTTTGGAGTTGATTTCTGAGTAACTGAAGACTAGTTTAAAAACAGCTTTGATGTTTTGTTAAATAAACCTGCAAGAACATCTACTTTTTGTGTAGCAGATGCTTCCAAGTATTATGTAAATTTATCTATTACACACTGTCTTCATTTAGTTCAGGAGATTAAAAAAATGCTAAATTTCTTGTCATATGAACACTGAAATGCCTGTCCTCTGACAGATTTTTGTGCTGCAAACCCACTGCCAAAGTATTTTGTATAAACTCTGACTTGTAACTGCCTTGTTATATCTTCCTAGGCTTTGCAGATCAGGTATGACAGAGGAAGTATATCACCTAATTCATATAAATAAAATTTTCATATATTTTAGTAATATTTTTCTGAGCTCTTGATTGAAAAAAGTATTTTTGTACACTTTACAAAGTTAATATTGTTTGAAAGTTTAGTTTACAAAAGGTGCAATTACCAGTTTTCAGGTTGGACTATTAAAATAGTTCACATAATTCCTGTATAATGCTGGAGGTTTGTATTATAGGTCCCTTATTACACAGGGGTGCTTTTGGCTGGTAATTTTTAGTGCAAGTTGGAGTGAATAAATATCAGATTTAGTTTCTGTTACATCAGTTGTTGTTCGTATGATCATTTCCAGAGCATTTTTACAATTTAACTGTAGTATATTTGAACTATATTTACTAGAGTCTTGCAGTAAGGAGTGTCTTGGGAATTTATTAAGACTTGAACTGAGTGCTACTTTGTTTTCCTGAGGACACCTTTCAGGAATTTCTTAGCAGCCTGATATGTGAATCCTCTGTCTCAAACAATGAATCTCTAAAAAAATACAAATGGTGCTTAAATAGTTTGAATCCTTCTTGATTTTTTTTTTCTTCCCTCTTTTAAAGGTGCATTTGAACTTCTTACTGTTTCTCCATCGACTAGCAGAAGAAGCCAGGACAAATGCTTTTGAGAACAAAAGTAAAATAATTAAACCTGAGCACACTATAGCTGCAGCAAAGGTAATAATGCATTTTTAAGATTTTTTTTTTGTTTAATGTGAAATGTATTATGACAGCGTATACAAAAGTTTTCTGTGTTAGTGTTAATATATTTTTATTTATAATCCAAAACCTGCAGAAATGTAATGTTCTTTTATCCATCGTTGGCATAATTCACTGTCACCAAGACATCAAAGTAACTCTTCTTGCCCTATTAAATATAGCTCTATTTTTACTTGATTATTCTGCGTTTAAATTCATAGTTTCAATATGTGGGTAAGTCTACACAGTAGTCTACCAGCAAGCGTCGATGGGCTGAAAGCCCAGGGAACAGGAGCAAATTCCAGAGTTGGAGGATCTTTATTTCAGATGATACTACATCAAGGAAGCATGCAGTCTTAGCTTCAGTAACATAAATGAAGCTTTATGGAACAAGTGAGTAAAAGTTCAAAGAGGTTCAAATATCTTACTTATACCTCCAGTTCTTACCTGCTTAGTCTGAAGGGTGTTTTAAGTGGATCCTTGCAGCGTTGTGTGGATACTACTTGAACAAACACATACTTTGTGTGACATTGTTGGCAAGAGAAAGACTAAGGGACGATTAAACTGTGGGTTGCTGTATGGGTAGGTCAGCGTAATAAATTACTATCTGAATATCTGTGAAGGAGGAATCCTCTGCATTACAGAGCATAATAAGTTTTGTGCAAAAGAAGGGGAAGAGGAAGGTGTTATGCAGCTTTCTCTCTCTAGAAAGAATCGGAGTGGTGTCAAAGTATGACTGAAATCTTTTTGTATTCTCTAGCTCATTTCACTCACTAGGGTATGTCTACTTTACCTAGGTTTCATGAAGAAACAATCTCTTTAATTTGTTATCTGTTCCACCACCCACCTACTGCTGCTGGGGAAACTGGAAGAACAAAACTCAACGTTATCTGATATTTGCGTCTTGTGGCTTCTGTTTATCTTTAATATTTTTTTTCCCTCTGGTGAAATGTTTAGTTTGATACTTTCTATTACTATAGTAACAGAAATATATACAGGATGTGTAGGGTAGCCAAGTTAATGTTACAGTTGGAAACTTATACATTTGTAATTTCTTTTTAACTGCAATCTTAACATTATTTGAACATTTTTGTGCTCCATTTATTTTTTTTAAGACGAGAAGAAAGGAAAAACTGCCTGTATTTTAATAATGTTAACACTTAAATGGTCCCACTTGGGCTTTGAAGTTCATTTTTCAACTTAAACTCCAAACCAAAAAATGTCCTTCCAAGGGTCTGGGCACTCTCTATATAGAAAGAAATAAGGCATTACAAACAAAATTGAGCATAGTAGCTTTATAATTGCAAATCTTTTTTTTTTTTTTTTTCTGTTTGTCTAGGCCTAACGGGGTAGGAGCTTCAAGGAATCTGTTGAGGGCTTGAGAGAGCTATTGCTGTTTTTCAGTGTTCATTTTTAAAATAAGCCCTTTATTTTACAAAATTCTTAGTTTTGAATGTTCTTATTTAAAAAAAAATACTTTCAGATATGATGTATTTCTGTATGCATTTGCTTTATTTCTAACCTCTTCCCTAGACTTTTACCCTTGGTGACTCTATTCCTGGGAACAGATTGTTTGGCTAGGTGAATCTTTGGTCTGAGTAGCCTAGCATTTTGGATCTCTTACTACTACCCAGACTGTAGTGATAAAAGCAGTGATAAATATGCTTTTTTCTTTTTGCAGGTTATTTTAAAGAAAAGCAGAGGCTAGAAAACAGACCAGTGGAATTTCAAAACACATTTTTCTGTGTTTTCTTACTATTCTGAGATCCTGTGAGCCACCTTTTGCACTTGTGGAAGTACTTAGCTTTACTGATGTCAATCTCCTGACTATGAGTATCTTGCTTTTTCTTAAACAAACAAAAAAAGAATCTTACCAGGTATATTTTAATACACTTCATGCATAATTTAAAAATAAGTGTCACTTGTCATTTAAGACTTTTGATGTACCTTATTTCTTCCATAACAATGGAGGAATGCCTGTACCATAGTCACTCTTCAGGTATGATATGTCATTTATTATTAGATGTATGGAACTTTTAAAGGCGAACAGTAATAAAAATGCAGGTTTCTCAGATAGAAAGAAAGAAAGTTTCACTAAATCCGTTATAGATTATGCAGTTCAACACAGATTTACTAGCTAAACAAAATCTTGGCTTTCAAAACAATCACTGTAGAAGCTAGTGTATTAAATATCTTGCTTCAATTTATTTGTAAATGACTTAATCTTTTTAAATGACTTTGAAAAGTAGGCTAAAACTTCTGTGTTCTAGGGAAACCATATGTATTTTTTTATTTCTAAATTGTGCTCTGAACTGTTAAGCTGGCCTACTGTTTGGTGTGGTATATGAGACAAGTTGGTGGTCTCTAATTCAGTTGGTGTGGACAGATGCATATTATGGAAAAGATCTGGCACAGCTGATGTTTTTCAGGTTAGATCCTGTACTAATAGTGAAGATAAGTTGGCATGAGTGCCAAGCTACTTTCTCCCTGGTTTTGAGTGTCATCCTAACTTGCCAGAAGTCTGGAAATGTACATTATGTAAAAATATATTTTTAAATTAAAATGCTGTTCTATTCCTAATCTGGTATTTTTAAACAATTGGTGAACACTTTGCTTATAAAACTTTTAATAAAGATATAGTTGAATCTTACAGTTTGAGCTGACAATACAATTTTGTGGAATATGTGGTAGCTGATCCTTCACATGCACAGTGAACTATTCTTAAAATAAAGAATTTTTTTAAAACATTATGTATTGAGTGTTCTAATTTTGTTTGACATGTTACTGAGTATTTTCCAGAAACTCAGCAAAAAAGAATTGCTTTTTATAAATATTTTTGTAGTCTAAAGAAACCAGAGCAATGCGAGAACTTCAAATTTCATATCTTGTCCATGTACTTTTTAAAATCCGGTACAACCTGTGAAAAGTCCATCCTTTTACAGTATGCAGAAATGAATGATGACTCTTCTGCTTTACTTAACTTGTAGGGCTTAGTTTGGTCTGCTTCTTATAAGGTTGACTAGATGCCTTATTCTGCATTTGCTTTTCTTACTCCCTTGAAATCCACAAAGAAAGCTGAAAACATACATGTGTAGAGGGTATTTGGACTTCATAATCTGAAGTACGTTCTCAGGAATAAGGGAGATCTGACCTAGGTATTTGTATTTTTCTGTGTAATTACTGTCCATGATTTAACAATTTTATTGCAACACTAGATTTTCCTTTCTTAGAAGCGTTTTCTCTAATTTTTGTCTGAACTACTTTCTTATAGTCTTGTATAACCATGTACTTTTCCTCATTGTACAGTTGTTTGAGTGCTGTTACTTCTTTTGGAACTTGTTTTGATGTCGCTTTAACTTTTCTTTTTTTATTTGCCTAGGAGCAAGATCCATTATGAGCTTAGTGGAATGTTCTCATTCTCATGTAGTAGATGGATAATCAGCTACCACTGGGGAAGAGAGGCAAGGAAGTGTTAAGACCAGCCACCAGTGTACTTGTTAAATATTTTATACAGTGTTTTTTGCCTGTATTCATGATGATTTGAAGATCCAGTAGGAAAAACCTAACAGTACAATGACCCTGGGCACACGGGGGATTTCTCCTCCAAACGTGCGCGCCAGACACCCTGTTGCTTCAGGGTGCTTTCATGTTGCTTCACACATGTAAATATTCATTATATTTCTAGGAACTAATTAGCATATGTAAATATCTTTCACGCATGTATATTAGTATCTTTGGGTGGTCTTTGGGGGTCCCAAGATGAAGGCCCATCCTCTTCATCACGCTGTTCACTGATAGACATTTGTTTCTGCGCAAACTCAGTTCTAGGATCACGTATATCATGTCCTTCAGGTTGTTTGGCTCTGGTCTTGTTGCTCTCTGTTTCTTACAATCCCCTCTATCAATGATTAAGAAGGTGCCTTTTTTTTTATAGGAGAGAGGCTTTTTTCCTATAAGCCCTGAGAAGTTTGAGTTGGAATGTGTCCTGTCACTAGATTGCCAGTACTTTGTGAAAGTTTCGTACTAGTTGAAGCAGGCAGGTATTCAGAAGAACTGAGTAAATTGGCAGGTATTCAGGTTTCTCTCTTAAACTTTAAATAAATGCTTACTAAAAATTAATGTGGTTGATGTAGTGTGGTATTCAGAAATATACAGTGCTATTATTTTTTCTAGTATCTTCTTGATTGTTCACCATAATATCAATTATATTCATATTTGGCAGCTCTTCATAGGGTCTCTTCTCCACCCAGTTCTCCTTACTGGATTTTTAAAATCAAAACTCCTTATAGTAGTGTTGTCTAAATACCCATGAACACTTCCAATTAATATAAACTTGGAGGATATACTAATAATGTATTTTCTATTATTGAATCTGTACTTAATGACAAAATATCAAAGCACGTAGTTCTAGAGAATGTCTTTCTAAACTAGATCTGTGGTAGAATGCCTAACGAACTTGAGTTCTGTTATTTGGATTCTTGTGTTGATTCTCTGCCGTTAGGAAGAAAAAAGGAAGGATTATTGAGGGAAGAGTCATGTTGATCTATTAATAAGTTGTCACTTCTACTAAACTGTTTTCCTGAAACCTTGACAAATTTAGTGTTCAGAAACCATTGAGACTATTGACTCACTATTGAATTTCCTCTGGTTTTAAAGGTAAAATTCAAGAGGTTTTGGGAAGGAGAGGAGCTCAGACGATACAATTATGACTCGTCATTTCCTCAGGAAAGCAGGGTAGAAGACCTGAAAAATTAAAGACCCACTAAGACATTATTCAGTTTTGCAATTCTCTTTGTTCTCTTTGCAGCTTTCCCAGTGTTCTGTTTCACGTCCTAATCCGCCCTTTCACTATCATCATCAATGAAAGATGGAAAAGTCAAAATGAAGAAATAGAGGAATTTGACATAAGTACTTCTGGTGGCTCTTGTCTTGGTTTTCAGCTTTTCATGTAGCTAATGTTAGTTGCTGGGCCAGGGAGTGGTATCACAAGTGATTAAGGCACAAAAGAAGCAGTAAAATGTTTATTGATAAGCAGGTGGTTATGAGGGAAGGGAGTATTTTCCCTGGTGGGGTAGTGCTGTGGCTGGCTTTGTTTCATCTCATGTATGAAGTGGCTGATGAAAGGGGATCTTCTGTTTGCCAGCTTGAGTAAGTCTTCTCATGAGGAGTATGCGCTGTTTAGCTCTCATGTTCACATAATTTTGCTTGCAAGATAAGTGAAGAGAGAAGAAAGTTGTGAAAGCTTTAAAACCAGATCCATGCATACTTTTAATTTGTAGGGCTTGGAAGATTTTCTGAGTGGAATAAATCACATGATTAATAGGTTTAAAACCATTTTTGAAAAGTGAATATTGAGAATGGTATATCAGTGAAGGTTAGATCTGTGGAGTCAACAGGAATATATGAACTTGTATGCTTTTGTGGGTCGGGGCCCAGATGATAGCTGTTCTGTTTGAATATAAAGTTGTGTTGGATTAGGAAGATCGCTGTTTTAATTCAGAAAATCAACACAGGTGCTAGAGAGGACATTTATGCCTTGGAGTTTCATTGTGCTTGTATGTGGAGGAGTGCATGGTTGCTAAAAAAGACTCTTAAGTTGCATAATACAAACTGCCGCTCCGCTCTGGTGAGACCTCACCTGCGTCCAGCCGTGCAGCCCTCAGCAGAGGACAGACATGGACCTGTTGGAGCAGGTCCAGAGGAGGACCACAAAGATGATCGGAGGGCTGGAACACCTGTCCTGTGAGGAAAGGCTGAAAGAGTTGGGGCTTTTCAGGCTGGAGAAGAGAAGGCTCTTGGGAGACCTTATTATGGCTTTCCAGTACCTGAAGGGGGCTTATAAGAAAGATGGGGACAAACTTTTTAGCAGGCCCTGTTGTGATAGGACAAGGGGTAATGATTTGAAACTGAGAGAGGGTAAATTTAGACTAGATATAAGGAAGAAATTCTGTGCAGTGAGGGTGTGAGGCACTGGAACAGGTTGCCCAGCGAGGTGGTGGATGCCCCATCCCTGGAAACATTCAAGGTCAGGTTGGATGGGGCTTTGAGCAACCTGATCTAGTGGAAGATGTCCCTGTTCATTGTAGAGAGGGTTGGTCTAGATGACCTCTAAAGGTCCCTTCCAATCCAAAGCATTCTGTGATTCTATGAAAACAGAAGTACTAAATATTCTCTGGCTGTAATGATACAGTAAAGGAAAAAAATTCAGAAATATTTATGCTGTAATAGGAAAATTCTTTTTTTAGCCATAAGGTGGGGATAGAGCAAAAACTGTCTTTTTCTTCCCTGCAGTAACCTCTTGTTAGAGAAAATTCTCTGTTTATTACTACTAAAAAGTATACTATAGATTGTGACAATTCCAGATGTTTTTTTAAGGCTACTAAGCCTGCACTTCTGACATATGTAACACAATTTATTTTTTAAAGCAATTCCTATCCACATGAAAAAGGGGTGTTATGCTGATCCATACCGAGAGGGTAAAAGTTAGATATTTGAGGCTTTGATGGATCTTGAAGATTTTTCTTTCTTGAAAGATCAATGTTTCAGCATCAGATAGTTTTCTTAGTTATAGGTCTATAGTTATTTGTACAACATAACTTCTGCTTTAGAAACTGATGTGTTCTATGGGCAACGTTATGCAGGAGATTTTTGTACAGGACATTGCTTGTACAGCAACCTTAACTATAAAACATATAGCTAGTGTTGGCTGAATTGCTGACTCGGCATTCCATTAATCTTTTATCAGCTCAGAACAACTAATGATAGGGCATTGTAACTCCTAAATACATAGGGTTTTGAGGTGATTTATGATTATGAGTATATATTTAGAAGGTGTGACTTATATTTCAAAGTGCTGATTACAGTAAAACAAAATTCCTTTTTCCAGACCTGTAAACTATACGTCAAATTCAAGTTCTTCAGACTGTTTCAAAGCGCTATGTGTAGTTGTTTTCAGTTCAGTATGCTGTAAATATGTATTGGAATATAGATTCTTGGATATATTTTAGTGGTACTGTACTTGTAACTGCTGTGGTAGCCTGCTTGGATATGACGAAAGAGCATTATAGAACAAATTTCTTACAGGTGTGAGTAGTTTTAGTTCTAGTGTGAGAAGATGCTGACAGCAGTTTTGTTGTGCTAAATACAGAATGGCAAATTTTTGAGGAAGTTGTTGAAGAGTCTTTCCATCTGACAGCCCATGGCTCTGCAGAAGCAGTCAGTTGGAATTCATTCATTTACTATGTGGTGAACAGTGGTGGGGGTATGTCAGTGTCTTTGCAGTCCACATTCATCAAATTCACACGGGCTTCGGTACATAGTAGTCTCCCATGGGCTGGATTGTTAATGTTATCCCGACCAAACTGCTGAAAGATCTTTTCAGGTCATTTGATAGCTGTAAGATCAAGTTTCCTAATGAGAAGGTCACTTTCCCGGGGAGAATGATTTCAGTGCGTGGAGAGTTTGGTAGAGTGTAGAAAAAAGCGTAACCAGCCCTAAAATTACTTCTGGTTTACAAAAGAAACGTAGACACAGCCTTACTACTGAGTAATAATGTGATTGCAGCAGTTAAAACCAAGAGCACTTCCTACAAGAATGGCTTGCTCTTAACCTCCTAGCACTAGGTCATGCTCTACAGAAACAGAGACTCCTATTTTGTTTCCTAAGTGTGTAGAAAGCACAGACAGTTATGTATTTTGGCAATTGAACAAATCCTGAATCAAAAATTGTAAAGGGCAAACACTTCCAAATAAATGTCGTAAGAAATGGGGTTGGGTTAACTGGAGATTCTAAACTCTTATATGAGGTTGAAACTGGTCTAATTGTATTTATGCTAACCTCTAAAATTGACAGCCTAATGTGATATTTTAAATTCGTTTAACTTCAGCAGGTAAGTACACACACATATTAGATCCTGTAGCTGAAATCAGTTTTAATGAGATTTGTGCAAGTTTTATAAATCAGATAAATATTTAAGTAACACGTAAGCCAGTTTTTAAAATTCTGTTGCACAGCTGAAATCTTCTTAGTACAACCAAGCCTCTAGCCCTAGCTGTTGGAGGGTACTGACAGGGTAAAAGCTAAAGTTAACATACTGATGATGAATTTAAACATTTAAACATGTTTAAATTCTTTATTCCTTAGTTTGTTTTTACTCTTCAGAGAAAATTATGTGTGTGAAATGCTGTTTCCAGAATTGGTCAGCTGTTTAAATATTACTGATTTCTCAAGGTTGGTTAGCAATTAAAAATAAGTTAAAGACAGACCCTAATTTAAAAAAAAAGGGGTGGGGGTGGGGAGAGCAGTAAGGAAAGGGGAAGGGTAAGTGCACAGGATAGTAAATGATTGTCTGGCCAATCTTAACTGTATTTTTGTAGTTTCACAACTTGTTTCTCAAGTTGAATTGAATTCCCGCACTTTCCAGATTTGAAGGGTTGGGGTTTGGAGGAGGAGGGCAGTAGTTTTCATATAGTCTATGTAACAGTGCTCTTGTAAAACTTTTTCCAATAAAGCTGGTGCTGTGTCTGGTCAACCTTAACTTCAGCTTAACTAAGGTTTTCTGGGACATGGGATATCTTCCTTAAATTGTCCTTTGAGTTCCACATGGTATTTAATTTTGATGATACTTTTCCTGTTGCCTGATCTGGATGTTTTTCCCACAAATTCATATGAATAAACCTTGAAAATTCAGATCAGAAGTGGACAAAAAAAGTTCATCTTCATTGGTCTAAGAGCTTTACAGGAAACTTTTCAATAATTGCTAAAATTTTGCAAAATACATAACAGTATGTGTAACTTACCTGCTTCTCAGTAATTCATCTTGATTTTGTTCCCTTTCCTTTTCTGGATAAGACTGGAAGGCATAGTGAAGTTTTGTTTTAGGGCAGCAACAACATTTGAAAATCCACTACTGCAAAAAGAATGGATTAACTATCAGTTTCTTTGAAGGCACATTAGTATTCTTTATGTCAGTTTGAGCAATGATACATTTTTCACTTGAGTGTTTCAATGACCAACAGGTTGTTTACCTATAGATGTTTGTCATAAATTAGTAAGTGTGTGTGTATATTTATAAAGTGGCTGCAGAATTAAGAGTGAGGAACCTACTTCATCACTACTCATGGGTCTTTTGGGGTTGATTTGTGTGGGTTTTTTGGGGAGGTGGGTGGGAAGGTGGTTGGTTTTTAGTGGAAAGGAGGGGAAATTACCAAAGATGGTTAGCTTGATGAATAGGCACTGTAGTTAGTACAAGAATCTTTCAGCGGTCTGTTGGCTTTGAAATGTATACTGAGTTGAAGAGAATTTAAATTTAGAAAAAGGTAAAAGCTTCAAAGGAGCCATCAACAGCTAGGTGAACCTTTCTTTTCCTCTCTTTAACTGAAGTTTATAAAATGGGAAGGAGAGAAAGAACAGTTGGCTAACAGTGGTTCCAAATAAGGAAAACCCACAGTCTAGCCCCATCACTGGTATTATTTCAGATTTATACAATGTCTTGCAGACAAATGATCTGAAATTAGTTTGAAACCACTGTCCCAGAAGATACCTGTGCAGAAGAAAGCCTCAGTCTCAGAGTGAAGGCAGCATATGACACTGCCCCTGGTCTCAGCTGTTACGGCTCTGTGGCATGCGTGCTCCTACTAGCCATGGGTGTGTGAAGTGAGGTTATGCTTTGGGCAGATATCCAGGTCTTGGGCAATATGCTGCTGTTGCTGTCCATAACACCCTGGGGGAGCTGCTTTGGACATCAGTGCTGGAACGGCCTTGGTGTCTTTCCACGTGATTCTGTAGCAGATCTGTGCTGGAGAATTTTCTAGCTTTTTCTAACCTTTCCTGTAGGTTTTTCTGTGCTTCTCTGGACATTAATATAGAATATTTTAATTAGTTTGCTTTAGTTTATCCTAAATTGGGAGTAAAATACAAATATCACAAGTTCCTCCAAAACATTAGTCTTCAGGGAGAAACCAAGTGTAGGACCTAGTAACCCTTACACAAGTTTTCTGAAATATCATTGCTTACTTTTCCCTGTTCACTTTAATATTTCTGTACATATATACCATAAACACAAACAGTGTGAGGTTGTGAAAGTTGGACCTAGGGTTTCATGATACTTTTTGTTGACTGCAACTCTTGAAGTTAAGTCTCAACAAGGTATGGAATAACTTGCTGGCTTGAGAAGGTGTTAATTGTGCTATAGTTTTGTGCCTTCAAACAGAAAGGGTTTTTGTTGTTAGTGTTATTGTTCATGCTGCCATGCCTTGTGTTGAACTTATTTGCTAAACAGCTAGCTGGCAGTGCAGCTGTAGCCTAGAGTTGGAAGAATAGGCAATATTAAAAACACAGGATGAGTGCAAGCACAGCAGTTTTACTTTGGCATATTATTTTCATGAACCTAGCATCTTTTGCAAGGTTTTCCTGGAAATAAAAAGAAAACACCTTTCCAAATCATCTTTATTTGGGTAGAATAGATGTTTAATTACGCTCAGCTTCTCCAAAACAAACGTTCACGTATTGACCTGAATTGTACCTTGGATATTTCTGCTAACATGTTTTTTTCCTACTTGTTGCTTGCCCACTTTCACAAGGCAAGAGGATGGGATAAGCTGCATACTCTTTTCTTCTAAGGAAAACTATTCTAATGGCACTTTTTTTGTGTGTGAAGTTCCTGGTGAAGCAGAAGGTCGTGTGTCTTTAAAATGGTGTCTTAGAAATTTGGTGATTTACCAGGAAGGTATTATTTTGTCTCTACTGACTGTACTTTAAAACATTTGTTCTGATGTGTAAAGACCACCTCTGCACCTACTGGATTTTATGTATACAACTTCTAAGAAATTTAGATTATTTTTTCTTTTTACAGTTCAGAAACTGTAGTTGTTTTCTAATGTATAAAACTCCATATGGAACTTAGACTACCTGGGGTGTGTTTTATTCTCTGAAGTACCCATCAGTTTAAAATATCAGGCCACTCTCTGGTTGAGAATGGAAAGAATTTTTGTTAGATTATTCTAAATTTTTGTGCAGGCTTAGTTTTGTTTTGCGTTTGTTTTGTTTGGTTTGGGTTTTTTGCTAACTACAGGGGCTAACAGATATTTTTAAGTTTTTTTTGCTACATATTTGATATCATATTCCTTTACTCAAGCATGAAAATCCAATTATGACTCATCTCCCAGAGAAGTCTTCCAGTTTCCATAGTGTTCCTAATATTCTTAATTTTGAAGACTAAGCAGAGTTTCTTCCCAGTTTTTTCTGTTCCTCTTTTTCCAACCCCTAACTTGAGTGCTAAAGCGAAGAAAGGGAGAGGAGAGGATGGCTGCAGTGTTGCAGAACATTTATGCTGGAACCTAAGCAGTAATATCAACAGGTACTAGGCTTTAAATAGTGAAAACCATATGAAGCAAATGCTCTATGTTCCTTATCAAACTTAGATGGAGCTTTGGAGAGACAAATCACAATATGAACCTTTGTTACCAATGCTGTTGGTTTTGCTTCAAAACTGTGGAAATGCTTCCCCCCCCAAAAAAAAAAAAGTTGTGGGGTTTTTTTCTTGCTTATTAGCAAAAAGAAGAAAGCATCAGATCCAATGTAAACATGAACCAAGACAATTTGATTTCTTCTTTAGTGTGTTAATTATTGATTGAAAAACATTGTTTCATTTTCTTTATTTTTTTTCTATGAGGAATATATATTCTTTTTAGAAAATTGCTAAAAATTAGAAGCTGAATTTTTAAAGCTGTACCACAGTTGGGACTTTATAAATTGCAATAATATCAGTTTGTTAAAAAAACTAACATGAAGTTATTGCACAAACAAGCAAAATACTCCTAATAGTAAAGAAACACTTTTGAAGTACCAACTTTTTTGGAAGATCTCTCTTGCAAATTCCATTTAAAATTATGTTTGTTATAAAGCTTGTGTATAATATTTTTAGAGCTTAGTAAGCTGAACTCTTGTCTGCATCCCTCTTGAAAAGAAACGCGGACCATGTTTGAGACATAATTTGTGTAACAAAATATCTTTATTTCTGAGTTAATTTAATTTTTACATGCCTCTTTTACAGAGGAAGTATACTTTTAATAAAAGTCATGTGTTTAGAGCAGTATTTTTTGCTTTCAACATAAATTATTTTTATGTTGTTACTGTTTGATGTGAAGTCTACATTTTCTGTGAGTGAACTTCTTAGCAGTTACAGTATGGATCTTATCTTACTATATCAGTGCCACTGTGTTACCAGTCACTATAATGGAAATAAATCTTTAGGGGATAATATCAAATTTTGAGCAAAACTATGACTATACTTTTAATACAAGATGCACTCATATATCCTTTTTTACATAGGCTTCTTGTACTGTCCTTGGAAACCCAGAGAAAAATAAATTTTAGTCTGTTCTTATGATTTCCCGTTTAAATAGGGTCTAACACCACATGAAACACTTTCCTGACCTTTAGCAATGTCAGAACATGAAACAGAGGAGGAAGATACCCTATGGTGTATAGTACATTAAGGGGATTACCTCATCAGCATGAAAGGTCCATAACTAATCTGCACCAGAGACATGTGAACTGTTGGAGGAGGACATTGTTGAGGATATAAAGAAACACACCAAAACATTTTCTGTGAGAGTTTTTCAGCACGTAAGTGGAGCAACCGGCATGGGAATGTTTCTGAATTGCAGTGTCAGATTTGTTCTCTGTTTCCAGTGTTTTTTATTCATATACATACCCACACCCCAAATTTCAAGGCTAAGACAGGATTGATAAAAGACAAAATCAAATTCTACTTCTTATGGAACGTTAAATCAGGGGGGAGGTTGTATCTGTTATTTTCCTTATGGTAAGAAGCAAGGTTCTCCCTAACTTCTTAACTGTGGAGACCTAATAACAAATACATTACAGGACAGAATTGATTGAGGGAAGCAAAATATTTATTTTTTTTTTAAATTTCCTAAACTGGTTTGAAACTGTACCTTTACACTACATGTTTTTCTGTGTGTAATGTTTTTTTCTAATACAGTGCTTGGTGATAGATTTGAAAAATTGACCAATAACTATAAATACAGTTGTCCAGAAATAAAGAGCTCACGTAAATGAGTCAACCCAAATTTTTATTAGCCATGCTTAAATCTTGCAAATAACATACTTTTTAAATCTTTGGGTTTGAAAACCCTGTTGCAATTTTGTGTGTGAATCCTTGTTTGAAAGTATTCCTTATTATTAAGAGAAAAAAATAATCCAACACTGAATTTATGGAGACTTGCCAAAAATTCTTTAAATTATCCTTATTAGGTTACAGTAATCTATTATTCAAACATGTGCTAGAATTGTTGGAACGTATATATTGCATTATATCCCTTGAGTAGAAGAGCAAGATAACAAAGGAAGGCATCCTA
>Ga0065711_1039254_pt1 | contig 17984 bp, 6 predicted proteins | sample Hoacrofraction12_FD_59098 | JGI IMG/M metagenome (GOLD analysis project Ga0065711, IMG submission 59098) | Hoatzin crop microbial communities from Cojedes, Venezuela - Epithelial fraction 12 v2 (version 2) | ecosystem: Host-associated > Birds > Digestive system > Esophagus > Crop | place...
TGTCACTGTCTGTTATCACTGTTACAATTTTTATATTTTGTACCACTAGTATTGTAGTAGGAATCGTCCAGATTAAAGAAAGACAGACTTTTTTGATGAAAACCTAACAGAGCACAGCGATGATGGGACTGGACCTGGTTTTCAACAACTGGCACCGAGCAACTTCATCAAGATCAACATCTCCTACAGACTGTGGGCACGGGCTGCACCAGATACATCAGCCGTGAGCTCCGGATGCAGCAAGTGACGGTCCATCACCAAACATCACCTCTCCTGCCACGGAAGATGATTATGACAGATGGAGCCTGAAGTCATGGATTAAATGAACTCAGCCGACACTTTAGAGTTATGATGCATAGACTAAGGGAATGATATCTGGAGACAGGAGAAGTGGTGGTGATCAGCTGGAAAATGGGGGACCTGGGCATGACGTAGATGGCATGGAATAAGGTGTGGATAATGTCCTGGGTTTGGCCAGGAAAGCGTTAATTTTCACCGGACTCCAGGAAGAGGCGCAGCCAGGCGGGCTGATCCCACCTGGCCAAACAGAGCAGGGTATTCCATACCATGTGCCGTCATGCTTGGTTCCAGTTGGGGGGGAGCTGGGCAGCGGGATCTCACTCGCGACTCAGGAGCGCAGCGCGCTGGTCCGGTCTGGAAGAGCAGCTCTCTGTGTTGTGTGGTTTGTGTTGTGTTTTCTCCTTATTTGTATCGTCGTTGTTCCTATTCCCTTTCATTGCTGTTCTGTTAAACTGCCCTTATCCCCACCCACCAGTCTCTGCCTGTTTCTTTCCATTCTCCCCCGCACCCCGGCAGGGGGATGAGTGGCCACGTGGCACTTTTGTTGCTGGCCGCAGCCAAAGTATATCATTGTGCAGGACATAATAAGGTTCAACTTAAAACAAAATGGAGAGACTGAAAACAGTTTGCAGATAATGCCTTGATCTGCAGTTTTGCTACTCTGAATGATGTCACCTATTATATACTTTTTTAACATAATATTTAAGATCTGTTTTCCTTTTAGTAGGTGCAGTTTTAACTGCATTTTTGCCCTATCAAAACGAACTGAAAACTAAATCAAACAAATACGCTTGTTTGCACTGAAATTCACTGCCATAATACAAGTTTTTCTGGTATAAAATATATATGTAAAAAGGGTGGAAATACTTCTTTATTGTTAATGTTAATTCTATAGTAAACATTGTAAGAACTTTTGGGTTACTCTATAAAATTTAATTTGAAGAAAAATCTCCAATTTCTTAGTAGTGAACAGAGAGATAAATTAGTTGCATGTTGTGTGACATTATTTTGACTTAGAGTTTAAATGTTAATTGTCAATGAAAATTATGGAAATAACAAGCAATAGAAAATAAAATTGGGTGATTCTAACCAAAGATTTTCTTAAATGTATTTATTAGCTTTCACTTTCTAAATAATTGCCCTAAGCTAATTTAAAAAAATAAAATTAAACCTCTTGAGAGGTTATAGTAATTGAATCTGGTAAAATGAAGCCTATTAAATAATTTTATTAAAGTTATTTGTACAAGCCATATAAGACATATTTTAAGCACTGGCCTAAATGACAATGGCAATGTGATCTTAAGGAAACATAAGGTACTAACAGCAACTATTGGCACACTCTTACCAGTAAGGACCTATTGCTATCAGATATCTTGGGACACCCTTATGCTTAAAAATTTTGATACTATTTACCTAATGTAATATCAAGCAACGACTCAAACATATAGCGTGTTTTATAGAAGGTTGTAGACATGGTAGTACTTTAGTACTATATAGATAAACCTTGTGCAAAATATATTGTGAGATTTACAGTTTACAAACTATCAACAACAAATACCTTACACATTAATGACTGCATCACCTCAAGGTTTAAAAACCAAACTGTGAATGAAAAGAATGAAAAGTGTTTGAGCTTTGTTCTTGGTTTTTTAAATGTCTTTAAGGAATGAATTATGAATTTTGAAAATAGATGTCATCTATTTTGTAATTCTTACATGTGCTTAATATTTTGTTAGAAAAACACACAAAATTCTGGCAGGATATCCAGTAGGATTTTCTGAAACAGGAGAATCAGGAGTCAACTTTAGGGATCAGAAAGGATTCTGAGTCAATAAGGCAAGAAAAATTGTGTCTAGGGTTAGTTTCCAAATCATGAATACAGGTGATAGACATATCATACAGACATTCACCTTCACATACACTCAAACTGTCCCTTCTTATATATACATGAAAAAAGACACTAGACTGGCATAAAAGAGTGTCTACAAGATGTTGGTGGCAGCTGAGAAGTCTTGGGAACATTTTCAAAATTAGAAAGAAAAAACATAATCCATTTTAATTTAAACATTGATAGAAATTTTTAAATGTTTTTTTTTCCACTACCCTATTTGAGAAGGATGCAAACTCCCAAAACTTCATTTTCCTGTATGCCATATTATCTATCTTTCACAAAAGTTTCCTACCTATATGCTCTGAATCGCTGATGCACATGCTTAATGTTTCTGAGGCACATCCAAACTTTTTTGCCTTTATACCATTTTAGTATTTTCCCACATGTGGAATAGCAAATATAGTGGAAGCATGCCTTCATTTATAGTCTGATGTAACAAACCATGAGCTAGTTTAAACAGGTTGTTTGAGTACAACATACAACGTAGCAGTAGCAGTGCACGGCATCCTGTATGTTTCTTTGTATATTTGTTGCATAGCTCTGTATTGTAGCAACTAGAATGTTTTTGGAGTCCATGCTGACTACATCTGGCAGTCCTCTGGCACTGTCTAGAACCTTCTTAACAATATTCTCAAGTCTAGGGAAATTTCCAGCCCATACTGCTGAAATGCTTCGTCTGTCTTTATGAAGGCATAAGTTTTAGCAAGGCCGTGTCAGCCAGAACTAAGGTATTATGTTCGGTCTTTTTTAATGTACCCGTTTTACTGACATAACAGAAGGACAAGAAGAAAACTCACTCTCAAGATTCTCCCTTCACTGCTGTTAATTCTTGCCATTTTTTCACAAATACAATAATATTTGGTATTTTCCTCAAAGTCCAGTGCTTCAAGAAAACCAACTACATGAGAATATCACCTTTCCTGAAAAGTGTATTTCCAGTTCTCATAAAAGAGCTTTAAGACATGAAAAGGATACACCAATTCAGAAAATTAAGATGAATTATTTTGAAGCCAGAAAGAAAATAAAAAATGAATCAATATTAAAATAAATTAAGAATTTTTACTTTTCAAATTTCAACAGGGATTCAGATAAGACATTACAAACTAGTTGCTAACATGTCTTATTCCAGTAGACATACTGGAATACATCTTTTAGACTACATATACATGCATATAGTCTAAAAGATGACTGAGCCATGGGCAAATTTACGAAGAGACAGACTGATTAAAAAAAATGTCCCAATGTTTAGTCAGCAAAATATAATGTATATTTTATTAGAAGTATAACCTTTTATGTAGTGCAGATAATTAAAAACTTAAGGACTTTCACAATTTAAAAAAATTACCTTTTTGTTTTCTAAGGAGTATTGTGTACATAAAACTGTACCTGTACCTATTGCCACCAGAAAAGTATTATGATATACAATGATTTGAAATCTAACTTCAGCAATACTGGCAGCAGTAGTGCACAATTTAGATAGATACATAAAATTTCAGCTTGCAAGAAGTATCTTCAATTCATTCATTACTTAACTCTTTTTCAAGAAAAAGAAATACTTCTAATTTGGAAAGGAACTTTTGAAAAATAGGAGGAGAAGAATTGTAGTGTATAAATCTATTCTGATAGTGATAAGAAATACCCTATACTGGCATTTAAACTGAATTTGAATGTGTCTTCATGCTGTCTTTTCCTCTCACTCTCGCTCGAATATAATCATTACATTTCTGACTTTGCAGGAAAAAAAAAAAGCCCTTAAAGTAACATTTCGTAATCAGCATTTAATGTCCATGGCTCATACAATGGAGGTCTGCCATTTCAGTCTCCTTTGATTTGTTCAGCCGCAGGAGAAGCTGCAGTGGATTAAAATCATTACTTCATATGTGTTATTGGTCTAATTAATTTTAAAAAAATTACTTATTAATAATTTCAGAAATTCTTTTGTTAAGTCATAGTGAAGTCAATTTAATTCTCGAGCCATTCAGCCTCTTGTTATTTTGCATTTGAAAACAAACATAAAAAGAGAAAGTTGTTAACTAAAGAGATAGTAAAATGCAGACAAGGTATTTTTCCTGAAATGTCAACAAGCATCACAATGTAGTGAAAATATGGTAAGACATGTACCTATATTTCTGGAAGAGGGAAGGTTGTTTATTTGCTTGTAATTTATGTTATAAGCTTTCTTTTCAAGTTACTTAACAAATAAGGTAAATTCCAGTATCTGTATAACTCTGCTAACAGAGAGCATTGCAAGCATGAACATTACAAGTCCAGTGGCAGTAGGTGTTAATATGCATAGTGAGATTGTTAGTTTTCTAAAGATATGTTCCTCCAGTGTAATTTACTATGGATAGCAAGCAGCTATACTCCTTATTTTGTTTGTAAAGCAACAACCTTCTTTTCATATACGAATAGATTTCACTCACAGACAAGGTTTCAGGCATCAGATTGGCTACTTTACAATTCCAGATGTGAGTGTAAGACAGATTTCTATAAAACTCTCTTAACACAACAAACATTTTTTCCAGCAAACATGTTTGTGACTTATTTACAGTTACATCACAATACAACATGCACAGCTGAGTTGTAACTTCTTAAGGTAATGAAAATAATCCATAGAGACAATTAAACTTTCATCAGAAATTTTGTAAATAAATGTTTAATATGAGACTTAGAGAATAACTAAGAAAAATCTCAGTTTTACAGTTAGAAAGGTTTCCTATTTGTATAAGAGTTTACTGAGCACAGAACAGTATTGTGTTTACCTAGGACTCCAGCTAACACTGACCAAAGTTAAAAGGGACAAGGACAGTATAAATCTCTGCAACTCTAGGCAAGTGGGAGAATTTTAATAACTCAGGAAACCACAAAATTTAACAGAAAATGAAAAAGCCTATAGAAATTAAAATTTCTTTTTTTTCCCAATAAGTAGTCAAGCAGTAAAATATGTAGGAAACTTTTTTTTTAACCTCAAACACCAAGTAAAACTATAGAAATACTGGCAATAATTATTTATTTTAGTTATTACTGTAATGCTTTACCATACAACACCCTAATTAACTCTCTAATAGATTAATTAAAAAATATGTAAATGATTTTTCAGATTAGGGAAGAAATACTTAATTTAATGCAAAACAAAATAAAAATAAATTTTTTCATTGTATTTTCCTGATGACCAACAGCTTTTCCAAATAAAAGATAGGTGTGATAATGGAATATCATGTCAATGAACAGTTGGAATATTTCGAGATTTTATAATACTCATATAATATAAGTTTTATCTTACGTCTTTCATTACTCCAAACTTTTTAAAATCTATTTTGAAAACTCATTTGCATACTACAGGAAGTTTAGAATATGGTTGCAAGTTTCAAATCAGATATAGACAGAAGATCTTAAGTATCTCATATTTCTAGTATGCAATGATAAGCAAACATATGAGCTAGCACTTTACACCAGTATTTCAATACACATTTAAACTAAGCTGTTCTGAAAATCTTAAGTTTTTGTTTTCTTCATCAGTTATTAAAAAAGTTCTAATTAATTTCCCTGAAGATTACTGCAGGACACTTGACATCTGCTAAATAAACACTTGTATCAGATTGATGGAAATTCTAACTGCACAGAAGTTAGCACACATTAGAATATATTGCCACAAAGTTTGCAGCCAACACCCAGAAGTTACCTGAATACAAATCCTCTTCCTTATGGATGTAAGCCCTCAATGTGGCAAGTCTGTTGTGTTAGATTACAAATTTCTGGAATTCATGATTTTATTTGCTTTATTTTCTTTAGCCAATTAAATAATCCCTGTAATCATTTTCTCTCAAAATAGACACATACATATATATATTCACTCTCAGCTTTGAGTTGCTGATGCATTTTGCTTTTGAATTTCTTTAGACTTTTTAAATAACATGGCACAAGTGGATAGTTCAGGGAAAAACTCAGTTTCTGCTGATTTCTGGAAAAAAAACAAACTGGGAGTATTTTCTCACACCAAATCTAAGAAATGGCATGTGATGATAATTTCTGTTGGACATATGCAATAACACGTAGCAAAATTCATTGCAAACCTAGTCTTTCCAGTTGAGATCCTGGATTAACATCTTGTATTTTAAGAAGCTGCACTGGCAGCTTCTGTTTCAGCCTTTCCATTCCACCTTTGTATGTCTGCCAAACATCATGCTTCTTCAGCCTAGTTGTTGAGCTTCACAACCCACCATCTACTTCCCAGCATCCTAACTCTCTCCTTCTCTGTTTTCTTAAGCTAAAGAAAACAAGAGAGCATTTGAATATCGTGCAGTTTTTTGGAGCTTCTTTTTTCTCCTTCCATTTTAATGCTGTCTAATTTACAAAAGGAATATTTTGTTTCCTTCAGTTCCTCTTGATTGATTTATTTATCATTTACAGGCTGCCTTTAATGAGCATTTTTTTTTTTATTATTTATATCTGCAAGGGAAAAAGAGCCATAACTTTTTTTTAGCCTGTTCTGTTTTTAAAATGAAGGCTTTGGTTTCTTCAGGCTTTTGGTGGCCCAGTTTCACTACAGCCAGCAAATCATTTGCATTTACTAATTAAGACATTAACAAGGTTTAAAACAAGAGTTAAATCAATGAATCTTGTCGCTCTACCTAAAATGCATGTGTTTAGTAAACTGAACTTCATCTCCTAGCTTTGACATTCTGTCATAATGTACCAAAAACATATAAACTGTTTTGGTTTTAACAAATACCTATGACAAAAATCTAATCCTTGTTCGCCGACCAACAAATTCCTGGTGCAAAATTGAAATGATATTTCAGACTTCTGATGGCTAAACAGAATCTGGGTCATCAGCTTCAATTTTCTAGTCTATAGGCACATTCATATAAGTTGTCTAGCAGATCAAATACATGCACAGTTGACAAGTGCTGTTTCAGGACTCAGTCCAATTTAATTCCTCAGTAGGCAAACAATAAGTTTGGTGGAGCACACTCTGCATTAACTTTCTCAACAGTCCGTTGCTTTTAGATAAGGAGAAAAGAACAGATTTTATAAATTATAAAGGACTCCTCAGTGAGCTATAAGTTTTACAAAAGATGAGCCATACATGTCATCAAGTTTCTTTATTGGCTTCTTCCATTCTGAACTGCTGAAAATGATCCAAGAACAGACACTTGAATTGTGCCTCTTTCTGCTTCCTGGGCTGTTGGGTGACTTTGTGATACACCTTCCTAGGAGCTGGCAAAGAAACCTCTTCTTTCAAACTCATGGTTTCTTGGGGAAGTTATTTTATTGTACAAAAATTTTGCCTGAGAAACAAAGTATTTTCTGTTCAGAAAATAAAAAGGACAAAAAAAAATTTTGCAATTAGACTTTAGTGTTTTATTTTGAACTAAGAAGAAAGCAAGCAGGCAAAGCCTGGCTAAAATTCAGACTGTGCTTTACAGTTTGACTCAGAGCTGTACAGAGTTCATGTAAGATATAAACTGCACAAAGACCTGTAATTATGACAATATGTTAATGTTTAGTCTGCCATGTTTCAGAAACTTATTGATTCAATTTCAGACATACCTTGTGGATTAAAAAACTCAGATTATTTTGTTTATGAACACTGCAAGAAAAGGTTGAAATCAGATTTATAATGCAACTCAAGATTAATCAGAAGTTATACTTTGACTTTAATCAGCAGAAGAGTCTACCTCAGGATACTGTCACTTCAGTTAGTCTGATAACTCTAGGGGAGTCAACAAAATAAATTATTTATGAATTATTCCTTCAAATTGCACTATTAGGAAATGGATCACTCAAATTGTACATATCCGAACTTCAAGTTTCCAAGCTTAGAAAATTTAGAAATTAATACATGGAATTTCTTCACTCACTGGGGAGAAAAAGACTAAACTTAGTTTATTGCAGAAGTCAGCTTAAAATATCTGATTATAATTCCACATTTATATTTGGTTGAGCAAGTACACAAAAATATTTTTTTTCATTAGTAGCCGAGTGGAGATGAAAGAAACAGAGCCTCCAGTGGAAGTCCATGAAGTCTTCTCAACCAGGCTGATTTTACAGATACTATTAATGATGTCTGATTCACTGAGTTCAAGCAATAGGAGAGATACTTACCTAGCGTTCAGATTAACTTTCTGTACTATAATTACTTTCGATACTACAATTAACAACAGCCATCTATAAGGCAACATTAACTTACATCTCAGGGAGGGGGAATGGAAAGAAAAGGAAGGCATGAAATAGAAGAGCAGAAAACAGAGACACAGTTCTGCCAGTGTATATGCGCCCTACTCAACATGAATAGGATTTTCATTAAAGGAATAGTACTAAGGTTTATTCCCTGATCATACTGGTCATTAATACTGGAATTTAGGAGAACCAAATTTTGAGGTCTGAATGGAGTAAAAAATTTCACAATAGTAAAATCTCTTTGAGGTTTGTGACATCTTTTCACATACCTATTCTTGCAAGTAACCCAAATATGTACTAATAACAGAGTGATATGTCTGGTGATAACTGTACATACAAGTAACGACATGAAAAATCAATGCTATGTTATTACCCTATATTCTATATTCTCAGTACTTAAACCAGTGAAATAAGCTAGTGTTTGCATTCATTCATGTTATAAAATACAGTGTGACTGATAATATACTGGCATTTTAAAGTAAAGTTCCCATTAAATTATTCAAAACTGGAATATTTTTTGTCCAGCTGAAGGATTATCTTTCCCCAAAGACCAATTCAGGTGGGACTAGTCCATTATTTATCATTTTCGTCTCAAAAAGTTGTACAAGAAACAGTGTTAGCTCACAAATACAACTTGTCAATCATTCAAAATATTTCTGCTTCCATGACAACAATCATAAAGATAGTATTGCAGCAAACCATCAAAATTCAAATGATACCATCAGTCTGACAATGTGTTGAAAAACATATATGTTGCCTATAGCAACAAAGAGTTTTGTTAAGTCCTATGTTACCTTGGGGACTCACAAAAGCAAAAATTTAAGTCCAAGAACGGTAAAATAGAAGTGACTTAATTGGTGAAAAAGAAAAAATAAATCAAAAGCCAAATCTAATTTAATATGTTGGTTTCTATGCAGTAGTTGCAACACCTACCTAAATCCCAAGTTCCCTGTCATCTATTAAGATCCAAAAATGTCAGGTAGGTATCTACATCTCAGGAGCAGCCTACAGTGCACCTTGGAAAGCTGATCTATAAAACACACAAATAATAAAGATCTGTGTAAAACAAGTCAGGACACAATAAGCATATGGATCTGAGTTTTGCTATAGATACAATATAGCAAATAAATACAGTAAGGAAAACAAATCCATGTACAGCCTCACAAATGTACACGATTTACTGAGGTTAGCTTCCTGATTGTTGTCAATGCTGCATTCACTTACACATGCAAAAGAGAAACTACTTAATTTCCAGAAAAAAAATATCATACCCTCACCTTTCTTGAACACTTCCTGAACATCAAGCCACAAGCTATTTATAGTGGAGCCTCTTCCAATGCTTTCACAAGAGATGAAAGAGAGTTTTTGTCTTTTTGGCAGAAAACCAGACGGGAAGTACGTGAAACTGTAACATAGTAACTGATGTATGTATTGGAGAACTGGAAATCTTTACTCCTCAAACTACATGTGTGCATTGTTAAGTATAATTAGAGAACAGATGCTGACTTTCTACTGGCAGTAATTAGAATGCTTGGTTTTTTTTCTTTTTCTTTTTAAAAAGTCAGTGCTGTTACTAAATTCCACAGTTGTAACTTCATTTTGTGATGTGACAGTTTCACGAACAAGTATTAGATTAAGTGACTTTAACATTACTCAGCCTTTCTTTTGCACACCTATGAAATCTGGAAGCTAGATATCCTGCTTCTTAGGGTAAGCAAGTGCAACCTGGAAAGTACTGGAGTACTTGGAGCTTTCAAGTCAACAAACTAAGCATGTTTTCAGGTATTCAGCATGTGGCAGATGCTCGGGAGGACTCTTATATTTACTAATATAAGAGGTGGGCATCTAAAGTCATCTAAGCTCATCAGATCCTACCATAGAGAAAACCTAAATGGAATCACTTGTTATTTTAGAAAGACCACCACTAACTGGAAAAAAAACCCAAACAACTTTGTTCTTTCACACATTCTGGGCAATAACCAGTGCTTCACCTCCTCCTTGGAAGCGTTTTAGAAATAAGTAGGAGCCTTCTTGACCGATACAGCATGATTTTCAGCACATAGCTTCACAAAGATTTTCCAGAAAACATCTATAAATTAGTAGAAACACAGACTGATCTTCAATCCTTTCTTCCTTCTACCGTTGTAATTTCTGCTCTTACCTCTGGATCCACTTGGGTAACACGATAGTGAAAAGGACTTTCCAAGTTTTAAGAGATACATCAAAATCGGTTAGAAGCATGCTTCAAGTAAGGAAGATAATTCAGATCCTGATCTAGCAAAGCATTTACTAACTTCAGAAACTATGTCCTTAAATAATTTATTATCTATTCTACAGAAATTCACTACTTCTTGAAAGGTTTTAGTCAGCTAGGAAGCAAGAGTAATTAAATATCAGAAATATTAAGGAAGTGTCCTTTCACAAGTAGGTATTTAATAATCCTCACCTTTCTGGAAAGTAGGAACTAGCAGAAAAATCTTCAGATTTTTTTTCTTTTATATTGCATCACTATTTGTTCTATACTTAATGAATTTTACACTGAGAATATGGACTCAAATTCCATTTCACAAGTTGAATCACATTTCAAGCTCACAAATTTTCAGCTACTTCTTGTACAATCATTTAATGATCAAAAGTAATCACATTTATAAAAGAACAGATAACTGTGATTGAATGGATGAACTATACATAGATCCTGTCAGGCTGTGCTTTAAAATTCCCATTTTATGCAGCCAGATATCTCTACAGCAGAAGTCAAAATTATAAAACAGTCAGCGGAAGCTTGAGCTGTCTGCACTTCAACAGCCCAGTTAAAGATTTGAGGTTCAGTTGGGGGTCTTAATGATTAGATTTGACTATAAACTGGTAGGAAATGCCAGTCTGTGAGAAGAGGATAGTGCACCACAGCAGCATAGAAGTTTCAAGTTAAGGCTTTTTGTAATTCTGCACTGAACCACTTTGGACTACACTACAATCAGCGGTACTGTGTTGCACACAAAGAGTTTTAAGAGATTTAAGAGGAGAAACTCATATATCAGCCAGTACTACTCTAGTACTGGTTTCATCTGCCAGAGAATGATGCCCAGCTGAGCCCTAAGGGAGAGCATTCACACTTCCTGAATATAAGCCAGCAGCTAAAGTAAGTTGGGAAGTGCATCTGGTGATGTTGGAGGTTGTGTCTTGAAAGTAGCTGAACATTAGGATGAGGAAGAACAGAAAGGAATATAAGGTTGGAACCAGCAACTGGGTAACTATTTGGTTATCATAGTTCTAGATATTCAGCTGTACATAAGGAAGCAGCTAGAAAAGGGAAGTTGTCTTTTGTGGTGGATGGGTGATTGTAAGTATTCGCAATGGCAAAGAAGGAAATTCTGTGGAAGAAAAACTAACCATTTATTTATGTATTCCCCTAGCATGAGTTGTTGCAGTAGTAATTCTATGAAAGACAGCATATGTATTTTTTGTCTTTATACAGATATGCAGGAGCTAGTCCTATAGAATGGATGAGACCTGTTATTCAGTGTTGAAAAATATGGATGTGGTCTGCAGCTGTCTGACTGATAGCAAATAAATATCCTGATAAACAAAAGGCATTATAGTGAGAATGAAACTCTTTATTTTTCCTTGAAAAAGCATGCTTGTAGGGGCTTGTCATCACAAAGGAACTGTAATGGAATTGTGACTTGCTATTAAAGCCCAAGTAAGGAGACATAAGGTATCTGTGGAAGAAGCCTCTGAAAGACTTCCACAGTCTCGGTAGAAGTCTATGAAATCTAGTTTGAAAAGTCTATTTTATACTATGTTATTTTAAAAACTAATCTTAAACACGGCAGACCATAGCATTGTACTTCTGTTTTTAACTTAAACAGAGCTTGGGTGTTTTCCCAGCTTTACTTCAGCATTTCGTCTTTTCAAACAGCCTCTTTTTCAGGTTGGTTGTTTTGATTTTTTTGTTTGTTTGTTTGTTTCTTGCAGTCTGCAGGCGGCCTTTTTGACTAGAAATATAAGCTAAAAAATATTCTCTACTATTCTGTGTGTAATAGAAGTAGTAGACAAAGCCTCATCTGTGAGAGCTTAAGATACATGCATTTTAAATCTTTTTCAAATATGATTTCTCCTTGTTAAATTCTGGCTTTGACTTAACTAACCTCTTATGCATTGTCCTTGACATTCTTAAAAAATACTGATAATAAGTTATCACTCTGATTGGTGTCAGGGGAATATCTCATGTTGTCTAACTTCTCAAGGAGTCCATGTCCTTACTGTAAGTTAAATTTAGTTAATTCTCCTCTGTTTTTATTTCTTGTCAAAAGCTCAGTTAAATAGCTCATGTAAATTATTCACATATAATTTGCTTGGAGCTCTTTTCTTCATTTATTTGTAACATTTTGTACTCAAATGAGAGAGCTTACCATGAGCCTGTATACTGAGTACTAATCTATAAAGAACTTGTAGCAACATTAATTTCGTTTTCTCAATCACCTCCCCTGTTCTCTGCATTATTTTTTGAGAACTGTGTTGTTAGGAGGCTTTTAGGAGTTTAAGCTGGTCCTTCTATGTCTGCTTTGAAGTGTACATGTGTATATTTTATATTATTTGCTTTTTCCTATAACAAAAACATTTTAATTGGAGCTAGTTTGAGTTGGTTGTTACTTCTCAAGCTCTAGGAAATGTCGAAGGAAAAATAGCTAATAGGTTGCAACAAAGCCAGCTTTTCTAGGTTCTGTGTTTTCTTTCAAGTATCCTTTGATTATCCATTTCAAAATGCTGCTTTTCTATTATTATCTATTTATTTTTCCTTTCACATTGCTGATTAAACTTTTTTGATTGTGGCTCTATTTTGGGGTTTTTTCTTGTTGTTTTTAAACTCTGTTTATCGTCATTAAACTGGGTAGCTCCTTCCAGATATCATCTAAAGAATTCTGTACATTCTTTCCTTCCTTGTCAAGGTAGAAGTAAGAACATAAGACAGATGTCCACAGTAAAAATACATTGTTTATTGGAGGCGGTGTTTATTTTTTTATATAGATTTATTTTTTAATATAGATTTATTTTTTAATGTAATTATCAAGTACTTATTTTTTAAAAAGTTAAATCAGTTTTCCTTTTTCATTTGCACAAGCTAAAAAACCTCACCGTCCAACAGGGTTGAAAAGCTTTATGCCGCGTTATGAAATACATGTCAGGAGTGTAGATTTATATGCACAACATGTTAATGTACACATTGGTACCCGAAGTTATGTAAATAAACATTTTTCACAATTTCTTCTAAAGTATTTCAGCTATGCTTGTAGCACTGAATTTGAATTTATCTCAATTATAATGTGAACTCTGAATGGGACAATAATGGGAGAATGACTCTGTGCTGTTTTGCTCCTGATGCATTTTTGTTGCACGTAGCTATTTACTGCTTAGTAATGTGATCTCTAGTCATGAACTTGAAAGAATGGTGGTTCTAAGAAAAAGAGAGTATGAAAAAAATCTGCTATGCCATTTTCTGGTTGTTTCACAAAATCTGAAGTTGTGCATGTTAGAATAGAAAGATAAGAGCAAGAAGATAAGAGAAGTATGCAATTTCTTTGTACGTATCCCCAGTAGGCTGTCTTTTGACTTCCCATTTTTAGATATGAATTATTAAAATACATTTTTTTCATTAAAAAGCAATATTAATTTTCATTGCTTTTTATGAAAGAAGAGCTTTCAAATTTATTTTTTTACTGCATGTGGTAAACATGAGGCTAGCTTGGAGTTACAGGATTGGGAAATCAGGACTTGCTATAAATCTCTTCTTCCTGTGTTATTAATTCAAAATGGCATGTGAATGTGTTGAGAACCTACATATTTTTGCTTCTTGAAATTCTTGATATTCACTCTGTATCAGAATTAACCCCCGGGCAACAGAAGGCCTCAAGGCAAACTTTGACAGCAAACTGCATTTTAACTACTGCTAATCACCTGCCTGAAAATGTTCTATAGTTAAAATAGCCTTCGCTGTAGTTCTTCACATAACACCACTGTAATTACTTAACATGTTTCACACACAGTCTCTTGCTCTCTCTCCAAGGTACTTGTTCGGTTTTATTGTTCTCTGCAGCTCAAACAATATGCAGATGTAAAAGAATAAAGCAAGCCATGTGGGGATTATCAGTGGGTTTAAGTGTTAGTGCTTCATAACACTCCAAATTCTGAGAAATTCACACTAAAATTCTGAGAATGGCATAAGCAGTGTGCAGAAAATTTGAAGAAAGACACTGTTAAAGCAGGGGGCTGGAGAAGTTATCTAGAGGTGAAAAGTGCAGCCAGGAAAGTATGTTCTGAGCAGAAGTTTTGTAATATGACTGAAAAAAATATATAATGAATTCAGCTCCACTAACTAGAAGTACATTAAGGCTGTGTCTCATAATCATTGCGTAAAGTATTTTTAATTATTTCTGCCATGAAAGACCAGGCTTTTTGGCTGACCCTTTGTTGTAATACTCAGTGCTGAATTTTTCAGGACTGGAGGGAATCAAAACTATCTTTTCTCTTAGCTCTTCAAGTAACATTACCTTAATGTAGTGCTGGTAACATGCAGGCAAGTATAAATCTGTTAGCAGATTTAGAAGACCCAGATTTCCCACTTCTGGTAGTGCTCCAGTCACGAAGATCTAAAATAGTCTTTCATTTTTATTTGACTGCCAGGTCAATACTTGACTGTCACTGTGAAATTATTTTAGGTTAGAAATTAGAACTTCTTTTCTTTTCTGTGGTCATCCAGAAGAGATTATCTGTAGTTTTCCTTATCACCTGTGCTACGATCAAAAGACTGTTAAAAACATCTTATTGGGTTTTTTTTATGCTGAAAGGTAGGAAGTGATCTTCCTTACCTGTATGTGAAAGTCATTAAGCACACCTGTTGTAAAGCAAACTAGAGCAGACAGTACAAATGTAATCAATTAGCATTGCTTTAGTCTGGCAGCTTGTTAAAAGCAAATTGTTTTTGACTGTATCATTAAATAATTTGGTCTCACTCAAGTTAGCATTAAAACTCTCACTTGCTGGACCAGAATAAAAATGCCACTGATAGGGATGATAGTTAATTGTCTTTGTGCAACAGTTATACATGTTTTATATATAAAGATTACTATATATTGTCATTGCTCAATAATGGGTGACATGGTAGTGTGGAAGTTCTGGAGCAGTAGACACAACGGAACCCACAACAATTAAACAAAAGGAATATTATTTGTATTGTTAATGTAGAATGGTGGCTGAGAGATTCATAACTATCTCCAAATTCAAGTTCTCTTCCATGAGTGCTCCGGACAATATTTTCATACACTTTGACATTTTCCCTCAACAGTGTGTGATTTAATTATGAATGCAAGCTTTTATCATCTAAAAATCTGACAATCATTTACATTTATGATTATATAACTCTGGTATTTTCCATGTTCTGTGTTATTCCATGCTGCCTTGTCAACCAGTGTGACCTTTTCTCTTGACAGTCTGTGATTTCACTATGTATGCAGGTGATCACCGTTCAAAATCTGGCAGTCACTGATTTTTTATTGTAGTATTATCTTACTATCTGCAGTACTTCATATCATTAGTAATTTTCAGCCTGGTTTAGTAAGGAAACCTTAACTTAGAGGAAAAAGTATTCATTAGATGGAGTATCAGGATTTTGTTTTGACAACTGAATAAGACCAAAAAAATATTTTTGTTCTTCTTTTGGACCAAAGGTTATAATGGATTTCTTGCTCAATAAATATACTCTTTTTAATATATGTATCACTCTGTTTTGTCTTTACAAAAAACATCAGCTGAAATCGTGGAATGTTGCACAAGGATGTTTTTCCAACATACATTCTTACTTGAAACATAACACAGTGACTGTCTCCTATTTAATTTCTTACGGAATGAAAAACAGTTCTGGAATTTACCCAAACAGCTCATCATCTTGTCATTTATGTCTTCCTAAAAGTCCTTTTTCATAGAACAATTTGGGTTGCAAGGGATCTTTAAAGCTCATCAAGTCCAAACCCCCTGCAATGAGCAGGGACGTCTTCAACTAGACCAGGTTGCTCAGTGACACATCCAACCTGACCTTGAATGTTTCTAGGCATGGTGCCTCCACTACCTCTCCAGGCAACCTGTTCCAGTGTTTCGCCATGCTCATTGTGAAAAAATTTCTTCCTTAGATCCAACATAAATCTACCCTCCCTGAGTTTAAATCCATTACTCCTTGTCCTGTCACAACAGGCCTTGCTGAAAAGGTTATCCAATTCTTTCCTTCCTATAGGGCCCCTTTAAGTACTGAAAAGATGCTATAAGATCTCCCCACAGACTTGTCTTCTCCACGTTGAACAGTCCCAACTCTCTCAGCCTTTCCTCATAGGAGAGGAGCTCCATCCCTTGGATCACTTTTGTGGCCCTCCTCTGGACCTGCTCCAGCAGGTCCCTGTCTTTCCTGTGCTGAGAGATCCAGAGTTGGACACAGGACTCCAGGTGGGGTCTCACCAGAGCAGAGTAAAAGGGGCAGAATCACTTCCCTCAACCTCCTGGCCACGCTTCTTTTCATGTAGCCCAGGTTATGGTTGGCCTTCTAGGGTGTGAGCACACATTGCTGGCTCATGTCAAGCTTTTCATCCACTGGTACCCCCAAGTCCTTCTTGGTAGGGCTGCTTTCAATCCCGTCGTCTCCCAGCCTGTATTGATAGCAGGGGTTGCCCCGACCCAGGAGCAGGACCTTGTACTTAGCCTTGTTGAACCTCATGAGGTTCACATGGGCCCACTTCTCCAGCTTGTCCAGGTCCCTTGAAATGGCATCCCATCCTTCTGGCATGTCAACCACACCTCTTGGCTTGGTGTCATCTGGAAACGTGCTGAGGGTGCAATCTATCTTGCTGTGATCTGAAAATTTTAAATAGTACTGGTCCCAATACAGGCCCCTGAAGGACACCACTTGCCACTGATCCCTGTTTGGCCAGTGAGCCATTGATTACTATCCTCTGGATGCAACCATCCAACCAATTCCTTATCCACCAAACAGTCCACCCATCAAATCCACTTCTCCCCAGTTTAGAGAGAAGGATGTTGTGGGGGACCATGTCAAAGGCTTTACAGAAGTCCAGATAGATCACATCCATAGCTCTTCCCTTGTCCACTCACCTAGTCACGCTGTCACAGAAAGACACTAGTTGTGTTAGGTGGGACTTGCCCTTGGTGAAGCTACGCTGGCTGTCTCAAACCACCTCTCTGTCCTCCAGGTGCCTCAGCAGAGCTTCTAGAGGATCTCTTCCATGATCTCCCCAGGCACAGAGATGAGGCTGACAGGTCAGTAGATCCCGAGGTCCTCCTTTCTGCCCTTTTTAAAAATGGGCACAGTGTTTCCCTTCGTCCAGTCACCAGGGACTTCGCTTGACTGCCATGACTTTTCAAATATCATGGAGAGTGGCTTGGCAATGACATCAGCCAATTCCCTCAGGACTTCGGGATGCATCTCATCAGGTCCCATAGACTTCTGTATGTTCATGTTTCTCAGGTGGTCCTGAAACTAATCTTCTCTTACAGTGGGAATCACTTTACCCCCCAGGTGCCTGTCTTGCAGTCCATCAACTGGGGAGGG
>Ga0065711_1039255_pt1 | contig 17983 bp, 11 predicted proteins | sample Hoacrofraction12_FD_59098 | JGI IMG/M metagenome (GOLD analysis project Ga0065711, IMG submission 59098) | Hoatzin crop microbial communities from Cojedes, Venezuela - Epithelial fraction 12 v2 (version 2) | ecosystem: Host-associated > Birds > Digestive system > Esophagus > Crop | place...
CCCAGCCCAGCCGTGACGGGAGTCACAAATTACGCCCTGACCATTGTAGCGGGCTGGGAAACAACGAGCATTATGTTCTGCTGGGCTCCGGTGCCTAGGACAGGGCAAAAAGTCACCAAGACCTAGAGGCAAAGAGATCCTTTACCTTAGCAACCACCAGGAAACCATAGAAACCTCCAGCCACATTCTCCCCAGCTATTAGAGATCATTAGGTTTACAGAACAAGAGGATTCATCCAGACACCCGACAGCTCATTCACCAGGTTAGGAGCGCGCATGTGACGTTTCTAGCCTCATATGAGCAAAGCCTCCGTCAGAGAGAGGTACCCACCTTGCGGTGCCCACAGAGTACAGCTGGACAGGGAGCGGCAGCTGATGGACCACGCAAGACGGTGCCTACGGGGAACAAAATCAAGACCCTGGGAAGCCAGGCTGGGAGGGCGGGAGGCAGGAGGGGCAGCTGGCAGCTCGGTGCTCTGCCTCAGGGTCAGCACGGAGCCCTCTGTAGGTAAGGACAACCCACCGTCAGGGCTCTGTAAGGCAAATCCAACACCCACCAAGCTCACCCTACCGGCTCTGCACACCTTCAGAGGGAAGGAGGGGCTGTGCCTGGAGCTCCCGAAGAGATGTCTGTTAGAGAGGACTGTCCACTGCCGCCCCGCAAACCTAAGGGACAGTAAGGAATCACTTACTGTGCAGACCTTGCACACCGGGTCTGAACAGCGGTGTAAGAAGTCGGTGCCGCGGGTCCCCTTCGGGGTCCTGGTCCTTGAGCATGAAGCCAGAGCAGTGACCACAGCAGAGCATCAGGCTGGGACCAAGGTGGGGCCAACTCCCCTTCCAGCTTTGGCTTTTTGCTGCAGAGCCAGAGCTGGAATAAAACCGAGTGGTCCTGGTGACAAGAGGGCATCTCCTCAACAGAGCAGAGGGAACTCGGTCTCAGGAATCCAGCCCCCAAAATTTGACAACTCATGAGGCACAACACGAGCTCAGGTTGAAGGAGATCCCAGGGATCACAGTCTGGATTCCTGTTTCTCTGCAGCGTAGTCCGAGAAGAAAAGCGCAGCCCCGCAGCACGCGTTCATTCCATCCACTGGACTTCCTGGAAAAGAGCAAGCCCAAGGAAAAGGACAAAGCTGCATTGCAAAGGGACACTAGTTTGGCTGAAGGAGAGCGATCAGAGCAAGAGCTCCCTGTGCAAAGGGAGGGATAACAGCTTGGCTCCTTGCTTTGCTGCTCCCGCTCCGACCAGGGAGAAGCCACCCCGTCCCTCAGCATGCCGGTTTCCCACCTGCAGGACTGGAACATCGCTCCCACGTCGGGGTACGAGCTGATGTGCAAGAGAGAAGGTAGCACCCAGGGGCGAAAGAGCACTTGGGAAAACTTTCAGATCCACTCAACCCTAGCACCCACGCGGCACAGCCAGGCCAGTGGGTTTGATGGGCTGAGAGCGAGCGTTGCACGCAGAGGTCAGTTTTCAGGGCGCTGACAAGCACCTTCCTCGGTTTGGCGGACAGGCCAGAATGGGAAACGGAAACAGCTCATTTGAGCACCTGATTGAGGCCACAACTGGGTCTCCCTGGCAGGGGCTCAGTAGGAAACAAGGCCAGCAGGAAAAGAGGGGTCACAGGAATCTAATTAGGAGGGGAGGAGGCATCTCGTGCAGCAGAAACAAATAGATCTCACGTCATTGCCTCCCTTGTGGGCCAGCTAGGTCAAATCTTCACGACATCCAGTAAAAGGATCCAGGGTCAGCACTGGAAAACTCCCTTGCCACATCCCAGCCCGGAGACGGCACAACTGAACTGCAAGAGCTGTCCTGGATGCAAGCCTCAGCCTCGGGGGGTGGCACCCGACATCTCAACAGCGGGCTCGGAGAATGGCCTTTACCGGAGGTGGACACACACGCCTGAATTGAGGGTGGCAGGAGTCCCAAGCTCCTCCGTCCAAACACGGGTCAAACCAGCGCCCACGGGACCTACACGTTTCCTGCTCCACCAGCTGAACGAGCAGCAGCCACATTCAGCTCCCAAGTGGGAGCGCTTGCGAGGCGACATAGGAACAGCCTTGATTTTCCCCCTCCAAGAGCAATTCCTAGCAAGAGGTGAGCCACCAGCCCCCAGCCTGAAAAAGCACACTGCTCCCTAGTATAAAAGGACGAGAGCCTTCTCCAGCGCTGATGTACAAGTGCCTTTCAAAGCCCAAATAGGCTGGAGCAGACCTTGGAGCTCCCACAGCAGGGACAGAGTTGCCCTCTAACGGGTGGGAAATCAGTGCTGTTGCCCCAGCCCACATTGCATGTTTTTCCCTGGTACCACTCATGCAGCTTTTCCAAGGTATTTATTGCTGAAGGGTTACAAAGCCCAGCTCAGGTGACAGCAAATCCCAAACCAATGAAGAAAAAGCCCAGAGCCCCAGAGCAGGAGAGCAGTGGAATTTTCCAGCTGCAAAGGGACCTGAGGCATTGAGTAGGGACTGCCGGGGACAAAAGCACACGTGCCCCTGCCACTCGCTCTAGGACTTCTCCAAGCATGGGCTATGTCCCTCAGAACGCAGAAAGACAAAGCGAGAGAGCATCACAGGGCAGCTTCCAGAGGGAGCCTGTGCTTGACACAAGTGCAAGTTGAAAATGAGAAGGGAATTGAATCCAGGTCCCTTCCTGTCAGTCAGCAACTAACCTTGTCAGAAGAGATGGCAGCACTAACCGAATCAGGCAATTCATTAGGCTGGGGCACACAGCGAAAGCCCACGCTCTCTGGAGCAGAACTACAGTGAAAATCCAGGGTAATGAGTTGCAAACTTCCTTTGTAAATGACACTTCTGCAATGACTCTGGCAGGCTGGGAAAAGAACTAATAGGAAAATCATTAGGTAGCATCGCTTTGATATTGTTGAAAACGGCACAGGCTATTTTTCCTGCCCCCTCCATAACTAACCTGGCATATTACCCATAATACTCCAGACTGATATTCCCACAGTGGACCACCTTATTTGCATCAGGGGAAAAGAAGGGTATGGTACGCGGGAGGAAGATGACTTCTAGAAAAGCTTGAAAAGCTTTAAGATTCTCCCCCTCCTGTACACACGCATCTTCTTCAATTCCATCAGCAACGAGCCTCTGCCCAGCCAGACCACAGCACTTCACAAACCTCTGCCACAAAGTCAGCACACATGAGAGAGGCTGTCCCAGCAAACGCAGCTGCAGAGCAGCTGATTTGCCCAAGGTTGCTTTCTGCAGCTGTAGCAGAGCTGGAATAGAACACAGCTCCGCACTTTGCCTTTTCATTACACCACTGTCCTTGTCCTTGATTTACTTTATGCGAAACCAGGCAACAGCCTGCGCCTCCCTAGATGCAGAACAGCTCTGAGGAGCAATGTCTACCCACCTGGCTTATCTGCCAGCAAGGAGAGGTGTCCTGTCACAGTAGTGATGTAAAAGGAATAGCATCACAGCTGGCAGGTGATCCTGCAGGAACTGGTGCTCTCGCACAGCTGTGAAGGTGACAATGAAACACCAAGACGTTACTTACTGCATCAGTGCAAATCAGCCTTTGGACTGTGCTGATCATGAGACAGCGACTGGAACATCAGGGCTGGTGAGAAAAACAGCATCTTCAGGAAGAGTCTGCAGGGCTAGACAGCACTGCTTCCAAACTTCATACCAACGAAGACACAGCCCTGTGGTCAGCCGAGCTCAAAATACTCACAAAAAGGCTGATCTCTGACAGAGCGAGGCTTCACTTGCCCACCCCAGTCGGCTCTTCTGGAAACACAGAGGCACCGTGTGTGCACCAGCATTTAAAAAAAAAAATGCCCTAATGATACAGAGATTCACAAGTCTCTACAGGAGACCTGGAGCTGGGCAAGGGTGTCCTATCTTCTACTAAAATGACACCAAGCAAGGACTACTGGCACAAATTCTTTTGTGCTCAGTGGGGAAATACACATTTCAGGAATGTTAAATGACCTTACGGCATCCCATTACCACCTAGAACTTGCAGAATGTATGTTCATTCGCTAGAGCAGGGACACCTTCCCTTCTTGACAAGAAAAAGCCACGGTCACAGCTATCACACTCATGCAATTTGCAGCGTGCAGCAAATACATCACGGACTCTCGCGAGGTCTCCGCACTGTGGGAGAAGAAGCGCCCGTGCCTGTGTATTTGGAGACAGGCAGCAAAGTGCTGCTCTGCCTGATCCTGCGCCTGGGTCACTGACCAGGGACGGGGGTACCGCCGCAGTGCCACTGAGCAGCAGGGCGCAGCCGATCAGGCTAGGGGGTAAACAGACCCTCCCTTCACAGTACACCTCTCCAGCTTCAATCACTTACCTCTGGTAGCTCTGTGGTAGGGCCACACTTGATGAAATATCAGCAAAATGTCAACAGTCCCTGAGAGACACCGACCTTCGCCACGGAGCAGAATGAAACAATGACACATTTCTAAAAACTCTGCCGAGAAATTCAATCAGACTGTCAGGTTAAAAATCCATAATAAAAATACAAGGTTGAGGTTACAAGTAGGAACTGAGATCACTCTAATCTTTAATTTACCTTTCCTGATGCCCCTGGGTTTCTCTCTCTCAGATTACACAAAAATACGGTAGTCAGATTCAGGTTTTGGCTCCCTTGCACTAGGCTAGATGCTATACAGGACCTGGGGGGGGACACACACACACAAAATCAACAGGAAACTTTGTATGGGAGTAGGTGCTAGAGACCTGGCTAGCTGGGTCTACATGCTTGCGAGGCAGGTTCTTTAATTGCTCCATTTCCTCATTACTCAGAATAACAGAGAGCAATGCTGTTTCTCAGATACTGAAGTAACAAACAGCAGCACCAACACATGCAGGAATGCATAAGCTTTGACTGTTTTACCTCAGCAGGAGGTGGGCTTTCTGTGGTTTTCAAAATCAGAGGCCTCTCTAAACAGGTCAGATGCACTCGTACAAACCCATACAGAACTGAAAGTGTAGGGAAGTCTGTTTCACCCATAATTACATTCTAATACAGCTGTCAAAGTTGATGGCACTTTCCCTTCTGCTTCCCTGCAATGAGTAAGCCCAGCTTCCTTTTTGCACACATGGACCAACGCATTTTCCCTTCATAAGATAAGCAGAACATTAAAACCAAAACCACCCATTAGGTTCTGTATCATTTTCCATTCTTCCAGGAACAGAAAACTGTTCAGCAGAATTCATTTTTCAGGGTTGGTGGGAGAATGGCCATCTCTTGCCACCACCCTCTTCTATGGGAAGAAAAGCTTCACTTTCCCCAGCTTCACTCTGGAGAGCAGCTCTGCAGGTCCTACTCCTGCACACGATCCACAGAGACAGACCTACAAGCCTCCATGCAGCTCCACAAGCACCCATGGGATTTCAGAAGTCTGCACAAGGCTGATCGCAGAATGGGCCTCAAATCTGAACAACAGAAGGGTCTGTTGGGACCAGCAATTTTCCCTCCTGCTCTCAACAGAAGACTAAACTAGCCTTCAACTTCTCTAACGAGGTGAGGAGGGAAGTAAAAGAACCATAGAGTTTGAGCAAAAACTTTTTTTCTGTAAAAAGATTGACATCAGCATTGCTTTATCATGTTCCAGAATTGCCTGATGTTAGCTGGTATCAACTGAGTCACAGCAGGAACGCCAGGGACATTTGTTAGCATGAGGCACAGCTTTAGGGCTAGGGCAGTCTACCAGCACTGCAATCAGCTGAGATACTCTCTTCCATTTTCCAGCTCAGTGCTCAATTCCATATTAAACAAGCACCAGTACAAGCGGAGCTGCAGAACACGAAGCTAGACAATAAAGCCCTGAAGAGCAGAGGGAAGGCGGCTCCATCTACTCTGTCTCCCTCAGGGTGGAGGAGGCAAACAGAAGTTCAATAGCTCAAACTCTGTCCTGCTGCAATCTTGAAGTGAGCTGCAGCTGGAGCAGCCCACTGCTGTCATAAAATAAAGTAGGGCAGGATGCTCTCCCCACATCAGGGAGCAGTGTCCAGCAGCGCTCAGACAAGCTGCGTTAGCTGTCTCCAGCAGGCACATGCAATACATGGGAGTTCACATCAAATTCACCTCTGCTCCCACCTCCCTCTTGTCCCCATAGCACAGTTAAGCTCCCCAGGCTCTCCTCGCTTGAAATTGTCCACAATTCAGCCCTCACCAGCCCCTAATTCACACAGCTCCACTCCGAGTTGCTGCCCTCCCTGTAAACACAGGGACTCAATGCAGTCTTTATCTGTTGTCCTTCTCAAACAGCATAACACCTCCTGCATCCTTCCCTGTTAACAACTGTGCCTTCTGCTTCATTCCTGGAATAGCTTCTAACTCTTTCCTTCAAGCCAGATTCATTAACCAGCTGCTGCAGAGCTGTTTGCCTCCCCCAGGTACTCTGTGCATGTCATTTGTTAATGACTCATCTCAGACTGGGCTCATTGCAAAGATGCCCCCCTCCTTTTGCAGCACCAAGCGCGTTGCTGGCACACCAGGAAAGCCAAACATGCAAACAGCTCAGTTTCCTCCAATACCCCGTTCCCTTCTCCGTCCTCTATTGCCGTCAAGTACGGGACAGCTCCTTATTCAAAGTGCTATTTCCTGCCTTGCTTCTTTGCTGATCAAAGGCAATGTGTACCGAAGCATAAATAAGATCTTCACCCCCAGCCAGGCTTTGAGAACAGCAAAAACGTAAGAACAAACTTGAAAACTTCCAACACACTAAAGAAGCTCCAGCAAACTAATGTGACTCCTGTAACTGGCAGGGAATAAACACCAAGTATGCCAAATTCACATCTATTTCTCCAGCAGACTGGCTTGCCGAGGAGCTAAAACGATTTCCAAAGGCATTTGCATTCCTCCTGCCTCTTCACACGACTGATATTAAAAATGGGAAGGAAAGAAAAGAGCTAGTGAGGACCACGGAACCTCTCCTCGCTAGTCAAATCTAGTGAGGAACTGGATGACCAGTACACTGCAGCTGCCCACGTGGGAAGCCAGAAACAGACACAGTCCATCTCCATCACACAGATCTATCAGACTTGGGTACACAAAGTCCACCTACACCTCCTGAGAAGCTGTCAGTTAAACACCGGGAGAAGCTAGTACAGAAACTAGTACTGCCACTGCTTGGGAAACAGTTCCCTTGAGACATAAGGGAAGGCTTCGTGCTCTGGGCTTATTCACTTAACATCCTTCCCTGGGAATTTTTTGGCTAGTGTTTCTAGGGGGAGAGCAAGCTGGCAAAGAATCAGAAACCAAAGGACCTGAACCAGAGGCAACTGGATGGGGGGTATTTAGATCCACCTCTCAAGATTAAAAGCTGGTGTGCCTGCACTGCAGGAGAAGAAAAGGAGAGGAATTTACTTTCATAAGTGTACAACAAGTCCTGTGACTGAGGACTGAAAACACGCAGACGGCAAAGAATTCTGGTAGCAGTAAGAGGAAGGCACGTGCATTGCACACGCAAGTGCAGGCTGACAGCTGGCTGCAGGACTGGAGCATTGTTACCATCCTCTGCTTAAACAGCTCCCCTGCCCGCTCACGGAGAGCCCTTCTCTTTACAGCATGGAGTGAAGCAAAACGCAGGGGCCAAAATACAAAGCAGCACTCTGCTAGACCCAGAGGAAGGAGTTGGCTGGCCTAAGACAGAGCACAACTACAAACCTTCCACAACCAGGCATCAAAGGTGTTCAGGCTCAGGACACTGGGCTCGGCTACCGGTTTTGCCACAGATTCTTCTGTACAAATTTGGACAAAGACCAACTACTGATAACACGGGAAGAGCGCTTCCCTGCCTCCCGGATGCCTCAGGGAGATTAGTCAGACCTTCTGATAACATAACAACAAGAATCAAGTAAATGCTCAAGTGAACAAGTGCTGTTGGACTAAGCCTAAAGCAGCCTCAAAGCCAAGACTCCAGACTCTGACATTAAATCGGAATTTTTAATTTTTTTCTAAAATGTGCTTTTTTGTGTGAATTGCTGTTTCAATGGCAACCCCATCCTCCCCCTTGAAGAAAAAACCCCACACCTTGCCAAACTAGGTGCAAAACACCTGAAGTTAGTCTGTAACAAATAAAAAAAACCCCACAAAACAAAGGCTGAAATGCTTTAGAATCACAACAATGTACAAAAAAAGGGAGGAAAATACAACCTGAAAGTGTTCAAAATTCAGAAAGACTAGTCAAGTCCATTGCTTCAGCAAGGGCAAGGGGATGCGACCCCTGCCAGTGGGTCCTGGGCCACCAGCCTGCCACGACGCTAAACGGGCTCTTCTTCCACGCAAACCACTGTCGCTAGCATCCGCGGAAGAGCGAATGCATTACCCTTTGAATATCAACGGGGGAAACAACTCACAAGCAGCTCTGGGAGGTCACATCACATTCAGAAGGAACACAGTTTCTAATATGCCCCTAACCACCTGCAAGAAGGAAGGCTTGAAAGAGCAGCCTGCTTCCTCCTTATTGTATTGATGCCTCAGAGATGCAGAACAGTGCTTTAAATCTGTGAGAGATTAAAGGGCTTAGTAAGGGCAGTAAACAGACAGTTAAGTAAACAGCCCAGCACTGGATCTCATCTTCACAGAGCGAGGTAGTGTGAATTTCACCCCAGTTTAAAATAGACAGGGGTAGCAAAAAGGCTGAAGACTTCCCTGTAAAGCAGTTCCTGGCCTAGAAACCTTTCCGCACTCCCTTTGGGAATGAAAAGATCTGTGTTGATGGCTTCCTCGCTCCCAGCCTGGCTTTGGTAGCCACACTTCAACCCTGGGATTCAGACACTTGCGACCGAAGTTCTCCCAAGATCTGATTTAGTACAGCAGCTTCCTTGAGGTTAAGCAGCAATGAGACTGGCTGGGAGGGAGCAAAACTGTCCACAGACATATATATATATGTGTTGGTTTTTTTTTCTTTTTCCCCCTGCCCCTTTGGGTTAGTCCCTCTCTTTGGAAATCCCTCTTTAAAGGGCCAGAAGAGGAACACCCTGGAAATTAATAGGGGCTGCACAGTGTAACTGAGCCAGGTGCTGCCAACTGGGAGCTGTATTCAAACATGGTTTTTATCTGCCAGCCTGGAAGGGACTGGCCCAGAACCCACTGAAAAAGGAGATGCAGGCCCTTTTTTGCGCCTCCTGTTGTCATTCCTAGCCGAATGACATTTAGATGGTATGTTCTAGTGACGGCTGGAGACCAGCCCTTTGACTTTGGACATCTTCTTTGTGGGCTGCCTTTGTTCTGTGTGTGGAGGGCACTCTCGCTCTACCAGCTGCTGTTCCATCTCCTGTGCCGACGACGAGGCTGTAGCTTTTAATGTTTTCTTTATGTTTGTGACCTGGCCAAGAAGAGACAGTGAATCAGCACCTGCTTCTTCCTCCCCTTGCAGTAGAAACTCTGTTCATAAACATACTGAAAAACTCCTGGAGTACAGAGTGGAGATTATAAAACAAACTCTCCCACTAGACACATTCTCTGCACTTGAGTTTATTAAAGACAATATTTTATCCTCACTTATAGCCAGAGTTGTTAATATTTCCAGTCTGGGTCCAGTACAGAATAACTAGAGACTACTTTTTTGTTTTCTAAGAGACAACGGCACAATACTGTACCATGTTTCTGGCTGGCTGGAGGGACCTACTACTGCCTTGGTGCCGAAGGCAGCCATCCTACCACTGTTGGCCAGAAGCCAGAAGGAGAATGGGGACTGTGAAAGAAACAAACTTGCACTTAGGCCAGCACATGAAAAGGTAAAATGCCGTTTGGTCTAGCTGGCTGGCTGAGCCATAGGTACTTGCTAGAAGCAGGAACAGAAATTGGTTTTGTGGGAGGCAGCAGTAGTGTTTCTGCTGCTCTGGCTGAAAAGGAGAGATACAGCACCAAGCACCATACTCCGTCTCCTCTGGAACCCTGTAGGGCTCACCAGAAATACAGTGAGCAAATCTTAAAAAAACCCAAACAAATAAATAAAAGAAAAAAAATCCCATAGGCTAAAACAAGTTTGGGAGTCAGGTGTGCCAACTCCAGGCCAAAGGCATCTGGTAAGCCAAATGCGCTACGGATGCCAATCAAGCTGCCAAGCACATGCTGCTTCAGAGGCAAACATAAACCTGCAGGGATGCAGCACTCTGCAAGAAATAAACCCTGAGCAAGTGTCTCAGGAGGACCATTTGCACCTTTACAGCTGTATTAGCCAAGATTCGTTCTCACACGTAAATACACATCAGCGCAGGGGCTAAAATCGCGTGCCCGTGCTGCCATCTACTGCCACGCTGCAACTGCGACAGGGCCCAGGCCACCCTGCTGAGGAGAGCACGTCGGAGCCCTGCCTGGGTGCTCAGCTTCACCCCAGGAGAAAGACCCCGAAGCAAGCTGCTGAGGGCACATTTTGCAAAAGCAATGAGACTCGAGAGGTTCTTTGTTTAATTACACTTTCAGGTTTACAACGAAGTCAACTTTTTTTTCCTTCCTGCCTGCCTTGTACAAAAGGAACAGAATTCCATCAAAGCCCCGTGTTAAAAGCACATTTTTCCTAATAAATCCATTCAGGAAACTACAGCTAGTGCAGCCACCTAGCCTAAATTCATAAAACTTTATAAAGCAAGGTTCCAGCCTGCTCAGAGTGGGCAAATATTATATTTGTGGTGTTACTACCACATGGAAGCAGATGTGTTTTATCCCTACCCCAAACTAGCACGTCTGATTTGCATGCTTGCTAGCCTACTTCAGAGAAGCCACAATCATTAACCAGGCATTACCAGATGATTTTCTTCAGTAAACAAACATCTATCAAAAAGCATAGAGCGGTCTGAAGTAACTCTGTACCCACCTCCATCTCGACCTGCTGTTGAGTTCGGTGATGGTTTTCTTTGTATTGGTTGGCTCTAAGTACTTGCTGCTCAATTCCTAAAAGAACCGCTTCACAACCATCACACCTGCGAGATACAAACAAGGTCAAACAGTGTTTATGAGTTCTCTTGTGGGGCAGCTCAATCAGGCAATCTGAAAAGTCAATCTCCTGAACTTCTGGCTGAGCATATGAAATTTATACTTCCCGCTTAAATATTAGTTTCAAAAAGCTGGCAAAAAAAAAAAATTTGTTTACTCAATGTATTTTACAGCATTCTTTAGCTAGTCCATGTTACTTTTACCTGCCCATCAAAAAGTAAGCACAGGTTCATTGCACTTTCGACTTCCTTTTCAATTAGAATCACTGCTTAAACAAGGATGCAATGCATTTTTCAAACGTAAGTAAAATTTTAAAATTAAACAAGAAAGCCAGATTGAGAGCATCCCCTTGCCCGTTAAGTGTTCAAAAGACAAGAGCACTCCTCCAGCACTGGAGAGGACAGAAAGGGAATTGGCAGTGGGTTCACTGTTACCTTCCAAACAATGCTGAAAGGTCCTGGAAGCTGCCAGAGCCCTCCCGATGAGATGGGAATAAGGGAGTTAGAGAAGCAAAAATCTGCCCCCACCTCAGGACAGCATACTTGCCCAGCAGTTTAATTACTTTTCATGCACCATACCATAGCAACTAGGAAGCAATTCCCAGTCAGCTCAAACTGCCACAGGCTCCACAGTCTACAGGGGAATTTCTCTGGGTGGGAAGAGAAACCTACAAAAAGATGAGAAGCAGCTTCCTGGCAAAGGTACAAAAGATAGTACCAATATGGCTGCACGCAGCCTGCATTTGCAGGAACAAAGAGAAGGCAAACAAAGGCATCTGAAACTTCAAACTTGAAGAGACAACCCCTCCAAAGCACTGTGAGTCTCTAGAACTCGCCCATGCAGTTCTCATCACAGTGAAAAAGGCTAAGAAGTAATGGCCAGTTCTGCTTTCGTTAACAAGCGTAACAGCAGAAAGGGGAGAAGTTTGCACCGTAAGGCTACAAGTCCCATTTGGACTGTCTGTTTGAAAGGGCCCTTGACTCCTCCCTCACTAGGGTTCTGCTGTGTAAAAGCTACAGTGAGAGCAGAATCTCAAGACCTAGTGTAGTTTGTCTTGATATGTAACACAAACTGAATCCTAGACGGAATCTCGGAAAACTTGTCCAACAGACTACTCCTCCAAGTGCCCACTTACACCATAAGACTCCCGAACAATGGCACATGGTGAAATTGAGCCAGCACTTGAAACTTTCAGGAACAGGAAAAAGACAGGCCAAGCTATGTACACTGAACACGGAAAGCGGAGAGACTGCCTCACCATTCCTGGAGTGTTTTGACAATGTTACTGATGTCCTTCTTCTGAATGTCTCTGCCGATACAAAAGTCCACCTCTAGCACCTGGTTTCGTTGATCCAGCTTCCCCTGGATAATATCTGTATAAACTGCTTCAATAATGAGATCTTCCAGCTCTCTCAGATTCCTCATATCCAGGTCCTTCAGCAACACAGAATAGGGAATGCACTAAAAACAGCAAGTCCAAGAATAAGTTAACTGTCCTAGAGCCAAAATGAACAGCTAGGTCTCAGAAGGTCAAGACCCAAATGTTTATTGTATCCTGCACTTCAGCCTGCAAGTACAGCAGTGACAGCGCGTGGCAGAACAAACACTTGCTGCTAGGCTGCGTAATATTCTGACACAAATTTGCTAATTCCTGAAGCTTTGACATAGCATGTTCTGGAGGAAACAAGGTAATGGGATTGTAGAAGAAATTAAGAGAGTTGATTAGTTTTCTCCAGAAGAACACGTGAGTGTTTCTAAGAATGGCTCTCCATCTCCAGCAGTGAATGAAGCCATACAAAGTTTCGGCATTTTCAAAAACAAACAAAAAGACTGCTGTCATACACATGGCACTTTACCTTCATTCTGGAAGCCAGGCTTACAATCGTCAAGTGTTTCAGCTTGTTTTTCTGAGTTGCTGTTAAATCAGGCAGGTTATCTTTGTTTGCTGTTAATGTTAAAAAAGACACGATTCAGGACTTTCCTTCAAAAATTATATAATTCAGACTGCAAAACTTCAGGCCAGTTACACTACACTAAACCCCGAAAGGCTGAACTCCTCCAGTTACTGTGGGTGCCAGTGAGCAGGGAGCGCTGCCACTGATGACAGATTAGCACATGCAGGGAGACACAGGAAAAGTTAAAAAAACAAGTTGGCAATTCCATTCTTCTCTGTTTCTTTAATAATCCTGGTTTTGGAATTAGAACGTAATTCACATTTACACAAGTGGTGTCCTGCCAAAACAGTTGATCAATGCTTTGTTTCTACCACCAAGTCATTTTTATTTCATTAACGAGCTGACAGAAAAAAATCTTTCCCTTTTCCTGATCTGGTTGTAAATACAGCTGGTTTTATTTCTCTGAAGAGCTGCAGAATTTAGGGTTGAAAGTGTAAAGTACTAGGCTGAGGAAGAGAGGAGAAATTATTAATCTAGATACTTACATGGCCTCACTGTCATTGTATTATATTCATGTGCCTCATGAATATTTAAAAACAGAAGTGAAACTGGCAGCTTTCCAAAGCAAAGAAACCCTTTAAAATATCTGCTTTAATGGAAATTAGCGTTTCAGGCCCACTGAAGTTCTCCCATCCATCCCACCTCATTCAATGCTCTACGTTTTGACCACTATCCCCCCTTTCTCTTTCTTTACTAGGAAAGGAAGGATGAACTGCACTGTCACATGCTGGGACACAAGAGCCCTGCACTGCAAACACGTCCTCTAATCAGTCACAGAATTCATGAGGCTCGTGTTGCTCCACAGCCACTGGAATTTCCAGTCCTTGCACTTACTGATGCCACTTCTCCTTACAGGAACTAGATAGCTCATCCACTGCAGTGACAGCCAGCACTATGACAGAATCATTTGTCACTCTGTAATGGTCTGGATTAGGCTGCTACCCACAAATGAAGTATTCAATTGTAGCCGAATGGAAGCATAAGCACCAGAGATAAAAGCACATCTCGACAGATACTAAGATGATTCACACATAGTCCTTCCGAAGCTGTACAAAAGTCATTATTTCAATTTGTATTCTAGCTAAGAAATGCTTCATTTTGTTTCAGCAATGCCATCACAGAATAAAAAGTTATCCCATAAAGCATATAGGTTTTTATAAATAATGTAGAACAATTTTGTCTAAGTTTTCTGCAGCTTCCATAACCAGTGTCATCTAAATTTCAAAACAGATGTCTGACATTGCACTCCGCAGAGCAAAGTGGCCTGTGAATGTCAATGAATACGGTTACAGACCAATCCAATCTATTGTTGCAGTGCAATCCCAACCAGTAAAACACTACGGTCTCTAGCCTGGCTATAGCCCTTCCTCCACATTTTAGCAATTAAAAAGCACATATGAGCCAGAGACCCCCTATGAACAATTCTCCTCCCACAAAAATCCTGTTCTTGGAGACTTTCACTCAGCCATGCTACACCAGGTGCCACAGAACACAAAGAAGTGCCTCTGACAATTCTAAGGGGCAACCCAGTCTCGTAGTCTGCAAACAGGCAGCAGTCTCTTACCTACATAGTCTGGGTATGTTCCATACGCAAACAGGTTCAGCAACTGGAAATAAGCAGCATTAGACCCTTCAGCAAGCTGAATGGGAAGAAAACAAAAGAAATTCCATGTAACATGGTTAACAGCCACCATGATACCGGTGAGCAACTTCTCCAGAGAACATTCTAAGTCTACACAGGACAAGCAGTGCCCAGAAAAGCAATTACAGCCCAGTCTTAGAGCTGGACCCTTTCTAAAGCCTCACAAGCAGCAGCAAATTTCAGCAGTTTCAGAGTCAAGATGATCCAGCCATTCCTGTGCACCAACCTAACTACAGTTTGGACTGTCAACTGCTTTGTGAGGCACCTTAGGAGGTAAAAGAAAAAGGCGACTCTTAATTTCAGCTGACATCCTACAGGGCCAGCTCTTCTCATCGTGTGACAAGCATCCAGACAATGCTGTTGGCTGGTTAAGCATCCTTGCTATTACTGGGAAAGCTAAGACAGCTTACCTGCAGAGCCACAAAAAATTCAAAGGAAAGCAAGCTAGAACTTTTTAAGCCAAGTGCATTTGAAAGTAACAGCATATGTAAACACTTCACTGGAGTAACTGCAGCACCAAGCAGTGATTTTTATTGAGTGGTTTTTTTTAATGCCATTTGCTGCACACAGATCCAGGAAAAAAACATACTTGAGATTTGATGCTAAATAACCATAGAGGCATTTTTCAGCATATCTAACAGCCCGTCTGGAAAGCCAAACTTGCTGTGCATCACATTACCCCAGCTGCAGAGATACTCAACCTAGATTTCCTTACTGTAGTAGAGGGGGGTGCTGGCGAGGTATTCTCAGTAAAAGCTCTGGAACTTACTTTATACCTTGGTTTGAAATGGTTTGGATTTGGTTACCACCCAGGCCTGATACACTAGACATCTGTTCACAAAGACTTTTGGAGAACGCTGAAGTTATGCTTTCCAGGACAACGAAGGAGTAAAAAGGGATTTTTTCACTGTTGGCTGGCGAGGTGCCGCCTTAAAATTGTTACTGTGCTGCTGCCAGGTTTTTGCTGTATTAGCAATCACATTAAGATAGCAAAACTTTATAGAGATATTTTTTAACATCTAATATACACAGGCAAAGCAATGTCAATCTCTCATATGCAAACATCTCAGAACAAAAGGTAAGTCGCACCAGGCCCTCCCTGGCACAGAAATTTCACATGCAGGCTGTCTGTGGAAGCTTCTGGGGATCCATTACACTGGGAGTGCAGAAGGGGCATTAGGACAGAAACTCATCTCTTACCTCTTGCACATTTGTTAACTCCAATAGCTCTCCGAAGACATAAACCCCAGGAGCCTCCAGCACTTGATTTATAAGAGCAGTCAGAGCTGAGCCACTTGTACCTTTGGCTAGTAAAATAAACTGCTCTAGAAGATTACAGGACGGTTTCTGTTCTCCTGCCATTCTAGGTTTTCAATCTGTCAACAAAAGAACATGATATTAATACATCGTTTCTCCTCTGCTGAATTTTGTCTGGCCGTGGATCAGAAAGTACGCTCTGCATCGTAACGTTTTGGTGTCAGCAGAGCCAGGCTTTTCTTCAGCATTCAGAGAGCAGGCCAGAAGGACCGCAGGTTTGAATGTTGATTTATCTGGGAAGCAAAAACGATTCACACAGTATCTGGGCAAAATATCTGCCCTCAAAGCATCTACCCCTGCTAGCAGGAAAGGAGTTCCATGCTGTTTCCAGACTTCTCCTTCTACTGATGCTGCCAAATAACGGCAACTGCAAAGATCTTTATTATTACGTCTACTAGAGGCCACCTCAGACTTCCTCCTTCCTCACTACACAGCTTCCAAACAGCAAGTAACTTCATTCTCTGTGAAGAACTGATCCACCTTGTAGGCCCGCACTTCGTACCTTTTCCTTTGACATTTGGCTATGGATAATGCGTGCATACATAATTCCTGTTGCTTTCTTAGCCTGAAAGGCAAAAAGAACTGTGGCCTGCAAGTAGCTTACCAGTCTACATGGTACGGTTAAAGTGTTTTGGGTTAACTGGAAAGCTTAAGTGACAAAAACACCCTTTCTACAAAGGCTCTATTTAAGTCCCCCTAAAGAGAGGTCTTTGTCTTCAGCTGTTGCCTGACATTTCTGGTGTGCATTTTGTCTCCCAGCATAACATGTTGCTTTTGAAATGTAAAACACTGTTTATTAACAAGTTCAACAAAATAAGTTATTTGTTTACAAACAACTAAGAAAAAAACTTCCGAAGCATACTATTCAGACACCAAACAAAGAACTCTGCAAATAAGGGGGGTTTTGTGTTATGTTTGTATCAGACAATTCTAAAGTATAGCACGTAACCCTCATTCTGGTGAAGAAAACCAGACACCGGAGAACCTGTCTCACTCTGTGTGACCGCTGGGCCCGCATCTGCCCTCGTGGGGTGGCACGGTCACACAGGTGTTTGCACTGCTCTACCACACCTGACCAAGCAAAGACTTGCGAAGGCAAGGCAGCCAGCTCCCTTTATTAGTCAGCATCTAAAAATATGCTTTACTCCACGCTACTACACCTGTAGGGACAAATGGTCCCAATCTGATCGGGCAATCTTTGCACTCTCCACACAAAGATTTCTCGGTTCTCTGCGTAAAGTCTCTTTGCGATTCTTTTTACCACAGGCACGTGTGCACCTTGACTGAGCGGCACCTGAGTTGTGCCTCAGAAATCCCTACAGTAACGATCAATGGGGCTTCCTAATGCACCTGAGGGTACATCAGCGCTACTCTCCCAGCTCACAGACAAGGAAACCGCCACAAGACAAATGGTTTTCTCAGGAGAGCAGAGGAAGTGACTGAGCTGGGGACGAAATCCAGCTTTCACAGTTCCCAAGCCCCCGTCCTCCCTCAGATGCAACTACAACGCACGCTGGCGTACGAAGTTACAACAGACTGGTTAGTCCATGCCCTGCTAGGAAAGGAACGCCAGCTCTTTGCCCCTTTCCAAGTTACCGTTCGGACAATCGCAACCCGTCCGCGCATCCGTGTCACCGGGACCGCCTCGCTGCTCACCCCACGGCCGACTGGCCCTGGCCAGCGGTGACTGAAACACAAATGGAAAGACACCTTAACGGAGCTACAGCAACCCATCCCCGGCGATAAACCGGGCTTCTCCCCGCCAGGCGCGCCCCACTGCAGCCGTTCGAGGGACCTGGAGGGGGTTCGGGGCGGGAAGCGGCCCGCAGAGCCCGCGGGAGGGAGGGGGGCTGCAGGGCACCCAGACGGCCAAGCCCCCAGGCCCCACCGAGCCCCGCCACGGGGGGCGATTTCCCCGCGGTCCCGCCGCGGGGCCCTCTCGCCCCTCACCGCCGCCCCGGTCCCCGCTCGCTGCTCGGGGAGCAGCACGCCCGGCAGCATGGAAGGGACAGGGTCGGTGCGCGGAGGGGAGGCCGGGCGGCACCTCCCTCCCCCAGCGTTACCTCTCCGCTCACGGCCTCTCCGCCCGGCCTCCCGCCCTGCGGCTCCCGGCGCCGTGCTCGCCTCGCCTCACGCCGCCATG
>Ga0065711_1039256_pt1 | contig 17983 bp, 13 predicted proteins | sample Hoacrofraction12_FD_59098 | JGI IMG/M metagenome (GOLD analysis project Ga0065711, IMG submission 59098) | Hoatzin crop microbial communities from Cojedes, Venezuela - Epithelial fraction 12 v2 (version 2) | ecosystem: Host-associated > Birds > Digestive system > Esophagus > Crop | place...
AGAGCACTGGAACAGGCTGCCCAGGGAGGTTGTGGAGTCTCCTTCTCTGGAGGTATTCAAGACCCGCCTGGACAAGGTCCTGTGCAGCCTGCTGTAGGTGACCCTGCTTCGACAGGAGGGTTGGACTTGATGACCCACAGAGGTCCCTTCCAACCCCTACTATTCTGCGATTCTGTGATTCTGTGAATCTAATCCTGTGTCCTATCAGACTGCTATTGTCTGTTTGGGCTTTTTTTTAATTATTTTTTTTTTAACAAACAGTTGTATACAGCAAGGTTAATTGCTCTTTTAATATTTTCATTCACTTTGGAAAACTTAGGATCCAGGACAACTTTGACAAAATTCCACAATTCCCATATTAATCATGGTAAGCTGACAGTACTGTGCAATGTTCAAGGTTGATCAAATCCCTTAAAGGACTGACACCGTAACTTCCAATACTAATTAAAAAACATCTTAAACTTTTAGGAGTCAAGGAGTGCCTTGAAAAATCGTCTATGAGTGAATTTTGGTAATGACAGTCTACATGTTCTGATATACAAGCAAGTAATTTTATTTGCATAATATACATTTGAAGTCATAAATATTAAAATATTTCGATAATTCTGCTTAGTGTTCAGAATTGTAAGAAATATAACTATACTGCAGCACTGATAGTCAGTGAGTCAGAGACCGTATCAGACGGCTTCAGGTACAGAAGAAAATATTTATCTTCAGTTATCCGGTCTACAAGAGGAACAGTTTTAGGACAACAGGAGGACATCACTAGCCATGATTGCTTAAAATTCAAACTTTGTCATGATCTCACTGAACCTTACTGTCCACAGGTTTTCCATGTTTTCTTAGTACTGCTATGGGTTTTTTTAATGCACTAATTCAAATGAGATGTAGTTGCCCTGCAAGAAGAAAGGGCATCTTTGGACATGGAACTGTTGTACTTATGGAGGATTGCAACAGGCTGTTGAAAATGTTAAGTGATGTTACAGGTGGCAGACAACTCTTTACAGGATTCTCAAGTGGCATGAAATGCTGATCATTTCTCATCAGACATGATACATATTTTATAGATCTGTCTCAACGATATAGGCCATAGCTGTCTGTAATTAAGTTTTTATAAGAACATATACATGCAAAAAATTATGGATTCTTTTTTTTTTTTTTTGTACTCAGCAAGATAGTGTTAATTTCCATTAATTAAATGCAAGTTCCTTCTTGAATTTAAATTAAATTGTGAGTGATTCATTGCTTTTATTTCTACACAGGAATTTTCAGGAATTCTTTTGACTTGTATGTAAAATTTGCTCCCAAAATTTGATATGATTTGGTAGCTGAATATTTGGCTGTCTTACAGAGGTGGCAGGTGGGGCACATTTGCAAATACTACAACTAACAGGCATTAAAGATGTTTCACTTTATTTCACCTTCCATTTGATTTTTATGACATTGGTATGAACAAAATAAACCAATATTCAATATTAAATGTTATTAGGGAACACATATTTTTATGTATTGATGTCTTGAGTTATACTTCTTGTACTCTAGGAACTGAACACTTAGTAAAATATTTATCAAATGTCTTACAAGATATTGTAATGTAGCAAGTAGTTATTAAACAAAATCTCCTTCAGATAAAGCAGTCATCTTTTTCGCGTAGTGTCTGAAATCATTATCGTGGTTCTAGAGTTCAGTAATGTTTTACAAAATCATTTTTAACAGCTAGTTGCTCCTTGCACTTATACTTAAAAATGCACAGTAGGCTCATAAAAGGCAGTTCTCCCAACCGTGGAGGTGTCTAATTTAATGAGAGATTTATCAGTTGAAGGGTTTCAAGCACCAGTATCAAGTGACCTCCCTCAGGAATGAAATTCTGACTTTCCTTCAGCACATAAATTTTAAGCCACAGACTATTTGCAGCACAAGGGCCTGTTTACATTTTTAAATAGAAACCCTGCTTATTCACAAATAGTTCTGAAATGGAAGAGGAGGCAAACAACACTGAATATAGAGAAGTTAGAAAAGTGGAAATGTGAGACATAATCAGCAGAGACAGATTATGCCAGTGAGTGTGAAAAAAACAGCTGATTGAATAACAAATTATTAAGACATGTTCTTACATAAAAGTCATTTTGGTGTTTTCAATAATGATAAAAGAAATTCTGATGCTACAGTTTTGTGTTTCCTCTTTAATTTGATCCTTCTTTGTGTTGTGCTTGCAAGGCAACAATGTGCTGCACCTGGACTGGGCTTAAGAGCTTTTCTTTCCAAATAATGCTGTAACTGAGCAATTAGGTAAGTCTGATGCCAGCTAATTAGCAGATATAGGATGGAAGAGTGATGAAGAAACGAGGTGAGGTATTCCTTCAGCTCAGCTCTATTACCGAGAACGAAATTATTTCCACCCTTCTCTCCTCTATTTAGCGATCAGATCTCTAGTGGTGTGTAGATGTGTCTGATCACCGGTTTCGGAGCACAAAACACTAAATCTTCTAGTTTCATGCAGTTTCTCATGCTTGGTGAGATTTGTTATGGCCTTTATTTTATCTATAAAAATAGTGGCTACATGTCATTGCATCCTAATACGTAAGCATGCACAGAACTACATGAACCATTTAGGGGTCCTTGTCACCTTAGTGTGTTAAGTAGGAAGAAATTCTGAAAAGATGGGTTGGTTAAAATTCCTGTAAGTTCTCATATGATAAGTAAGAATTACATATATTTACTTTATTAAGAGGATAAAAGTCAATGAAAAATGGCAGATAGGTTATATGGGTGGACTGGATTATATTGAAAAGCCCATGTGGATGTTTTAATTTTGAAAAATAAGGAAGTTTAAATAAGATATTTCTAAGATTACTTTGTTTTCATAAGGAGAATTTTGATAGTATTTTGAAGAAGTTATTACAGCTCTAAAAAATTTTAATAAACTTTGTAAATTTTGTGTCCGTAAAATTAAAGATACAGAGGATAGAAATGTAAATTAAAGTGCATACAAGAAGCACATCAAAGGTACTTGAAATATGACTTTTACAACTCTCTGGTCTCATACATGTCAACCTTACTCATGCCAAACTTACTTTCCACAATAAACGTTTTGTTAGATTATGACAGATAACTGATTGTCTCATCATATGCCAAACTTTTTATGAGATTTTTAATAAGTTCAAAAGAGATTTGAATAAGTTACCACAAAGTCCACGACGCATTGCAGCTACATAGTATCCTCATCTTTAGCATAAAGTCATTTGGATTGCAAGCCTATTATTGCAGTCAAAAACTAACAATCATTATATTTCTATGAAAATTTAATACATATATTTCTACATTATTTTCTGAGGGACAATGATCAGTATACAAAAAATGGTAACCTATAAACTGCAGTATACAAATAAGCTTGCAGGACAACATCCATACTTGCTTAAAGCCAAGAGCCATATGAAACACACTGAAGTGTATGCTATAGAGCCTTAGACACAGATACATTTTATAACTTATACCAAAAAAATAACTTAGCTTGAAAGAAAATTTCCCAGAATCATGCTTCAAATAGATCCCTCTCCATTTGCACACCAGAGACAAATTCCCTAAAAGAATATAGGGCCTCCAGCATATCAGGTGCTCTCCTGCTACCTATGAAAGTGAAATGAAGAAATAATATCCATGAACTAGTGACCACCTCTTACTATTGCTTGTTTGAAACAAATGACAGAGTGGACTTGGCACTAGAAAGTATATCTTTGTTGATCCTTTTGAATTAATTTCTTGACTTGAACTGAACAACAAATACATAAGAATCCCATGCCCATAATACATTCCTTTATGTCTTTATAGCTGTGGTTTTAACCACATACATTAACTGTATAATTAATTTATACAGTTGGCTAATTAGGTTGACATCAGATTGGTTATTTGAATGTCTTCATATTTAAGAAGCTTACACATTTATATTTGCACAAGTTAGATCCATAACTGTGCTGACACTCTTCTGTGGGAGCCAGGTGTGGGAACATACTATATTAACGAAGGTCATGATGTCCTTGAGAGTTTCTGAACAAGACTAAAATAAGGACTTTATCACTTGCAACAGAGGATTTTGGCAGAACTCCCGGAGCAAGCGAAGAAATCATGGACAGCTAAGCTAGCCAACTGAATGTTTAGGATAGGCGGGTGAACAATGTATGTTGGGGAATAAGCATTGGGGCTGGAGCGTGTGAACAGCTTTGTAAGGGTATAAAATGCAGCTTTCTGATAAATAAAGGGTCTTCGATTTGGATATCGGAGTCCATGTCGTCAATCTCCTCAGCCAGGGATTCAGAGTATTTGAAAGTCAGGTTTGATAGGAGTTTTCCTTCTGTTCTGGTTTTAGATTTTGTAGTAGTCAAAAGTTTTTGTTCAGTACACTGTAAATTACACTATGTCTCTCTCACTAAAATATAGCTAGAATGTATCTGACTGAATTACCCAATGATGCCTAATACAGTCATTTGTTTTTTGTATGTAAACATACTATCCTAAATTATACATTAATGACTTCTTATTGATGTAAACTTTTCACCTAGAAAATTTCAAGTGCCACCTTCCACTATACGAAGTTTGTTATAATTCAGAGAACGATATAAAAGTCAGGCTTATCTCCCTGAGGTGTAAAAAACAATGCAATATACTGAGATATGCCCTATTATACAAAGATTTGCATTGTACTTTGTAAATTATTGTTTAATGAAATTGAATTTATTCTTTACCAAGTATTGAACAGATGCTTCTAATACCCATCACATTCACTATGTTCAGACTCATATTATTTTAATGTAAAAATTTATAAAATATTTATAAGGAGATGGTGCAGCAGTACTTTTAATTATGTTTATGTCTTTATGCTCCATTTAAAATATTTATTGCACCATGAGGAGATACATAAATTTGGAGAGACTGAGGATGAAATAAAGGAACTTTATACAGCTTATATAGATTAAGCCAACATCAAAATTTTACTTTATTTTATTTAATTAAAGCATGTTGTGGAGAGTTAATTGGAAAAATTCTTGTGCTTTTATCTTATGAGTAGTAAATCCTTTACAAGATTCAACAAAGGAAGAGATATGACATTATTGGAGGAAGAATCAATTTTTTTAGATTGTGTGTTTCTTGAAATGTTTGTCATCTGTAATGTTTTAACAGAGGGAAATGTATTTCATTAATGACTTTTCCTATCTGTTTTCAAAAGCGTAGAGAAAACTGAAGATTACTTTAACTCTTACATACAGAACTCCCTTATAAATCTCTCTAAACTCCAGCATCAGCTTGGATTCCATAGTTTTGTACATCTTCTATCAATTCAACACAGCCAAAAGTAAGCCAGACCTCAACACACCCAAGCTGCTAAATTAATTAAGGGTCTACATTTAGAAATGGAGCTCTTCTTTTTATATAAAGTACTATATGTCCTGTAACTGGCTGATTTATGGTCTATTATGGCTGGTTCCCTGTTCTTCCAGCAGAACAAGAGAGATTAAACATATCTAAGGCTCTCCATTCTATGAAGTTTTGAGAACTGAGTGAGTGTTACAGCCATGACCAGGGTTACAGTGTACTAAAGTATGCTTAGGAGAAGGCTGAGCTAAGAAAGAAAGTATCAGGGCAGAATGTACTAAAGCTGGCAAGCAGAAAATGGGAGGTGACAGTCAAGAGAACCAGAAGTAGAGATAAGCTGAAGTCAGGAGCTGAGCAGCGGGAAACGGAGTTGGAAGTGCAACCAAGAAACAGGAGAAAAATAAGGAATCTACCACTGCCATTAATTTCTCAGGATGCCTTTTTTTCACAGATACTTATTTGGTATCAGCCTAATATCAGAAGGTTTTACTTGGTGCTACACCATTTTCAAGTCAAGATTCCATGACTGCTGGGCACTCTCCATGACTGCTGGGCATTGCACTCTGGTAGTAGATAAAGACTCATAATCCGTTGTAATTATTTTTCTCTAGTGTAGAGAAGCCAGGGTGTGAGAACTCGAATACCCATACATCTTTCTATTGCAACCCATCTTAGATGAGAAGATAGAAATGAAAGTTTAAAAAAAATCAATTGCATCTTTGTTCAATAACTTGGCTCAAGCTGTTTTTGCTTGATATGATTGCATATGACTAATTTAAAGATTTTGCTGAAACAGTGAGGGTTTTTCTTCTGAATCCTGTTTGCTTTTGAGATCAGCTATCAAAACGGGAAAGATATGCCAGCCAAAGTGAATGTTTAAATTTTTCTTTTTTTCCCAGAGACCTGTCATTATCCTTGACTATCTTCACTTCCTTTTTTGTTTTTTTGGATGTTGATCAAAAATTTTTTTTTTTTTTTAATTAGAGAAATTATAGGGACAATAAAGGAAAAAGGAACTTGTCCTTGAAAGCAAATTCTATGTTAAGCCAGAAAGATTTGAATCTAGACAATAATAATGTGAGTACAGGGTATCTCATGGAAGAATAATCCTTGTGAGGTAGTAGGAAAGATGAAGTGTTAAATCCAGCCTTATTTTCATTTGCATATTACTGGAATTTTTATTGATATAAGTATATTGAGTCTATACGGACCAGACTGAGAGGCAACTGACAGTTTGTTTCACTGAATTAAGTGATTCACCCAAATGCATGCAGCTGTACTCACCAACATAAGTAAAAGTGCCTCTCTAATTCTTCAAGCTTCCAAAACCTGATGTTACCTTTCTGCTGCATAGCAACCTCTCCAGAAGAAGCAGTAGTCCTCAGGACAGCCTGCAAAGTTCACTGCCCTTGACATCAGAAATTTTCAAGGAAAAATGAACTCTGCAGCACTGCTACTTTCACCCGCCTCCGTGACAGAACTTATTCTGAAGCACTAGCCCTCACACAAGTGCCAGTGTTTGTATTCTGCTACTGTCTTAGGAAAAATAAGAGTTCTGAGTGCATACTAAATACTAGCAACAACTTTCTTAAAAGGGTGGAAAATGGATATCCACCAAAGGCTGCACAACCGTTTCCACTTTGCCTTTTCATCTACATTGATTCCCTTTCTTCCAGTCAGATAAGAGACACTTCAGGATCAGGTAGTGTTTATATAGTAGTATACCACACATTTAGCTGCATCAGAGTGCTGTCCCCCTCTCAAAAATAAAAAGTCTAAGATGTGCCTGTTCTGCAGGCATGACAGCTGATGACAAAGTCAAACAGATTTTGACAAAGAAAGGGAGGAGGTGGGGAAAGAAGCAGAGTTTAGCAAAATGTTTAAGTTAGTCATATGCTATTATCTCAAGCAGAACAATCTCAAGCCATTTTGATGAGGGCAAGTTACAATTGACTTTGAAAGGATTAATTTGTACTCTTGAGACTCCTCAGGTGTAGAGCTAACAGAAAGCTGTCTGGGTACATGAGTTCTCACACATCTTTCAGCTCAACTGGAGATTCAAAGCTAAATCAAACACCCTGGGATGTCTGGAAGGACTTGGAATGCATACAGAAGTGAGATGATTGTTCTGATCAGGAGGTTTTTATTCCCATCTATAACAATATTGACAATGCTTCTCATGCCATCTCTGTCAAAATTATTCTTCTAAGAATTACCCAAACAATGCAGTACACATTAATATATTAGTAAAATGTTACTAATTTTACTGTTTCAGAGTGCAGCAGTATCACAGGATACTGAAGAATATTCGCAGTATTTATCACAGAAACATAGAATCGGAGAATCATAGAATCATGTGTTGGAAAAGACCTCTAAGATCATCAAGTTCAATCATCAACCCAACACCACCATGCCTACTAAACCATATCCCGAAGTACCATATCTACATGTTATGTAAACACCTCCAGGGATAGTGTCCCGATCCGATGTCGGGGAGGTTTTGATGCGATCCCAGGAGACGAGATTAAGACGCAAACGCAGTCATATGCCTGGCAACCTTGTAAACTTTATTTTCAGTGAACCAGGAATTGGAGGTCTGGCGAGGACGGCAGCTGGGGCGGGGGGGGAGGAGAAGACGAGACAGAAAAAAAAAAGAGTAAAGTTGGAAAAACCCCACCAGGCGAGGAAAAGAAGTGCGGGAGGAGGGGATCAGTTACCACCACCATGGATTCAAATATGTACAGCGATGTGCGGTCGGATCAGTCTCTGTGCAGGTGTGGAGACCCCAGCGAGGGTGGAGCCCAGCAGTGATGCGGCGAGGAGCAGAGCAAGAGGGTGGCGAGGAGGAGAGCAAGAGGGCGGCGAGGAGCATGTGCTACCCCTTTATAGGGGCATTTGCGCATGCGCAGAGCGTCTCCGCATACGTGTAGTTCCTGCCATGCGTGATGCCCATTTAGACAAGTCCGTTCTTGCCCATCCACGCGCTACTCTGTGCGCAAGTGCTTTCCTGCAGGTGATTGTGGCTGTTTCTTTCCAGAGGCCAGCAAGAGATGACAATGGCAATGTAGAGACAAAACCAGTTTGTAGCAGTCTTCAACAGATGGTGACTCAACCACCTCCCTGGGCAGCCTGTTCCAATGCCCGACCACTCTTTCTGTGAAGAAATTTTTCCCAATATCCAATCTAAACCTCCTCTGACGCAACTGGAGGCCACTGCCTCTCATCCTATCACTAGTTACCTGGGAGAAGAGACCATCACCTGCCTCACTACAAACTCCTTTCAAGCAGCTGTAGAGAGCAATAAGGTCTCCCCTCAGCCTCCTCTTCTCCAGACTAAACAGCCCCACTTCCCTCAGTCACTCCCCATAAGACTTGTTCTCTAGACCCCTCACCAGCCTCGTTGCCCTGGACATGCTCCAGCAACTCACTGTCCATCTTGTAGTGAGGGGCCCAAACATTAACACACTACTCGAGGTGTGGCCTCACCAGTTCTGAGTACAGGGGCACGATCACTTCCCTACTCCTGCTGGCCACACTATTCCTGATACAAGCCAGGATGCCATTGGCCTTCTTGGCCACCTGGGCACACTGCTGGCTCATGTTCAGCCAGCTGTCAACCAACACCCCAAGGTCCTTTACCAATGGGCAGCTTTCCAACTACTCGTCCCCAAGCCTGTAACGCTGCATGGGGTTGTTTTGACCCAAGTACAGGACCCGGCATTTGGCCTTGTTGAAACTCGTATAGTTGTCCTTGGCCCATTGACCCTGTCTGTCCAGATCCTTCTGCAGAGCCTTCCTACCCTCCAGCAGATCGACACTCCCACCCAACTTGGTGTCATCTGCAAACTTACTGAGGGAGCACTCAATCTCCTCATCCAGATCGTTGATAAAGATGTTAAACAAGACTGGACCCAAAACTGAGCCCTGGGGAACACCACTTGTGACCGGCCGCCAACTGGATTTAATTCCTTTCACCACCGCTCTCTGTGCTTGGCTGTTCATTCAGTTCTTTATCCAGTGAAGAGTACACTCATCCAAACCACGGTCAGCTAGTTTCTCCAGGAAGATACTGTGGGGAACAGTGCCAAAGGCCTTACTAAAGTCCAGGTAGGTAACATCCACAGCCTTTCCTTCCTCTCTGCATGACCTAATGAGACCCCTGTACTGCTCTTGCATCGCCTGCCCTGTCTTCCATAGGTGGTAAACCCTCCTTTTTTTCCCGAGTCCCAGCAAGAGCTCCCTGTTCAGCCAGGCTGGTCGTCTTCCCCAATGGTTCGTCTTGTGGCACATGGGGACAACCTGCTCCTGTTCCTTTAAGACTATCTCCTTGAAGAATGTCCAGCCTTCCTGGACCCCCTTGCCCTTCAGCTCTCTCTCCCAAGGGACCCTCTCAATCAGCATCCTGAACCGACCAAAGTCGGCCCTCCGAATGTCCAGGGTGGCGGTTTTGCTGGCCCCCTCTTTACTTCACCTCAGACAGAGAACTCTATCATTTCATGGTCGCTAAGCTCAAGACAGCCTCCGACCACCACATCTTGCACCAGTCCTACTGTGTTAGTAAACAGCAAGTCTAGCAAGACACCTCCCTTGGTAGGCTCACTTACCAGCTGTGTTAGGAAGTTATCTTCTACATGCTCCAGGAACCTCCTAGACTGTTTTCTCTCTGCTGTGTTGTATTTCCAGCAGATGTCCAGTAAGTTTAAGTCCCCCATGAGAACAAGGGCTAGCGATTGTGAAACTTCTGCCAGCCTCTTGTAGAAAACCTCATCTACCTCTTCATCCTGGTTGGGTGGTCTGTAACAGACCCCCAGCAGGATGTCTGCCTTGTTGGCTTTCCCCGTCATCTTTACCCTTAAGCATTCGACCTTGTCATCACAATCATTGAGCTGTATACAATGGAAGCAGTCCCTAACATACAGTGCCACCCCATGACCTCTCTTTCCTCGCCTATCCCTTCTGAAGAGTTTATAAACATCCATCACAGCACTCCAGTCATGACAGTCATCCCACCACTTTTCTGTGATGGGGACCAAGTCATAGCTGTCCTGCTGTACAATGGCTTCCAGCTCCTCATGTTTATTGCCCACGCTATGTCCGTTGGTGTAGATGTACTTGAGCTGGTCTGTGCCTTGTCACTACAGTATCAGAGCTCCTTACACTTTTTACTATATTGACCCTCACATAATGTCTTTTGATGTGGAGTACAAAGTGCAGTGGGTAAGGAGGGATGATTAAGATTGTTTAGTCTCTGCTCTGGGGTCTGCATGTATATTATATATTAGCAAATTCTTGGATAAAAAATGATTCAACAAGAGGAGCAAATATTAGGATTCTGGACTTACTGTGGAGGCTAAGCATGATACTCAGTTTTGTTTGCGCTCTCTCTGATCCTCTGAATTTACTTAAAGCTGTATTTAGACTGTCAGTTGGAACCTAGACAGTAGTCTGATACATCTGTTCTCCTGGGAAAAAGTGATTGACTGGCACAACATGGAATGACTTCTGTTCCACCAGATGCAGTGTGACCACATTCCTTCAGTCCTTGCACTGAGTTGCATGGTGGAAGTTGGACAGCTCTGCAAGACTTCAGTCAAGGTGGCAGACACACTGTTACACAGTGCTGCATACTCTCTCCATGCTCTTGCACCTCATCTGTGAGTTAAAATTTCAGCTGGAAGTCATGTTGCTGTCCTCAGGGCATGTGAATTATTGTTAAAACAAGGAAGGGAGATAATGGTGACCCACAGCTATTTGCAGAAAAATAGTATGTACATATAAGATGCCTGTCATCTGCTGCCTGTGAGCTTTAACAACTGAATAGTCAAAGAATGTGTCCAGAATTTTCATTGGCAGAACCCAGAAAAAGTCAAAGTCCAACACATTCCCTGATGCAGCTCTCAGTGACAGGATTTAGGATATTTGTACCATGGCTACCTGTAATTTACATTGGCTTGAGTCCTTCAGTGTGGAGGACATTTTTGGAAGGACTTTTCTTCTCGTTTTACTTTATAATGCTGCTGATGAGGCATTTCTGCAAGGCAGATGAGATACATGGCCTAGACTGCAGTTAGATAAGGAGGGATCTGAAATATCTATCTTAATCATACCCTAACATTTGAGTGATGAACTTTGCGGACACGTGGCAAACATAAGCTTAAAGGTGGTGTCTGGATGTGTTATCTAAGTAGCTCTCTAGACACCTAGATTCTGCCAAAATATTGTTAACTGTATTGTTAAATTCCATGGTTTGTTTTTGAAAAGAATTGAATTTAGCAGCTTAATGCCATCTGTAATCTCAAATAAAGCACTATGGTCTTTCTAAATAGTAATTTAGAAGTGTTATACAATCTGCCTTAAGTTCATTCTCTAACGTGTATTAACCCCAGCAATATAGTAACACAAAATGTCTAGAGCCCCATAGCCTTGGCACAATTGTGACTGGAGGCTAAGATTGCTGAGACCCCCTTTCTTGACCCTGAGATTGACAGACTGGTCAAATCGATATCAGCTGTAGCCACTGCAACACTGTCCTAATTTGCAGTGTGATTGTCCTCAAGCAAGTACACATCTAGCAGGGAATGAAAAACTCATTTGAATTCTGGACTAAGTACACCTAAAGTTGGGAAAGCAACTAGACAAAGAGGTTATTGAAACAAATCCCTTGTTGCCAGAAGTACAACTCAAAGATCAATCTACATTCCTCTGGCAGTGCAGTGAACTTTATTGCATCAGTACGACTAAGACATCAAATGTAACTAAAAATTGTAGGACATAAATCCATATAGCGTGTGACTGAATTTTCTCTCTTGCTACTCTAATTAGTGTAAAAATAGAGGATGAAACACTTCTGCATATGAGTGAACTTTTCTGGAACATCTGCTTTAGTGGTACATAAGTTACCAGACTTTATACAGAAATATTGTGGTGAAATGTTATGTTTTTGTTACAGAGAGCTCCATGTATTATTGTCTGTTAGTCCTCTCTGTCCTTCTAATCTACAGAAGAATAGGGATTGCTCTTTCCTGGTGACCAGTTGAGGTCATTAAAAGCATTAATTTCATTCTAATTTCTTAGAAGACCTAGACCTAAATTCAGGATTGAAACACAGGTTGATATGTAATTTCTGATGTCCTTATGCCTTTGCGCTCTTTTACATAATGCTGTATATGCATTCATCACATGAGTCAGCCATAACTACTATACTTTCTGACTGAAATCACAGTAAGAAATAATTCTTCATTTTGACGCTTGCATAAGTAGCATTTGACAATTCTAAGACATGTTAGTACCTGAACCTGCTGCTTGTGCTTTGAATGAACATAAGGAGGAATGGAGAGAGTGTTGCAGAAGCATTGCAAGATCAGCCTTGTTAATGAGAAATGCCTCACTGACTCTGTCTTGAGTAGTGTCAAAGACTGCTGATCAAAACTCATTCTTGTGTTCTTTTACCGATTGATTTCTAAGTATCAGTTTAAAAACTCTCAGGAGGAAGGCATTAATAAAGGGGTGAAATTCTGCCTGACGAGGTGAATCCCAGAGTCTCTGACTCACCTAAATTTTCAAAATGGGGCTTGAGAGCGGAATAAATTGAGGAGATAACTCAGAAGAGTCCTCTGACCTAAAATTTGCCGTATCTATGTATTTTCTTTCCACTTATTTTATTTGCTCAATTATTCATGATTTTCCTTCAGAATACAAGACAGGCAAGTCCTCCAAAGCTAAGACATTATTCCAAACTCAGCAGAATTTATTCCAGGTTTTTGGATTCTTCCCATGGCATCTCCCTTATTTTCTTTTCCTTTTCCAGGTAGATCAAACACAGGATGAAAAGACCTTGGTGAAGATCCAATTAGATGTCGAGAATACATCAAAAGAGAAAGCTTTCTTTCTTCTCTGGGTACATTATTTTCTTCCAATATTAAGTTCTTTTCAGGCTGTTTTTCTCTGTGCTTGCATGGTGGATACCTGCGGAACCTTGAAAAGATGTATAGTAGTCCTATTTTCATTGAATCCCTGCATTTATTTTGAAATGCTGCTCTTATTGCTAAGGAGCAAGGAAGAAGTTTTATCTTCTCTTTCAACACTAACTCTTCTGTTAAGAAGACAAACGCAAACAAACCATTCTTAGCTCACAAAGTATATCTGTAAACAGCCATTCGAATATGCTTCCTTTTTTTTGTGTATAGCTGATTGACAGCTGATGGGCAGAGCCATCAATTCGAGTAACTGAAGAAGGAGAGGCAAAGTAACACCAAGTGAGAGTCAGAGGACTGACTCCTGATGACCTTCAGCTGTGCTGTTAAGGTGAGGAAGAAATATTTCCCAATAGTCTGAGACATTTTGGATGAATGAAAGCCATCCCTCCCTTTTTGTGTTTGTTGCCTTCCTCCTGGAAAAAAGAGGACACAAAAGGTGGAGAAGATGCATAGTCTGCTGTAGAGGACAAAAAGGGCAGAAAATATTGTGTAGAAAAAACATTATTGGAAGAAATTACTCACAAAGCAGCAAATCTGAGTCAAAGTAGTGGACTGGGCAAGAAATGCATACTCCTGTATGTGTGTATGTGCAGGACACAGTAAGGTTAGTTACAAAAAAGAATTTTTGGAAAAAGAATATCAAAGCACTTCTACAAAGCTTTGAGAAATCACTCTGCTTATTCCCGTTGTTTGTTGTCTCTGATCTTTCTTGCTCACCTTCACGCACCTGATGGGCTTTTATCTTTTTCTTGCTGACCAAAGCTTCAGTTTGATTTTTTCTGTGTCTACTGTACTCCCTTCAGATGTTCTGGTGGTATATTCACTTTGGTTTTCTCCTAGCTAGCCTTTTGATTCCTCAGTTTGCAAACTGTGTGTTTACTATGTATCTAATGAAATTGTCGTGACACCAAATAGATGTTGTAGAGTGTCCTGGGAAAGTTGGTTATTTCAAAGAAGAGAGAAAATGGGTGGGCAGCAGATGCAGAATTAACATGTTCTATTTCAATCACTTCCTGCACAGTTTTTATGGCAGGAACCTGAACACAAATTTGTTCAGCTAACACAAAGCTGCTAAGAGCAAAAGCTTTTCTCAGTATTGTCTTCTGGGGCACTTCTTATTTCCTCTTTGCAAAACAACCAGATGCTTTTTATGCCTAGCTCTCCTAGTAGAAAATGCTAAATCATCGTTCAAAAACTCTGAGCCAAATATATCCCTAGTATAATCTCTAGCCTTATATATAGCCCTTTATGCTTGACACATTCATACTCCTCTTTGTTCTACAATAGCTGGCATTCTTCAGGAACAATGGCACACAGGGATATTTCCTGTTAGTGGGCTCATGCCAACCTTCTGAAGTACTTGGCAGTAGCAGAGGATCATTTGTAAAATTAGCATCCCACTTTTATCTGTTCACTTACACCATTATCTTGCTAACTGTCCCATGCTGTGAGAAAACTGAGCAGAGCAGAGTTCTACTCTTTGTTACAACAACTGAGCAATGGTGAAGCTTGGCTACTAAGCATAAAGGCAATGCAAGAAAATATGAAGAGTTGTATCGGGGAAATTTTAAGACATGATTTTTTTTTTCTTCTCAGACAAACTTTTCTTCTGTTCTTCTGTTTAATTTAACCATGTAGAACAATGGTGGCTGATTTCTTCCTCTAGAGAAATCTGCCTAATTCCATTTGTGTAGGAACATTCAGACATTGGGAAACAGAATTCATTCTTATATTCTTTGGCGATCTAACCTGCTTTCATTGTATGAGTGATTGTGTAAATATTCAGTAAAATGAGAGAACAGATTTCTCTCTTTTTAAATATTGCTTACAAAATAATATCTGTCCAGGCACCCTTTGTCAATTCTTAACAGAAATTTTTCAATTTCATTTAACGTTTGAGTGCTGCACTCATAAAGAATATTATTATGCCCTTGCAATTGATACGTTAAAAGGTATTTGTGCTAGAAGTACCATAATGAAGTACTGGACTTGGTTTTATCACCCTATTTAGGCAGGGTTGAAAACATAGGTTCCATTTCTCTTCTTCAAGGTCTGCAATATTTGACTGTACAAATATATGCAGAAACAGGTATTAAAATGTATTATCATGACAATTAAAAAATACACATAATTTAAAGAGGTTTGTCGAGATGCTACGAACCTGGATATGTTCTAAAATACTTTTTGCAGACTCAATGACAACATAGAGATATTTTAATCACTCAAACATGGTAATCTTAATTCTTAACCGAGACTCTTAGACCACATTGTGTTCTGAGAAGGGAGGAGGAAATGTGTCTAAGCTAGAGGCATCATACCTGCTCCTGACATTTGTAGGCAGAATGCACACAAGTTGTTGGCAAGATCAAATGTGCTTCCTATTTACAATGCAGTCTGATTGCATTATTTACCTTTCACTCCAGTCTTGCAGTCATTTGCTAAAACACAAGGGTAGAAGAAAAAACGTTGCAAAAATATGGCTATAAGTATACTTCACCTGTATAGTCTCCTTGAACTTCTGAGTGCTGGTGGCACTATCCGCTGTATATCCTCAGGAAGTTTGATCAATTATTTCCTCTTTGACATGTAATACAGCAGAGGAGAACTTTGTTCATGGATTTTCCTAGATTCTGTATTGCTTCTGGAGAAAGTAAATGAAATATGGGAAAATTGTTAAGTAGATAGCTAATATAGAGCTATCAAAAAAACCTTTAGACCCTCATAGAGTCAGTCCAAGACAAGAAACTTCCTCCAGGAATTTCTGAAGTCTCCAAGATATCTTCCCGACAAGAAACAACAAAACTCATATAAAAAGTTGCTTTTAAATAGCTGAAATCAAATTATAGCACATTGCCCTTTTAGAATTTGTTCAAATATAAAGTGATGAATGTGATATAAGAATCTGATAAACCTGAATGCTGTATAAGCAAGTCCTGTGCTTTCCACTATTTCAGTTCTTTTAATAAAACCAATGAGATTTCTGATGTAATCCAACTGAGCAAACACTGGAAATTGAACCATAGGGAGTTTATCTTTAGTAAGAAATTTTTGTACAGTCTGATGAACGTAGACAGAAAGACAAAGAAAACTGGAATTCTGGAAAATTCTAATTTTTTTTAAGATTCCACTCTACCATTCTAGTGCAGGAAAAATTATTCGCTGCAATGGAATATTGCTATCATAAAAATGGCAGATCTAGGTCTTCAGCTAACTTGCATATAGCAGAGAAATTCAGTGCAATGCACATCAGATAACAACAGTGAAAGTCATGCTTGGTGTTTTCTGCGAATGTCTCCAAATTAGTCAAACAACTATAAAATCATGTCTGCCTACGTATATTTCCTACTGTGCAAATCTGTTCACCTTATGTTATGTTACTTCTAGTGTGAATGAGCAAAGGTAATCATTAGCAGCATGATTATGGAAATAGATTTTCGTAAGCCACTAAGCTGGCTTCAATGGGAGTGCCCTTATTCTACTACACACAAAAAATTTCTGAAATACCTCATGAGAGCTAGAACTTACCTTTCTTTTCAAGAATAATTCACAAATATTATAACTGTGCATGTAGATCATTCCATTACCTATTGGTAAGAAGTCTGTTATTTCGCATCACTTAGTAGAATTTAAGATCCATCTGTATGTAATTTTTTTTTTCATTTTTATTAATCCTCTTTTCTTGATTAGTTGATTCTTGCCTGCTCTCTTGTTTTCTATTTTTCACCCATGGAATAACTGAACAGTTCCCAAATCCAGCTGCTTGTAAAAAAGACGAAAGTCATAAGTATTCAAAGATCTTCAATGTGACAGAGCATATAATAAAAAAAGAAAACAGTTAAATTCCTCCTGAAGATTACTACTGAGCTTTCTTGCTATCGTTTAGCTTGTGAAGCAGTTTGTGCAATGAATACAATATTAGGCATTGTATGCAATTAAAGGAAATGCTCAATTCCTGATTAGTTATGAATATTTACCTAAAAGAATATTTTAAAGTATTTCCATAATAATTTTATTTCTAAAATCACAAGGTCTTTCATATTTTGCTCTACAGCCGTATGTAGTACTGAGTTATTCAGTTTGGCTTTGTAACATTTACATTTATTTATTTTACTTTTCTTTCAGCTGCCACAGCCTTTACAAAACCCTGGTCTTCAGCATCAGAGCTCCAAAACAGTGAAAAATTATTATCATTAATAATTTCCTCCCCTGAAGAAGCTGCTTGGGACACAAACCCAATTAATTCCTACAAAATTTCCCATGACAGATTTTACTTTTCAAAGCAATCCCTTTCAGACCTTTTTCATCTATGTCTTTTATGATGCCAAACTGTTCCATGGACCCATTCTGCCTTGGTCAATTATAGGAAAGTGAGCGTTTTTATTATCTCTACTTTCTGCTATCTGTGTGTCAATGGTGCTGCATGTTACTAAGCGAGTCTTGAATGTAGACTCGGGTATGGGTTATCTACAAAACAAAACAAAACAAAAGTAGACCAAAATAAAACAAAATAAAATAAAACAAAATAAAATAAAACAAAGCAAAATAAAATAAAATAAAATAAAATAAAATAAAATAAAATAAAATAAAATAAAATAAAATAAAATAAAATAAAATAAAATAAAATAAAATAAAATAATTCT
>Ga0065711_1039257_pt1 | contig 17982 bp, 12 predicted proteins | sample Hoacrofraction12_FD_59098 | JGI IMG/M metagenome (GOLD analysis project Ga0065711, IMG submission 59098) | Hoatzin crop microbial communities from Cojedes, Venezuela - Epithelial fraction 12 v2 (version 2) | ecosystem: Host-associated > Birds > Digestive system > Esophagus > Crop | place...
GGGTCATCTAGTCCAACCCCCCTGCTGAAGCAGGGTCACCTACAGCAGGCTGCACAGGACCGCGTCCAGGCGGGTCTTGAATATCTCCAGAGAAGGAGACTCCTCAACCTGTGCAATATACTGTGCAAATACTGTGAAGGCCAGGATGGATGGAGCTCTGAGCAACGTGGTCCCTGCAGTGGAAGATGTCCCTGCTCACGGCAGGGGAGTTGGAACCAGATGGTCTTTAAGGTCCCTTCCAACCCTTACCATTCTGTGATTCTGTTTCTGCATCACACTTCCTAAATTTCCATTTTGTCCCATCACAATGATCTCTTCTGTTTGTAGGTGTCTCTCGGTACAACTAGACTTCATATCACGTCAGATTCTCACTCAGGTCCTGATTCATAGTTGTCCAGCTCAGATATGAGATTGAGGTTCACCATTCCTTTCCAGTGTTTAATTACTGTGGAAATCAGTGCACTAAGTAATGAAGGGTGTGTGAGTGCTGCTGTGAATTTAGATTTTGTCCTATTACAGTTTGGGACAAAGCCAATATGCACACTGGGATTCAGGAGCAGAGTCTCAGTGTTTTACTTGTTTAAATGTAACTATTCTCATGTGTACAGATGTGCTGTCTCTTTTAGTTTTATGATTAAAAACCACCCTTCTGTTATTAGTGTTTGATTAGCTTTTAAACTCTCCCTCCCCCACCTGGAGATGTTTTATTATTTTTACAACTCCTACAAGGCAAGTTTCTCAGCCCTTACGACTGAGGACATTTTCTTAGTTATCAAGCAGTATCTGTTTTGGCAGTATTACTGTAGTTCCAAGATAAATTTATTTTCTTCACTATCTTTGGGTGACATTGTACATGTTTATAGAATTATGGGAAAAATAAAACAAAATGTGCTTCAAAAAGATCATAAAATCAATTAGGAACAAAGATTTTTAATATTGAAATGGAGTGCATTCAATTAATTAGAAAATCAAAAGGAGCTTCTGCTCCAAAAGCCACCAGAAGCACATATGGCTCTAATCCAACAAATATTTGTGCACACGTGTAACTTTTCTCATGTGAATAAGATTACTAATGTATCTAATTAGGATTTGTCATTCAGGAATCTCTGGGAAAGAACTCTTAGGAGACAAGAAAGATGTAGCTGATAGTAATGTTTTCTGGGAGATCTTGGTCTTTTTGTTCTTTGTATTTGTGCTCACCTAACCAGATACACTGTGAAGATTATATTTTGCTTAAGACTTTGCTGGAAGACTGTCTTGGCCTAATCTTTCTTCTTCCTTATCCATTCATTTTTCAGATCTGACTTTTCTGTTTTGCCACAGAGAACATTAATTCTAAGATCTGTGCAAAATACTTGCATAATTTAATTATATGTACAATTTTCAGAACTTTTAATAGCTCCACAAAATACAAACATCTTATTTAATGTATTGCAGAAGAAAACATATTAGAAATTTTAGTGTCACAGTTCAAAGCTTGTATTTGCATTTTATATTTCTTCATTCAGACCAAACCCGAATACCCTACTAGAAGATATACTCTTGCAGACAGAAAGTATTATGTTCAGTACAAGAATTACTGGATGCAATTCAGTCTTTATAGAATATAAAAGAGACAGACTAGATGAGTGAACAGTCCATTCAGTTTTAAGAATCTACATCTACGTATTTCTTTATATATTCACCAACTATCTGTGTTTTTTTTCAGTTGGTGAAGGCTGATAAGCTGATAAGGTGTCTCAGTACAACCTGAAAGGAATATTTTTGACTGCTTCTGTAAAGAGTACCTTAGAGTGAATAACATGATCTATTTTCAGCTATCTTTGTGTCATCCAATTAGTTGAAAATGCAACTAGGATGATTTGTTTCAGAGGTTTTTTTAGCCAATGTTTTTTCAAAGGCATTTCAGCTCAGAGATTACAGCCAAAGTTTTCTCTTAAAAGTTTATATTACTGTATGAAATTTATCCACAATGAATAACTGCAGTAATGGCATTATACCAAGTATTAACAAATTGCATATATGACCTCTACAAATATGTAGGGATTCGTCCTTGGGAAGGACATAGATTTTTTGTCATTTACATGTGAAGACTGCTTTCTAGGAAAATTTAGGATGCTTTGCGTGGAACTCAGAATCCTAAACAGAGGGCCATGAATAATCAGAATACAGTCTCAGAAAAAATTAAAATACAAAGTCATGTTTCTAAAACTAGACCCTTCAAATTGCAATTCGATATGCAAGCCAGCCAACAGAAATCACAAACTGTGCCAGCAGCACAGCTAACTGCCACTATGCACATGCAAATTTTGCTTGCATTGTATGAATACCTGCATTAGCTTTAGACATTTCCTAACATGTCAGCTTGTTGAAAAGCCAACCTAAGAGGACTTTCTTCAAGGGATGTATATTTTAAGTGGATAGTACTAGGAATCAATTGCTGCCAAAGAGTCATGGAACATAAATGGCTGATGCTAATGACTTCACTTTTGCAGAGGAGAGATCATTTCAGAATATAACCTGATATGATTACTGTGTAACCTTGCCTATCAAGAGTTTTTATGAATATGATAGTCTGCAAACTTGTATTTGTGTGGAAGAAATTGTCCATATTCAGCAAATATAACAGGTATGCACTGAAGTGAGGGATGGGGAGGGATAAGAACAGAAAAGATGCAACAGTTCTGGAAGCTGCCCTTCAGCCAAGCCAAGTAAGGGAACTATTACATTTTCCTTTGCTCAGTAATCCTTTGTTTTCTGGGTTTGATCCTTAGCTTATGTGAAGCTATTTAGTCCTGTTGACTAAAATGGAGCTATGCCAACCTACTCCAGTTGAGAATCTGGCTGTCCTATGTGCTTGTCTCTGTCTGTGTAGGTAAGGAAGGTGGTATGACATGTGCTTCACCCTTCAGGCTTAAATGGTTAGCTACAGTTGTTGGGTTACTGTAACAATTTAGGAATGCCTTAAAATAACATATTTATCTCAGTAATTTATGTTACACTGTGTATTGGGTTTGCGTGGGAAGGTTTTGGTAACCGGGGGGCTACAGGGGTGGCTTCTGTGAGAAGCTGCTAAAGCTTCCCCTGTGTCTGATGGAGACAGTGCCAGCTGGCTCCAAGACAGACCCACTGCTGGCCAAGGCCAAACCCGTCAGTTGAGGTGGTAGCCTCTCTGATAACATATTTAAGAAAGGGAAAAAAATTGCTGTGGGAAAGAGGAGCAAGAACATGTGAGAGAAACAACTCTGCAGACACCAAGGTCAGTGAAAAAGGAAGCGGAGGAGGTGCTCCAGGCACTGGAGCAGAGATTCCCCTGCAGACTGTGGAGAAGACCATGGTGAGGCAGGCTGTCCCCCTGCAGTCCATGGAGGTCCATGGTAGAGATGGTCTCCACCTACAGCCCATGAAGGACCCCACACCAGAGCAGGTGGATGTGCCCGAAAGAGGCTGTGACCCCATGGGAACCCCATGCTGGAGCAGGCTCCTGGCAGGAGCTGTGGCCTTGTGGAGAGAAGAGCCCATACTGGAGCAGGTTTGCTGGCAGGACTTGTGACCCCATGGGGGACCCACACTGGAGCAGTCTACTCCTGAAGGACGGCACCCCTTGGAAAGGTCTCACACTGGAGCAGATCATGGAGAACGTTCTCCTGTGAGAGGGACTCAACGCTGGAGCAGGGGCAGAGTGAGAGGAGTCCTCCCACTGAGGAGGAAGGATCGGCAGAGACAACGTGTGATGAATTGACCGCAACCCTCATTCCCTGTCCCCCTGCGCCACATAGGGGGAGAAGGTAGAGAAATGGGAGTGAAGCTGAGGCTGGGAAGAAGGGAAGCATGGGGGGAAGGTGTTTTTAGATTTGGTTTTATTTTTTATTATCCTACTTTGATTTAATTGGTAACAAATAAAACTAATTTCCCCAAGTCAAGTCTATTTTGCCTGTGATGGTAATTGGTAAATGATCTCTCCCTGTCCTTGTCTCGACCCATGAGTCTTCTATCGTACTTTCTTCTCCTCTTTCCAGCTGTGGATGGGCAGTGTCAGAGTGGCTTTAGTGATCACCTGGCATCCAGGCTAAAGCACGACACGCTGTTGCTTGGACTTTTTGAAAGGTTGGTTCTGAACAGAAAAAATTTGTACTAATAACAACTCTGGAAACACAAATTCAAAATCTTAATTTCAAGTTCTTGAGATTTATTATAATAGCCTGTATCCACATAGGTTTGCATTAATATGATGACAAAAATAAAGGACAATAATTTTGCGTAATAATCTTTGGTTTATGTAGTATTAGTGATTCATCATATTTATTGTCAAGTCAGCTAACAGAAGGCTGAAGATGCAACATATCTAATTTAAAGAAATGCCTAGTATGAAATACTGTGCTGTTACTGAACATTATGTTCATCTGACTGGTTAAGGTGCAGCTTGATATTTTGTCAGTGACAGTTTGATTTCTGGATCAGTGTACTTTTGAATGATTTTTAGCCAGTATAATGCATTTATTCTGTGCTCAATGGGATCATTACTATTTTTCAGCAGTTATAATTTTAAATTATGTACAGTCACAAGAATACCAAATCACAACACATCCTATGTCTTTCTTCATATGTGAGAATTTCAGGAGGCATATCCACTGTGATGATCAGATATTTTATTATAACAGGTGACAACATTGGTTACCAGACATTTGATACCAATAACAAATCTTTTTAATTTTTATAGTTTGCATTATGATACCACTTTGTAATGTAAGTAATTTGACTTTGGTTTGCATTAAGATGTGAAGTGATTTAGAGAAGCATACAGAAGAGCCTAGTATCACACTATTATCCATTTATCACCTAAAGAACAGCACCTCTTCTCTTTTTTTTTAAAATACTGTAATATCAGCGGTTAATTCAAATATGTGATGTGTTACAAAATACTAGATAATTTATGTAAAGCCAGTGTTCACCAATAGGCATTTAATTTACTTTAGGGAGGATGCTAAAACTCCAAAGCAAGCACCAAGTCAGAAAATGCTAGAATGTAGGTTTTCTGTAAGGACTTCATTATCCTTCTTGTATGCTTGCATTAGGATATCAGTTTCAATTATGCAATAGTTAGGAACTCTGTAAGAATTCTGCCTTACTCAATTCTTATGAGACAAAAAAAATCAGCAAATTAAGTTGTGAATCTGTTAATAGTCTATACCTTATTATCTATGAATAATCCTTCTCCGGTATGATATCAAATAATATTTTCCTTGCAATGCACATGCATACATACACACATATATACATAATTCCTATGTGCATGCAGAATTATACAATATAAAATTCACATTACAGGACTCTGTTAGGAGAAAATATTTGGAGTTACAAAATGAAACAACAGATATAAGATTCCTTTATTTGAGATGCTCTTGGGAAAAAATGTGGTGACGAATTTTTAAGCAACCGCAGTCAAGGTCTTCTGATCAGACCTATCAAATGTAAGTTGAGCAACTCCTCTGTTACCTTACCACCAATTTACAAAACCATCTTCCATTGGACAGTATGATATAGTCAAAATTGTAACATTTCACAATCTTATGTTAATTCAAAATAACTGAGAAGAAAAATCAAGAAAATACCTCTTGGTAATAAGAAGAGGTATCTCATTTTCACATTCTTTTTGAACAAAATGCTAATGCTTCTTCACAGAATGGCTTTCTGGTTGTATTTTTTAAATATTTTGGCACATGCTAGCATACATACGTAAAATATCAAATTGATTTTTTTTCCATTTCATCATGTGTCATTTTTTTCCATAATTTCATACATTTTTCAAACAGAATTCTGGAAATCAAGGTTTCATTTAATTTTGGACCAAAGAAGTAACCCATAGAATGATGTCTCATTTGCTATGAAACAATGATTTTGTGTAAAGTCAAATGCTACAACAATTACTTGAAAATACACATTGTTAGATGTTAAAGGCCAAATTCCCTTTGAATTAGTATTGTGAAACCAGAAGTAGCTCTATAGATTTCATAGAAGTTTATTCATACGTACGGAAGTGTAAATGAATGATTTTTTTCCAGACTGCTGAAAAACTTAGGAAATTGACAAGAAATTTAATGACGGTAGGATTTGGTGAGTTCTGTGAAAGAATAGTTTTGCAATTCAGACACTTGTAATGGAAGAGGAAGGAGGTATAAAAGAGGAAAATAAGTACGGGGATTTCTGCTGCAGAAGGAGATAGCAAATAAGAGAGCTAGTGCATTCTGTTGATAAAGAAAAGAGCAGTTCTGCAGAAATGTCATATTGAGATCAATGTGACCATTTTAATATTTGCATTTTTGTGTATTTAGTGCACTATAAATAATTGCATATGGTTATCTTTTCTTCTCTTTGTACCTCAGCACAGTAGTAGTGCCATCTAATGTTCTAATTAATCTGCAATATCTTCCAAGTCAGACTTTCAACAGCAACAAAAAAATGCTTTCAGGAATGATGAACCTGGCCCTACTCCAGCTGATACTGTGGCTGCTGTTCAAATAATCTCTTGTCTTTTATGGCAACATAATCAAGTTAAGAAAATCCGGACAAGGTATTTGGAGTCAATCAAATGCTCCATTTTACTTTAAAATGCTGAACAGGTGCAAGTGAGATACATTCAAAATGGTCATTAGGCAAAACTTGCTTTGAGGAAGGTGGAGCCAACATCTGTGCTGATTTTCACAGATACAAAAGAGCAAGCTTCCCAAGGAAATGTGAGCAGGATCCAAATGGATGAAGCAGCAGGACTGAATAAAGCATTCTGATTTAAGACTTTCCCTGCTTATAGTAATTAGCATTTGAAAAAAACTTGATCAATCTTTTTCTTCTCTTGGTTTAGAGAAGGAGGAGTCTGATTTAATTAAGAAGGACATTAACTACAAGCACCTACCTTATAAAATATTAACTATATTCAGAGCAAGCAAATTATAATAATTTTATAATGATTTAAATGTTTCCCTTTATAGCTGCATGCATTTTTTTCAGTGTGCTTTTTGTTTTTTTGTTAAAATCCCTGGTCATAGTTTACCCTTCAGATGTTCTGCATTTTAATGACTGGCTGACAGGACCCTCCTGCAATAGATCTTTATGACATCTTTTTATATTTTACATCCTAGAAAATGAAAGAAGATTTTGTGTAACTGAAGTAGAACCAGGTTCTTAAATCACAGTGTGACAGTTTATACTGTTAGTGAGATATCTGAAGATATCTGAAATTTGTATTTTTGACTCTCTTGTTGATTCTAAGAAAGAAATTTCATTTTATGTATTGCATTTATGTTTTCTTATGACCTTCCTCATTTTGCAGTTTCATTGAGATACCTATACCGAGTTTATCTGTCAATTTTTCTTTAAACATCTGTTTATTAAGGTGTTGGTTTTGGTGTCTTACTAGCATTTGCCTTTATATTTCTGTCCTGCTTAGCCCTGACGCTGCTATGAATCTTGTAGTCACGTGCAGTTACATGAGAACACAAGGAAGAACCAGGCATAGATGTAACTACATTAATACTGGAAAATCTGTGAAGGATACAGCATCTGATACGAATCTGTCTGGGCCTGCTTTTATTAGCGTGATTCTATGCAATATGCAAGCATAGGCAATTATTTCTATTTGATATTGTAGTGTTATAAGTTGTAAGATGATCTTACAGAAATAGTAATCACAAAAAGTTTTTTGGTCCCTAGTAGTCCAGGAGAGCACATTGGTTTATTTGGAACTTGGCTATCATGACATCCATCCTTTTGGCATTCAGGAGACTGTGCATTGCACAACTGGTGACACTCAAAGTCAGTCTAAAGTTTGATCCTATTTTGGAAAGAGGTGGCTCGCTTATCAGATTGTCCATTCATGCTGCCAAGGTTTTACTTGACCTGTACTTGTGGCCAGTAAATTTTGTAGTACACTTAACATAGTATTCTATTTTTTATTATGTTTGTTGTTCATTTATTTAAAACTGAAGTAGGTAAAAATTCCAAGTGTCTTCATACTAATAACTGAGGAAAATCTTGATATTATTATTTTAGCCCTTTGTGGAAGTTTTAAACTCTAGACACCTGTAGAAACTTTTCTGCCACTTCCCTTTTAGGTTAGATATATCCCCGTTCTTCTTTCTAGTTTTAATAAAAGACATGGCTTTATATAGTTAAGACTTCTCTCTAGAAAACTCATACTTTGGGAAGTAAAAATATGATGAAGGCTGTCACTCAAGAACCATTATTCACTACTGTTGTTTTTCAACTCTAGAGGTACCATATAAGACACTTTCCATTGTGAATGGGTTAAAAGATCCTAACATTCAAATAAACAAAGGATATAGGGTAAGAGAAGGAAATATTATTCATTTCACACTATAAAAGAGGAGCTGAGGGAGAGACTTGCAGGGTGATCTTTGTGTCACATTATATTTCCTCATGCTTTAGAAGATATATTGACTTATATGCCAAGAGCAATCATTTGCTGTTCAAAGATATATGTGACTTTTTGTACATCTTTTCAGGCAGAACACAGTGAACCCAAGAATAAAAACATATGCTCTATTTTTATTTTTCTCACTTTAACCATATCACCAGTTTTCTGACAAACAGTACAGGTTGGTAGTCAGGTTCTGAAGTTAAAACATCATCTTCTCTCTGTTTTGCTTATTTATTTCTTCAGAGGTTCCAGACTTGCAACAGAACAAAATGGTGCTAACCCCAGCTATGGAGCATGTGATGCAATATTGCATTTTGAATTCTTGGTCAAGTGTTTAACTGGAATTACAGATGTTTAACAACTGTCAAAATCATTGATAAACACCAGTTAGAATAATTTTCTTTTCCTCCTTCTCAGTTCTTTGGGCACAGGATTGACTCATGGTTTTGGAATAGAATCATAGAATCATTCAGGTTGGAAAAGACCCCTAAGATCATCAAGTCCAACCATCAACCCAACACCACCATGCCTGCTAAACCAAGTCCCAAAGTGCCACATCTACACGTTTTTTAAACACCTCCAGGGATGCTGACTCCACCACTTCCCTGGGCAGCCTGATCCAATGCCTGACCGCTCTTCCAGTAAAGACAGTTTTCCTGATAGCCAATCTAAACCTCCCCCGATGGACTGAGATTTTGTTTATTGATTAAAAAACAGTACCACAGTCTTTACTCATGTGAATCTACCACCTCAGTTCTCTGGCTTCTTCCCAAATCATCTCTTTCTAAATGCTTTCCTTACTGGAGGAGCATCTTCTCCTCACCTTTTGTCACATGGAAGAGTTGGCCAATGCCAGATTTCTTTAGTGGGATGAGTCCTCATACTCATCTGTAAATGGTTGGAACCTGCGGACTGACAGGAACCTCAAGCAGTTCATCAAAGCAAAGTGCAAAGTCCTGCACATGGGGCAGAACAACCCCGCGCACCAGTATATACTGGGAACTGGCTGGCTAGAAAGCAGCTTTGCAAAAAAACAACCTGGGGAGCCATGTTCTTTTCTGCTGTGCCCAGAGGCAGGACCAGAGGCAGCACGCAAAAAGTGAAACACAGGAGGTTCCCTCTGAACACAAGGAAACACTTTGTTACACTGAGTGTGACCGAGCACTGGCACAGGTTGCCCAGAGAGGTTGTGAAGCCTCCATCCTTGCAGACATTCAAAAGCCATCTGGACATGGGCCTAGAAAAACAAGGGCCTTGTGTGAGCAGCGCGGGTTAGACCACATGACCTCCAGAGGTCCCTTCCAACCTCACGCGTGCTATGATTCTGCAGCAGATGTCTCTGATTCCAATCTTGCAGAAATCAGAGGGGCTTGCTTGTTAACACATTTGTCAGTGTAAGCTTAGGACCTCAGTACAATTTCCAGCTTTAAATAATCTGATCTGAAAATCTTAGTATTAGGGACAGTTTTTAAAAATCTGTTTCTGTGATTTATTCTTATGAAGTTCAACTAGAACGCTGTGCCGAAGCACCAGAAAAATCTGGATATTAGTTAAACAATTTAATTTGTATCTCTTTCACCCAACTCAATATTCTCTGCAAATAGAAAAATGTAATACATATTTTCTGTTTAATTTAGTAACTTTTAATCAATTTTCTGTTATAGGAAGATCTTCTTTTTTTTCCTGAATATTAGTTAGTTGTAAATAGGATTTTTTACTGAAACTGGAAAGGCACCAGTGTAAAGTTAAGTCAGCACATACCTGGTCCCTTGAGTGTATATTTATGTGGTGTGGTGTAATCTAAACTGGATGTTTAAGACGAAACTGGTGTGCCACTACTCAGTCAAAAGTAATCATGTGTCTTCAAAGCTAGTTTCACCCTCTCAGTCATACATGTATTTGTTTTCTCTGGTCATGAAGCAAGCGCTCTGCCCCTGAAGGTGATTGATTGCACAGAAGAACGAGCCTCTTTATCCGCAGGCCACCTACGCTGCTTGTCCCTTTTGACTTTTGTGCCTCCTTATCTAAACTCTGACCCAGCTAGATAACAGCTAGCTGAAATCAACTCTTTAGACTTGCATACATTCATTACTGAACCATGCCTGTTTGTGTTCAACAGAAGAGGAGATTGCGTCTCTTGTATGTGATAGTGGGAATGTTACCTGATATGAATGAATGCAAATGTACACTTACAGTTAAATTTTTTCTGTACTTTAAAGACAGCAGAAGAAGCAATATCATTGACAGTCTGATCCTTTGAGATGTTAATTTTGTAACTAGTTAATAAGAGCGTGCAGTATCAGGTTGTTGATCCTTCACTTTGTTTCCTCGTAAGCTTCTGAATGATATGCATTGGCACTAAAAATCATTAGATGTTTCATTTGCTAGGAAGAGTGAGTTAAGCATGTGAAGTTATGTACATGTGTATCAGGGGGTATTTGTGTAAAGATATATGTGTGTGTATATATACATGGATTTTCAGAAATGAGCAATGATCTTGGCATTTCTGAATTTGTGGTCGAACAATTAAAATAATTACATTATTGAAGCCAGTTTTCAGAAAGTGTTAGTACAGATTTCAAAAAACCAGAAACACTTCAGAGCGACTTAATTCTGAAAAGGGTAGTCTGTTTCGGGGAGTTGAAGTGCAGAAATAAAGGGATATAGAATCAGTTATACAAAGGAATTTGGGAATGTAGTCCTTTAGTATTGTCACCCATAACATTCAAACATGTAGATAGCTCCTCATCTAGGTTGCTCTGAAACTGAAATGCAAATTATTTCTCTAAACTTTTTTCATGTCTAATAGAGCTAGTTAGGGTAGTCCAAAAGGTATTCAGCCAGCATCTGAAAAAAGTGGCAGTGACAAAGATATGCCCAAACTGCCCAAGGGAGGTGCCAGGAGAAAAGAGATGTGACTGGAACCCTTCTTCTCCTTAGAGATTTACACTGAGATTTGCAGCCTGGAAACTTCTCTTGCAATTATGTGCCTATAACACCCTGACAAATTCAGTAGTCATCTGGAAGGTGAAAATCCAGGCTCTAGTCCTCCTTCACAGTCAGAGATTTCTATTTTTAGTTTGTACTTCTGGGCAACGGTCCTGCACCTTTAGCCTCTCCTACTAAGGCTCTGTAAATGTGCAGAACGCAATTCAAGAAAAGGGAGTCAGAGTAACAAAAAGAAATAGTGATAGCAATTCCATATTTCTATCCCATCAAACTCAGAAACAATACCAGCCCAGTGTTGATAATATGGACCTGAGTTACTACTGCTAGACTCCGTTGCTGCACCAATATGACCCTGTCATTCTAGGTGAGTTTTGAAGAACATTTCTATTCTGCAAAGTATAAGGCTGTAATTTAAAATTGCTTTAGCCTTAGTGGAACAAGAATTATGACAGCCATTTCCATCTTTTTCATGATAAATGAGGACCTAATCTAGAAAGACACATTTTTTCCTATTAAATTTAGTACAGACTGATAGAGGTCAATTGGACAAGATATTTATGAATAACAGCACAAAGGAACTCTTCTGATGTTTTTTCCATTCAACTTTGTAACAGGAAAAACAAAACACAAAACTAAATGAAGCAGTGCAGAGCGGAAGATGAACACATAACTAATTAGATGCTTGTTTTTGTAGTTAACAGCTTTTAAAATATTCTCATGAACAGGTGTTCCTCAGGAACCAACAGGACAGATTTGTTTTTCTGAGGATTAACAGACGTGGATGCTCCTACTTTACTGTTATGGTGTTTTGATGTGATTTTACAAAATAGTCTCTTTCTGGATCTTGCTTTTACAGCAGTCGTGCCGTACTAGTATTTTTCTATAGCACATCTGAATCCTACATCATTAAAACCTGACCAATCAGCTCAGTCACTGAACACTAGCTTCCACATATCAATTATAGGAAGAAAAAGCTACCACTAATGTACCCACAAACTTAAAGTCACCTTCACGAACCTGTGTGCGTACAAACCATGTAAGACGTGAATGAACATCAGCCTAGAGTAAGAAATTGAAAGTTGTTTGACACTTGTTTGGAGTGCATGTGTGTACAACTTGTTACAACAAATAAGATTTATGAGCCCAGCCTTCAACATGTTGCTGAAAAACACTTTTAAGAAGTGTGGTTTAAAATCTTGTTCCACATACTAAATACATAATGAAATGTCAGGAACACTGTTGAACTATTTATACAACACAAAGGAATTTTATTTATATTTAAATCTATTATATTTACAGTTTAGGTGGCTTTGCATTTAGACTGGGTGTAACACAGTTTATTTGCCTATACCACAGGTGGATAAAGGAATCCTACCAGCATAATTAAAGTATAGCAACAACTATGCTGCTATCAGATTCTGATGGCTATCAAGGGGGAGAGGAAAATACAAAGAGTAGAAATTAATTCACACACTAATGAATTTTTTAATTAGTATTTAAAAACCCAAACTTCAGCAGTGTATTCCCCTGTAGGGAACAGTATAGAATCATCCAGGTAATTAGACCAAGTGAAGATAATAAAATAAACTTCTGGATATAACGTGATGAAAGATGTTTGAAGGTCAACAGCAGCAATCAAAGCAAGGACAAAAATTCATTGAATGAAGATAAGGGCTCAGTACCACTATGTCCTTTTCCTTCCATTTCCTAAAAATTCTGCAAACGTTCTAAATTCAAATTAAATAATTGAAAATATAAACATATATTGGTTAAAATTTCAAATTGGTCTTCAAACTCAGCTGGCCAATTAAAATTATTTGAACTTTCATCATTGTAAACTAGTCTTCTTTTTATAACTGGTCAAAAAGAAAATATTTTGTACACACTGAACCACAAATTCTGTTCTTTTCCAATCATGCTCTTTGTGTTAGGTTGTTGCCACTGAGTGTATACTGCCCACCCAGCATATGACAGCATACGCTGGCATACCATTGCTGTGCTGGAAGTAAGTTAAGTCAGAAAAAGTGAAATAGCCTGAGGACCTCTTTGCCACTGTATCCTACTGCCAGCTGTTTGGATAGTACATTTTCTTGGATCTTCACGCTCTCAAGGCATTTCTTACTAGGGTCAAGCTGGCTGTGAAGAGGCAGAGAAGAATGGAATAAGCCTTGCTTCTATCCACAGCCCCCCTGTGCCCTGGCCCAAGGGGCAGGGTGACTTTTGGCTTTTGAAGTGCAGGTGGTAACTTACTGACCCCCTGGAGTGAGAGAAAAGCAAGGAAGGCGTGAGCCTCAGATGTGGTGCCACACTTAACTCTGGGCTTAGCCTCCAGGCATGCGTTAAACTAAAATAAATTAGTCAGAATTAGTTTTTTCTGGCATTAAATTAACCTTTATTTTAAGGGCCTCGATTTTTTAGGCCTAAGGCTCATCTCCCTGGTTGCTTTGAAGCTGGGCATGTTAGACTTCATCTGCATTTACAGCAGTGATAGTGATTTTATATAAAGCAGTCTAAGGGAAGCTCCAGGGGATAACAGTGATTAAACGTGTTTACAGCACCCAAGCTACTCCTCAGTACACACAGAGACGAAGTAGGACTGTTACGGGTTAGAAAGAAAAGCTAACCAAAACATGTTTATGGCTGGGTAGAGCAAAACCATTGTTTTGACCTGCAGCCCTCAAATTCACGTATTCCCAGTCCCTGGCCCCAGTCTGACAGTTCACTGCATGTGAAGCAGCCCCCATAGCCAGTGAATTATAAGATGAGGGGCCTTTTCCGTCAAACAAGAATATGTCGTTGTACTGTGGTCTCATTTGTTATATCTGCAACTTGTCCTGGTTTCAGAAGCAGCCTGAGCTGAAAGCTCCCCCACAAACTAAAAATGAAGCACAAACTCTTTTGGCCACCCCATCTGGGATTTTGATGAGATTTAGAGCAAAATCTCCTCTCAAACTACTTTTAGAAAATTTATTTTACCTAGAGAAAGAGTTCTAGGACTATGTCTTGTGAATTTTCTTGGCACCTAGTATCATTCTTGTCACATATTCATTATGCCTTACATCAGTGCCTTGTTTCATCCCAAGAATATCTGTAGTGGCCATCTGTCTAGAAAACATGAGTTGATGGCAACATAGTGACCTCAGCTCTCAAGTCAATCAATCACCAAAAATTTAGGAAGAAAGCAATGACATCCTTAATTTCCACATACTGAAACTGCTTGTTTATAGTAATCTACAATGTTCTAAAAAACTATCCAGAATTTTTTTTAGAGTACTTGGAAGGTTATTACAAATAAGAAAATTTATTTTTCACGTTTTAGAAACTAATATGTTTGGGTAAATGACTTTCAAGTTTAACTTCTTCCACTATTTTTTTTGTATACACTGCTAGTAACTGTTATTTGCTTATCTGAACATGTACTGCGTTTCTAAAAGTAATCAGTCTTAACTAACGAATGAAAATCTTTTTCTGCAAGAAAAGCATAAGATTCTGACCTTCAGTATTTCAGAAAGGTAAGCTTAAATAGAGAATTTAAAACATTTTTTTACTAAAAACTATCAAACCTTTTCCTAATTTGGTAAGTGTCAACATTTAAAGTAACTTTAACAGGAAAAGATTTCTGGACTCTCAATGTTACCTTTAACAGGAATGTAATTTTAGCTAGGCTTTTAAAGTTAAATCTAATATTTGTAACAAAGGTAAAATGATCGGTGGTTTTGGTTTTTTGTGATTGGGAGAGGAGTTTATGAGTTCATTATGAGTTCTTCTTGATGCATTTGCCTGTAGCCAGGTCATGTGCAAAGAAGCAAGTGAACAAATATATATTAATATGAAAGTATATCCTATTTGCACCATTGTGTCAATCTGTCTCCACTATTTCCTCTTGGCAGTGTTGCAGATCTCATATAGATTACTTTATATTAATGTGGAATACATTCTCCTGAGGAAGAGTGGGAAGGTTGCTTCTGAGATTCTACTGTGATTTGGCAAGAGCTCCTACAAAACACAGGAACTCTCAGCACATTCCTCTCAGTCTGGAATAGACTTTTTAAGCTATCTGCAAGAAGCACAAACCTTGGTTCTATTTTTGTTCTGGATTTGGGAAAATGGCAAATTGCATTATAGCAAATTTGAAAGGACAATTTAGCTCAATAACACTCAATTTGTATTTGAAACAAGTTAGTATTGGAAAGAGGAAGCAGTGAAAAGCTTAACTTCTATTACACATCCGTAATGAATACTGACTTCATGACATGAAAAAATAAACAAAGAAGAGAAATCAAAATGAGTTGTAAGGGATGTTATTGACCTGTTAGTTTCTAAAAGCTGATATACACAGGTGCCTTGAAACACCATTTGAAGTACCAAAATATTTTTGTAGATAAAATTCTACTTGCCCTGGAAGTGATTGCACCTGAACACACATGTTTTCTCAGTTGACTGTGGATTTTTCTGTCTTTGCATCTATCATAAAAACCTGTTTGCAATAACAACTGTATGAAAAAAAGAATATTCTCACTGATGACACACTATGCCTGTTTTCCACCCGGTTCTAGCAAGTCTAAGGCCACTTTGCCTAATCAGTCTGATTCCTTTTTGCAAGTATTTGAGTGTCTGCTAAACAGGGCCAGTTCCTGAGATATCCTTATCTTGGTTCTTGGTGCTGGTTCCTGGTGTCAGCGCTGATACCTAAGCTGTGCCATGTGGCTCTCAGCAAGTACCAGGCTGAGACTTGGTGTCTTTCTTCCCTTTTCTCCTTCCATCCAGGTGTAAGACACCACCTGCGTTGGGTTTGTCTGCCGTCTGTAATATTAGCCAAAGGATAATTCAATGCTCTTTGGTAGCAATATTCATTTGCAGCATACCTCAGGCCTGAGCACTTCATGTTGGAAAACTTCTGTCATTATTTCATTTGCTTGCACATCCAGATTCACCTGGGAATTTTTGAAGAGTAAATGTCTTCATTTAATTTCAAGTAGTGACTATACCAACTGTACCAAAATTGGATTTTTGGTAATAACCTGGCACATGACCAGTTGTTTTCTGGGTGTGCCAGGGAGTATGAAGAAGGGTATTTTCTGATCCTGCTGTTTACAAGTAGGATTTCAGTTCAATTGTATCCATGTGTTGTTAATGAAAATGATACTTACAAAAGGTGGGGAAAGGAGGAGGAAGATGACTTTGCTTCCCAATACCTGTGGAAAGGAGCGCTGAAGGACACAGGAGGGACAGGCTGCTGCCTAACAGACGAAGCAGCATTGATGTGGTTTGCCTGGGTCAAGGCAGCAGCACACAACTGTTTATGTGAAGCTCTGCCTTTACAAGGAAGAACAGAAACCTAAACCAGCTCGAATTTTACAGCAGGGTAAATATTTGAATAGTGATTGCTGGCCTTTAGTTATACTCTACGTGGCAGAAGAATGGGTTTGTGGATAAAAAGCAGAACACACTTCATGCTCGCTGCTAGTGAATAAAAAAGGCTCAGGACCATACTCTGGTCCTGGGGCAAAGAGGCATGATATAACTTATGTCCATACAGTTAAAGTCTTTCACTCTTTCTTCAGGGTGACTGTGGAAAAATATCCTTTGGGAATGGATCTTGGCATGTCGTTGGCCTGGGTAGCCTCGGAGGATGATGGCTGGCGGTGGCCTGGGCCACTCTGGCAGGCCTGTCACGTCTGGTGAGCATGGATGTGCGCAGGCATGGCTTGGGCTGGCTGCTTCGGTACTGTAGTCCTAGTCTTTGAGACTGAGAGGTTTCTCTGGCTGCCTGCCTAAGGGAAATAGTTGTTCTGTGCCTTGGCTTCTGTGGTTACTGTGTGTCATTAAAATACACAGACGTTGAATGTACAATGAACAACGAAATCTACAGAATCATCAATATCCGCAACAGAAATGTGGTTTTTGCGGGACTTTAAGCTAGCAGCTTCTCAGTGGCTAAGCCTGACCCAACAGCAAGTAATCGTGTGACACAACGGACTTCCACACTGGGGGATCCGTGGTCCAACTCTACTGCGGAGCAGCACATGGTTTCCAGGATGAAGAGCAGCCTCATTGCCTTTTTTAAATCTCTTTGACTTTGTGTACTAGATGCCACCAGCTGGGGAGCTGCCAGTCAGTTGCCTGTAGCGCACGGGATAATGGAGCAGGAGGGATACATGGTGCCATGCAAACAGTGCAGGAGGCATAGATCGGGGATGTGAAAGCAGTGGGCTGACAGAAATGTCATCTCGCTGCATACGTGAGACTTGGCAGATCCTTGTATAATGCAAAAGTAGTAGTTTTTTTCCCTGCATCTTCTATGGAAACAAATCACAGAATCACAGAATGTTAGGGGTTGGAAGGGACCTCTGTGGGTCATCTAGTTCAATCCTCCTGCTGAAGCAGGGTCACCTACAGCAGGCTGCACAGGACCGCGTCCAGGCGGGTCTTGAATATCTCCAGAGAAGGAGATTCCACAACCTCCCCGGGCAGCCTGTTCCAGTGCTTTGTCACCCTCAGAGGGAAGAAGTTCTTCCTCATGTTCAGATGGAACTTCCTGTGCTTCAGTTTGTGCCCATTGCCCCTTGTCCTGTCGCTGGGCACCACTGAAAAGAGTT
>Ga0065711_1039258_pt1 | contig 17982 bp, 9 predicted proteins | sample Hoacrofraction12_FD_59098 | JGI IMG/M metagenome (GOLD analysis project Ga0065711, IMG submission 59098) | Hoatzin crop microbial communities from Cojedes, Venezuela - Epithelial fraction 12 v2 (version 2) | ecosystem: Host-associated > Birds > Digestive system > Esophagus > Crop | place...
GTTGTGGATTCTCCTTCTCTGGAGATATTCAAGACCCGCCTGGACAAGGTCCTGTGCAGCCTGCTGTAGGTGACCCTGCTTCGGCAGGGGGGTTGGACTAGATGACCCACAGAGGTCCCTTCCAACTCCTAACATGCTGTGATTCTGTGAATATCTATAAAACCCTGGATAAAGTAATCTGAGTGGAAATAACTCATTGAAGATACAATTTTCCAGCCAAGTATTTGCATTATTTTTATAGCATATTTTCCAGTTTTAATAATTTGAAAGAAAGCAAACAACCTAAGTTTAATGAAGTAGAATTAACCCTCTATATAGACTAAGCTCATAATTCTTTTTTTGTTGCATAATGTCTGATGCATTGCAGTTAGGTTTTCATTTTGTTGGCAGACTTTCACATTCACGTCTCCTGATGTTGTAAACCTCAGTATGCTTTGTAAAGATCTATTTTTCTTAAATTTAAGCATTAATTATAATATTTTCTGTGCTAAAACTAAAAGAAAAAACCCTCCTTGCACAAGTCAATACAGAAGATGTGTGCTTGTGTTTTCTAGTTAATTTTGTTATGATTTCTGTCGTGCTAATACAACTAAATTAGTTGCTACTTCAATTTGAAACCAATTTTGAAGTCTTTTTAATGCCGTCAGTGTGAATCATTTGGCTAAGCTAGTTTCATTTCTGATAATCCTTGTAGAGTTTCAGTGCCCCAAAGTCATGTTTGGATTATTATTAATGTTGTTCCCTCACAGAAAAAATGCAGATGTTCTTGAGATTTTGACAAATTACAAAAGCTAAGATTCATGTTTATAGGAAAAAAACATTCCAGCCACAAAGAAAACCACATTTGATTGGGTAACAACAAAGAACATAATATTTGGGCTGGTACAAAAGGAGGATAATGTTCTAATATTTCCCATCCTGTCAGCCACAAGCAAAGTTTACTTGCAGTATTAAATTATTAATCATTTTAAATGCTTATTGAACTCAATACTGTATAACATACAGTGGAAAAAGTACTCTTTCTCTCAATAATTTGTATGTAAAAATCTTTGAAAACATTAATACTGTCTTATAAAATACAACACACGCATACTTGCTGCTGTGTTCTCTAGAATGATACAAAAATGGAATGACAGAAGACAGAAGACCGGCATCTTGGAAGTAAATTTTCTTGGCACCATTGTGTAGGTAGAATCGCCATTACTTATTGAAACACACTCTTAAGCTATTTCAGTTGCAATAAACTGAACTCAGAAATCATCTAAAACAACAAAAAATCCTGCAACTATATAGTATTAAATATAGCCATTGTTTCATACTTGAATTAGCAATGATAAGTTTTCAATGCTACTAAGCGTACAAGTACTGTCAAGTAGATACATGATTTCATACTCATGTAGTCATGTAAACTTCTGTGCAGGGTCAGTTGGATTAGTCTGTTACAAGACTGACAAGCACCTGATTGGCATCTCCAATTTTATTTTCATTTTTTTTTACAACTGGGATAGAGGAGAAACTAATTATTTTTTCTTTTTTCCCCCTTTGGTATTAAAAGAAATCATAAAATTACTTTTGTTATCTGTGGACGTATTTAGTAATCAGTACTGAACACTTCATGCAATTTGACTCTAAGCTAGTTTTTAGACTTCAGGCAGGACAGTAAAATGTACTGAGGAAATACGGTTGATCTTCATGAGCAATAGGAATGCCTCCAGGTCTCTGCAGATGAGCTTTACATGATATAGGTGTAAGTTTGCACAGCTATATGCAGCAGGCACACCTATCAGTCTGCTAAGACTTGCATATGGGTCTTGCTATGTTGTAAAATGTTGAAGAAGTTGATAGGATCAAACTTTCCAGGAATCCTTGAATGCTATGGGATTTTTTCTGTGAGAACATGTCATGCTCTGTGTAACCTCCATTTCATTATTCTGCAGCTTGATGTAAATAATTTTCAAAAACTAACACCAAGAGATCAAAAATTCACATAAATGGAATAGACATATATTAGGAATTTCAACGTGATAATTTTTTCATGAGGTATGATAGAAAATGTGCATGTATTTAGAAAAATAAAGGCATTTGTGACAAGTTATATTTTGATTTTTCCACCCCTACCCCTCCCAAAATTTTAATACCTGGAGCAAGGACGTTTTGCAGGCAACTGCAACTCTTGCAGCTTCCATTTGTTGTGTTTAAAGAATGTTTGGAAGATTTTTTCAGTGGCTAACAGTTTTTCAATGGCTGAAATGGAAAATTCTGAATCACAATGCCTTCTCCAATCCTTCCTAAACACAAAGGTCTGTCAGTGTTGAGGAAATATCTCCAATACCTTTCCAATTCACGTGTATGCTATCACAACGATTACAATAAAATGAGACAATGAAGCAGGAGCATCTACTGTTTTGGATGATTTAAGATGTCTGCTGTTCTGAGTTTGAGTTTGGGATAACATCTTTGATTTATTATAAGTCACCCTTGTCTGACGGTTTTCTGGCTGTTGTTCCGGCTGTATGTCGTGACTGTGATAATGAGATTCAGTAAGGCAAAAAGGTTTTTCTAAAAATATACAGGTCTTTCCACTTTTGTCATGCACATCATGCACAGACGGGCATATTTTCTTGAACCACGAAATTCCTAGGCTGGCAAAAACGGGGTATTTGTGTTATAGAGCCTAGATAAGGAAAAGCAAAAAGCAAAGTCAACTACTACTGTAACCGGGTTACTGGACACAGCATTACAATACCCAGTGCAGCAGCTTCACTGCTGATTCATAAATACGTAACGTAGCTCAGACTGATGGAGGCCCTGACACTGTTTTGCTGTGCTGAAGTAGCTCACAACCAGTAAGACATGACGTGAAACAAATTAAGCAGTCTTACATTTGCCAGTGTCCTAACAGATGTTCTGCATCAAATCTCATTCTTACCTCTAGTTTGAACAGAAACTGAAACCTTTCTGTAGCTAACAAATGCTCAGGCATTTTTGTAGCTGTGGAGTACTGGAAATAACTGATTTTATTATAGCCTGCAGACACATACATATGGAAACATTTGCGTGCAGCAAGACAAAATAATTTAGGACAGCTGTACCAGAGTATGGACCAGCCCCATGCAGTTATGCCAGTACTTGGGCGTAAAGCTTGATATGGGTTTGTGTTTTTTTTTTCCTGTTGTATGCACATACATACAGTGTTTTAGAGCCTATTTTACACAGCTGTAGGATACAGTTGCCTTCTGGTGACATTTGTGTAAGCACAGGCAAGAAATTCACAGTTTATAAATCCCTACAAGTTTAGAAATTTCTCCTGTTTGTTTTTTTTGCTTGTTTTGTTTGGGGAGTTTGTTTGTTTGTTTGTTTGTTTGTTTTCCCCCTCTGAAAGAACCAAAAACAAGAGAATGCCTCGTAATTTAATGGTATGAAATGACTTCCACTCTCTGTTATATGTCAGATGACTGGGTATTTGAGGACTAAAGTATTATTTCAATCTGATTGCTGACTGATTTTTGTGAGTTTGGCCGTCAGTTATGTGCCATGTTGGGTTTTTTACTCTATCAAAGGTAGGCAACACATGTGATTGAAGTCAGACTTATGAATAAACAATGTTATTTAGTGCTAAATATTTGTCGTATTGGAATAATTTTTTGAGCTGTGATATTAGAAATATTTGGAATTATAGCATTATGTGAAACTAAAGCATAAATCCATATAAAAAAGATAAATTTTTAATCTTTTTAATAATCTCATTAGGAATAGGCTAATTCTTCTTCTTACAGCTCTTATTTCTGTATTATTTAAGTTTATAGCTAAAATCTTCTACTTTTTAACACATACACTTGCACTGTAACTGATTCTTAAAATTTGAATGTAGGGTAGGTAGCAAAACTTTGCAAGTCTTTTAAGACCTTAAAATTGGTGATTTTCCAAAATTAAGAAGCCAAAATGGAAAATAAAGCTGATATGAGAATCCTTTTAAAATATCTGTGACTATACATGGCCAATGTTGTGTTAAGTTGTAAATCTAGGAATATGTTTTGGCTGGAACCTTTCATAGAAGCGAGTTTAGTGTTGTGATTCTCTGACATATTTTAGGATGCTAAAATGTACATGTGTGCGTGTACAGATATTTAAAGTTTCTTTCTGTTTGTTTGCTTTTTAGGTAAGTACCATTTGTGAAGAAGTGCGTAGTTTGGTGAGTGCATTGTGCCTTTCTGTGAATTCACATGTCCAGTGAGTACACAAAAAAGTTTTTGATGTCTTGACATTTTTAACTCATCATGAATTGCTATTGTGTCTAATGAAATCTTTCTGCTATGTTCTCTGGATTTTGGATGAGATCTGTAGCAACACATTGAAAAGTGTACTCTTTGTCCTCTTCTCTGACACATGCTGCTTTAGCTCAATGCAAACGTAGGCAACATTCATGGCACTTCTGTGGAACTGCAAGGGTGTTTAGAACTCAGGTAAGAAAACCTACAGATGGTTTAACTGCAGTGTTTTCAACTAGTGATAATATTGGCAGATTATTACATTATTTTCACTTTACTGCAAATCTGAAGTCAGATGAATTCGCTTGAATGCTGCTATATTAAAAAATAAATTGCAGACCTGCATCAAGATTTATAGCAACAAATCAATAAACATACAGTGAGTTTCTGCGGTCCTTCCTCCAAAGTTCTCGAAGCTTATATGCAAAGAAGATTTTTTTAAGGAACATGTCTATGACAGAATACAAGCTGTTTACCTAGTGGTCATATGGTGTTCAGAGGAAAAATATGGCATTCAGGATTGTCTGGAATTTGCAGAAATCAATATTCTGACCTCCAGTGATGTGTTTCAGCAAATTATATCAAGCGCTTTTTTTAAGGAAAATAGAATATCACTGTGTAACATTCAAGGCTACTCATGTCTAATTTGCAAGGTTAAATTATACATTTGAATTAACAGATGCTATAAAACACTGTAATATTCTTCGCTGGTTGGAAATTGTTAAATGTATGTAATTTTATTATTTTTGTGAGTATCTGTGGTCAAAAGCATAGACAAAATACATTGTGAGCCAAATGATACACAGAAATCCTGTCTAATGATGAAACTTAAGTGGTCTTTACTAACTGCAATACCTGCAGACCCGAGTGAAAGCTGAAACACTCCACATACTACAAAGCAGGAGCCTTTACATTTCAGTAATTCTGATGAATTGTTCTCTGGACTATATGTAGGTACATGAGCTGCTTAAACATTCATGCAAAAGAATAGTGCATTGTCTGATGCGACATTTTCATTTCATACTAGGAAACAGGGAGAAAGTTAAGAAAATTTCCTAGGTGCAAGGCTGAAAATGACAGTTTTCATCTCTATTTACAACTGACACTTGTCTGACTGTGCACATCCTGCCTTAAGAAACAGCAACATATTCAGAGACCCACAGATGTGCATTAATTGTACAGATATGTTTGTATATGATGATATGTTGAAGATTTGAATCATGGAGGTACACACTATTGCTCAGAGGGATTGTTATATTTAAAGACCTCTCAGGCTGTATCTTAATTGGCAAAGCTGGTGTCATAGTGGGGGGGGTTACTGCAGTGTGAAGCAGCCAGTACTGAGAAATCAGTGTCTTCATGGGCTGTGTTTCAGGGAGTTTACTTCAGATTAACTCTAGATAGGTTCTGATGACCACAGCTCACTGTGTACATCGTCCTGGTACGTACCTTCTGGTTTCACTTCACATGCGTTCTGTTTGTGTGCCAGTTCTTCTCCGCTGTACAAACCTAACTGGTAAAGGTGGACTAGCTTCAAAATGCTCTCCTGACCCAAACTGAAATACAAATATAGATGTATCCTTGAACTGTGGTCATATAACCAGTTTTTGTTGTGGTTGCTGATTTTGCTAATCTGTTCTACAGAAAAAGAGTATGTTATGTTCTTTACAGAGGAGTACCATAACACGGGTCTTATCTTGAAGAACTCTGAAATTAATTAAATACTGTGCTTATTTCAGAAGTCTAAAGCTTGGTCAGCTACATATAAAAAGGGGTTGTGTTTCTTTTTAAGATAGCTATCATCACCCTGAACATCCATACAGTCCAGTTAACTAAATAAGCCATTTCCTCTTTTGCAGTTCCAATTACAAATTTCTTCATAATTCACATTTTGTTTCTTATGTGGACAACAAGATGGAGTTTATAGAATAATTGCTTGTAAATCCTCCTACTTTAATATTTTTTTCTTATTAGGCAAAGTGGAGTTATTTTTACTACTATATTACTTTATCATCATCATAAACTTCAACTAAGTTGGCAGTTCAGATTTCCCATTATCATTAGAAATAATACATTTGGTATGTAAATTATGCAATCTATTTTATGAATAGTTTAATCATTTTATTAATAATTAGAAGTTGCTTGTTTAGGCAGGAAAAAACAGAACAGCTGGGGAAGTCTTTAAACTAGAAGGTAGATATTTTGACAAACAAATCTATAATAAGAATTGTCTTGGTTGCTTTTTCTGAAGCTCTGTGGTACAGCTCTTGGAGTTAGCACAGGACTAAAATGAAAGGAGGTGTGTTTACCATTTCATCCAGTTCCTGCAGAATTGCTCTATTTAAAACTTGGTGCAGACTTGAAAGGCAAAACATCTTTGCCTACTTCTGTTAATGGGAATAAGTACACATATAAATCAATCTCTTATTTCAAAATGCCTATTTGTAGGAATTTTCAGTGTGGTTCTTTGCATGTGTATCACAACAGAGATGATCTAAGGTCAGCACTAAATTTGAGTATCTTTTTATTTGTGTTACTTTTCAGAACAGCACTTGTAAATATGTCTAAATTTCATAGTTATCCAGTGGAATTCAGATACATAGTTGAGCTGTTGGGACTAAAGGGTATGTTGCAGGAATATGGTCCAGTATTTTTTAAAATAGGCCAATGTATCATGTGCAATCTCTCTTTAACAAACAAACAGAGGATTAGATTACTGTATCGTTACTGAAACAGCCTTCTAGATTAATTTTAAAGTTTATCAGAAAGAAAGTAAAGAACTGTAACATGGTATATAGGACACATTAGATAACGTACCTACTGTGAAAATAAGAATTATGGTTTTCTGTAACAAATTTCCAGTCAAGAACATCTGGAAATAAGTCTAGAATGGTACAATATAGCCAATTACATTTAATGGGATGTAGCTCAGTGCCTTTAATTAATAGAACATAAAATGAACTGCTAAACAGTGCAAATGTTTCTTTACACAAAGTTATGCTATCAAGTTGGTAAAGTAAAAGCTGGAAAAGATACATAATATAAAAAGGCATTTGTAGACCAAGATGAATATTAAGAAGAACTATCATGCAGAAACATGAGTACAAAGTTTATATCCCAGAACTTCATTCACTCTCTAGGACACGGGGAGTGAAAAAATGCTCTCTGGGGAAAAAAAACCCCAACCATTCGGAAAAGATTACAGACACTAGTATTGCCTGAACTAAAGTATTTTAGTCTATAATTACAGTGTTATCAACAAGCTTTTATGTTATTCTTTATGTTGTGAGCAGAAGAATACTAAACTCTGAACTTTCTTGGTGTAGCATCCATATAGGGGGTGGGGGGCAAGTATATGAATAGCACACTAATTTTTGCTAGTTTTTACAAAAAAGCCTGTCAAGTGCATGTTGTAGTGCACTGCTTTCTGAACATGTCAACGTGTAAGATCTTAAAGTAAAGTATGAGGGACATTTATTTTGCAAAATTAAAATGCTGTGCATTTAAAATGCAGCTGGATACAGATCCAAGCAATCCAGGCAACTGAAGTATTGTTTGAGCTATCATTTCTGCTGATTTTAGCACAAGAAACAGTTAACCTTGAAGCTGTGGTGAGTATATAGCTGCCACAAGTGTAGAGGTGAACATGTATTCAGACATGCATAGGGAAGACAGAGCTGTGATTTTCTGTCTTGTCACTAGATGTCATTATTTTTCTCAAGAATATAGCTGGCTGACATTTGAAAAGCTGTCCAATACTTCAGTATTTGAAACATAATTAGGTAAGAATCGGTTGCAAAGAACAGAGAGGTCTCTTCTCTTCTTTAAAGAAAATTGAACGTCTTGGATGATTTGCTTTTTTGGTTGTGTTTTACTGCCTATTCATGTTAGGTTCTGTACCCAGACAGTAGGAATGAAGGCTGCCTGTTCACTTTGCTCTGGCCACCTCAGACTGAATAGGCAAAGCTCCCTGTAGCAGGGGAGTTCCTATCACTGAAGAGAGCAGCTAAGAACAGGTGGGACAGGAGAGAGGCTGGCAGACAAAAAGCCAGGGAGCCCACGGCATCAGGAAAGTGAGACACAAATTCTGAGTAAATCAAAGAGTGGGACATGTGACCACACCAGAGCAATGGGAGAAAGAGAGGCTTTTCCTGGGGACATGGCTGGGGATGTATCGTTGACAGAAGCTCAGGATATTTGTTGTTAGACTGAGGGTGAACTCTAAGGGAAGAACCCACAGAGTTCAGTAGGTCAGCAATATTGACGAAAAGTCATCTTTATTGATTAAAAGTCATTCTGATGTATCTGAATGTACCTGTCTCAAAGATAAAGTGCAGGTGGAACTCCCTCAAAACCGTGCTTCAGTTGGTCTCATCACCAGGCTATGCTATCTGACTTCATCCTCTTAAGGATGTGCAAAGGGCACCTGCTTCAAGTATTCCTAAGGACCTGTTGTTAGAGCTAAGCTTTGCTCTTTTCTAATTGACTGTCTTAGTCTTTTTGTCTTAGTGTGTAGATAAAAGTTATGAATAGTTGCAGGTTAATGTTGCATGTTGTCTTCTTGCTTGCTGTATGATAAATTCATTAGGAAAGAAGTTGTTTCTGAAGGACAAATATTATTTGTCCAACATTATTATAAAAAAGAGAGCGCATTTTCAAAGCCATAGTTTATCTAAACAATTTAGTAGATATTTATCGTCTATTGTTTCCTGAATAAGGACAATTCAATCACACCTTAGAAAAGCAAATTCTTAGAACGTTTAAAACTCTGTTTCTCTCTTTCTTAAGTGAGATCCAGGATATTAATTCTTATGCCTTCACTAGTTAAACATCTCGTGAAGCTTTTCTGAAAACCAGATAGCTAATGCATATGTTCATAAGTTAATGGCACACATGGGCTAATTGGAATCTTCAGATCTCATATTTAAAGTAACTAATATAGATATTTTATATGCTGTAACAGTAGTCAGTTTTATCTTCTAAACTCTAAGGGAAGAAGCTGTGATTTTCAAAATGATTTTATATTAGGCAGATGCAAATGGGATCTCAGAAAGCTATTCCAACATGAACACAAAATACAAATACTATGAGTGGTTCCAGTGCAAAACTTGCTACTTTCAGGTTTCTATAAGGCATCTCTTCTGAATGGGCTTCAGGACAAAATCTGCACAACAGGTTGTTGCGCTGATTACGTTAAAGTAGTTGGATAGCATCATTCCTAGCATTTTGCAGCCATGTTTTCAAATTCTGTACAAGCTGTACTGCATGTTTTAAAATATTTTATATTTTGTGTGTATTATTGTGTTTTATGTATATAAATCATAAAAATAATCTTGCACTTCTAAAATGTTTCTTATCTTGAATGTATATATTGTCTCTTTCTCTCTTTAAATATGTGCAGTTATGTTACATAACATAGCAATGCATGTTTATCTTATAAGTTTTTGTACTTGCTATTCATTACAATGTAGCCTGTGAATTTTAAGGGTTTTCTAACTTGAATGTAAAAGGAGTATCAGTTGTATCTTGGCAAAAACAAATAGAGGTAGATTTTTCCTTCTGAAACTGAAGCGAATTTTCACAGTGAAACTGATTCATATTGTTGCAAATAAAAGATTCAGATTAATAACCTATCCTCCAGCTCTAGGTAAATTCATTAGTGTGCTCATTTTAGGTAACAGGTTTTACAGAAAACAGGGTGAGGTGAGGAATATGAGTTCTTAATGCCAGACTACATGGCCCAGGTCACATCTTTGACCTGACCAACAGCCTGCACTTAATTCTGGTCTGGGGCTCTCTTGGTAGTGACCAAGAGAGCTGTTTCCATCACTATAATCAATTATTCACCGGACCAGAGAGACTGGTAACAGACTTACAGTTTCTTACCTCTGTTATTTGCCTTCTGTTAATTGCCCTTTTTACTGAGCCCAACAGTGCTTGAAACACTCCTTGGGATTAGCGAAGCTTTTTATAGTTGTGGAATACAGGCCACCATCACTATTATACTGTGGTGGTTGCCATCAGCTTCTTTCAAACCTATCAATAACAACAAAGTGGGTTGGGAATATAGCCATGGCTTTTATTTTCTTCTCGTAAATTGCTGCCTTGGTTTTTGAGACTGTTTTTTTCAGTGTCCTTGATAAAACCTTCACTTACTGATGTCTTGAACTGAATTTCATTCCAGCGTGCATCATATCTCCTTATAGTGCTTGCTATAAAAGGGAAATTTGGAGCTCTGCGGACTGACAAATGAACTAAAAAGTACGTCTTTGTTGTCATATTAATGAGGAACATACCGGCATAGTTCTTACTATGTTCAGGCTGGCCTTGGAGGTGTGTCATGTATCTGACATACCTTAGCTAATTATAAGCTATAGTGCTTTAAGCCATGAAATCCCATAGCGCTGAATGAACAAAAAGGGATTTAGATTCTTAGGGATTATAAGCATGAAAATGCATTATCGCTAGGAACCTTTTTAACACAGCATTGTTTGTTGTTGTTAGAATCAGCAGTTAGAAACAATGTATCTTTCAAAACGATAGAATTTGAATAGCTCTAGTTGAAACAGCCATATTTGTTCTTAATAACTGTATTTATTAAACTTAAAATTAAGCTGTGTGCATATATTTTTGTGAGACAGGCTTTTAGTTACCTTTCACAGAAAAAAATTGCAAACACATCTAGTGCTGGCCTATCCCCAAGCCTGCATGCACCTTAAAAGACAATTCCAAACTCTCACATATTTCTCTTCGCAAATCCTTCCCACAACAGTGCTTGAGTGCCCAGTTTGCATAACAACAATCAAACATGCAAGTGTTTGGAAACAGTGAAAGGAAACTTCTGTGTTTTGGAAATGGATAGGGTACAGAGAGACAATCCTGACTTTTGCACGTCTCTGTATATATTATCCTCAGTAATCTGATACTGGATTCAGTCAGTCAGCTCACGCAAGCAAGTTACCAAGCAGTGATGTACGCTTCACTGGTGAGTTGTACTTATATCAAGGATCTCTTGGATTTATTAGTTTTGGGACCATGTTGAAGCAGGTGTGATATTGAGAGCTACCCCTGCAGAAATAAGGTAGCAGCAGACATTATCAGGGAGATGAGATGCAGCGAAGGAAGTTCTACAGGAGCTGAACCCAGCCCAGCCCACCGCTGTCAAGAGGTGTTTACAAATGAAGAAAGTGAAAAATTTGTGGAGGCACAACAGTAATGCAGGTTCAGGTTTTGGGTGGAGGTCTTCAGATAAATGGGATGGTACCAAGGGATGGTGCTGGGGGGAAGAGAAGGGGTGTTGGTTGCTACTTAATCTTCAGGAGTTGGGAAGTGAGGAACAGAAGGAGATGACAGAAGCAACTTTAAACAACGTAGAAAAGCAAGAAAACCCTTCATAATTACATTTATGTTGCTTCTGGGTGCTACCAACACATGGTGTACATCTATAGCTAGTCAAGAAAAATTAGCAGACTGATTAGCAGGAAACAGTGAATTTAAGATGTTCAGAGAGTGGTAATTCACTGAACTAGGACTGAGATGGGAATTCTATCAATCCTGTGCTTTAGAAGCACCTTACTAGTTTTTTTCTGAATGCCTTCTTCTCCCAGTGATGCTAAACATTTAATAACTTGCTATACTGCCTCTTTGAGAGACCCAGCACACAGATGATGTTGGCATGTGACTATCAAAACAGGCTATCAAATTTGCCACTAGATTTTGTGGCAAATTTACCTAGTTGTAGGTTTCCATCTTAGTGTTATGTGATATAAAAAATGTTGAAAACAAAGCCTGAAGCTAAGCTGAAGGTTTTTCCCAAAGGAGAAAATTAATCAGTCATTTTATTCTCTCAGGATACCTCCTTTTTGTTATTTAATTTCTTTGGAGCTTACTTGAAAGGTTAAGAATGAAAGACATTTAAGCAAAACAAAATGAGACAAGAAAGTGTATGGCTATTCAGTAAATTGAAACCAATATTGTAGATTCCTATACTGGGGGCTATATACCCACTTCTTTTAGAAATCAGTGTTTAATAGGGTGTTAATATCGGAGCTTGCTACTCTAGGTTATGATTATCAGGAAGTTATCACAATTTTACCAGCAAAGAAATAATGACAGTGCATTCATGAATAGTGTACAACTGAAAAGGTCATGCAGGAGTCTTACGAACTAGTCTTTTTGTAGTTTCCTTTTTTCTCTAGATGGAACTTCATAAATGCAAACCCTTCTTCTGTAAAGTGCTACAGTAATAGCCTCTATTACTTCATAAGCATTGCTGTTAGTTTCTTTCTATAAAATACTGTATATACAATGCCAAGAGGATGGTTATCAGAAGTTTAACAAAATGTGATTCCCTAGACTAAGCTTTTTCTCTAATTCTTCTTGTTTTTTTTAAGCAAAAGTAGATACTGAAATGTATTTTTCCAATTTTCCTGTACAGTTTTAGTGATAGATTGACCAACAGAGGATGACAGTGTTCCCCGTCTATAGCTTTCTTCCTAAACACGCTGTCGTTACACCAGTTAGTGTTATTTTCCAAAAGACTTTGTATGAAATGTAGTGTTGTACACAGAGAAATGTTGATTGGGATATTTAATATTGGACTGTTTTGCATACAGTATGGTGAAGTATTGTAAGTCCTGTGCATGCCTAGTGATGATGTCTGAAATGCTCAGCAATGAGTGGAGAATAATAAGTCTGTCTGGAAAAGCGGAAAAAGGAAATGAGAAATATATGGATCTCTGTGGGAGTCTAAGGGAGAGGCAAAATAAAATCATTTGTGCTTTCACTGGGCAAAAATAGGGTCTTGGATATCCAGATCTGGCTAGAAAATGAGAATTGTCTTTTGGAGGGAGAACAGATTTTCATGTTTCCTTTGTATTCCAGATCAAACCCAAACTTTGTAAATTTATGAACATAAAATCAAGTGACAGTTGTCAGCTAGTCCCTCATGCTTTCCAATATGCAAGTGGTTAACAAGATATTTAACTGTGCTTTAGGAAGCCCAGGTACCAGTTCTTGCTCTGCATGTGCCAGCATTGAGGCTTTAGTGTTGGTTTCTCACAACACAGCTGACTCCTCTAAAAGTAGACAGCTAAGCATTGGGTTCCCTGGAATGACAACCTAAGTCTGCAGACTGACTTAAGCACTTCCTTAGCCTCTGTTTAGCCCTTCACCATCTGCAGGGCAGCAGGTCCAATTCTCATTTTCGGGAGAATGACGACAAAGGAAAATGATTTTTTTGTTTTTTTCCAATCCTCTTTAATGCTTGACATGTTTTTTCCATGCACCCTTCCCTCTGCTCTCATGACCCTGGGCTGGATTAAGATTTCAGGGATATAGAATTTACAAAATCAGAACACTGTAGGTTTCAAAATGAGGAAAAATCTGCAGCTGGTGTCCTGCTGTTTCTTCTCACTCTCCACTTGAAAGCACTGTGAATCTTCTAATTAATAGCAGAATGTGTACATAACCTATTGTGCAATAGTTTTCTATTGTTTTTATTTGTTTTGCTTCTGAATTAGCCACAGCGTTATGCAAAGAGTTACAATCAAAATAGATGTTTAGAAGTTTCTAATACCTCCAATATTTGCAGCAAACCCCTGAATTTATTAAAATTCAGCAGCATGAAGGCTCTCTGGAGAGGGAAATTCCTCTTTCTGATAAACTTTGCTCAATTTTAGCTTAATTACACTTCTTAAAATACTGTTTTCCTTCTGCTGATTGTATTTCTCAGAAAGGTTTGGCAGCCTACCAAAGCGACTAAACACAGAAACTTCCTAAAACCCAAGGTTTGCCCCATCCACGAGGCAACAGCAGCAGACATTAGTGGGCACATCTGCACACTGGTAGGGTGGTTGTCATGATATGTACAGCCCTGGGCACCCACAACCCAGCCAAGTTTTAGCAGAAATTTTTCACTTAGGGGTATGATGATTTAACTCTTCCTGAGCAGTGCTTGCACCTAGCCACTGGCTCCAGAGTATGGCCACAGTAGAGACTACAGCCCTGTCCCACAGAAGGCTGTTACCTCTGTGTGACACAGGGTCCACATACATTTATGGGCATGTTCCTGGTGGCACCTCATGTAGCTGATGTGAGAGGCGAGTGAAGAGCTGTTGGAGGCAGCCGCCCTTATCAGCTCCCCTGGGGACCTGGACTCCAGGCCATCACAGTGCTCCTACTTCAGGCTGAAGAAATTGCTTATCAGTTTCACACGCTCTGTAGAAGGTAGGACCGCCCAGCTCCTGTTTGGTCGCTACCCTGCTCACTTTGGGAAAGTGAAGTCCAGTCTGCCACACAACTTTGCAAGGTTTGTAGAGTCTTAATCATATGTTTCTAACTTACCTTGCAAGTGTTTTACCTCCAGTGGTGGAAATCTGTACAGTGCAGTGTCTCCCTCTGTTCTGTGCCGAGGTGGGGGATGAGGAGAGAGAGAGAAGGTGCAGGGTTCTTTGTGAATCTCAATAAGAAGAGGCCTGGCAACAAATGGCTTAATATGTTAACTGCTTTAATAAGACAGAAGAAGAAGAGGAATATAAATAGCAAGTAAATCTTGCATCCCTTCACATGCTGGGCACCCTATGTTCGTGCAGCACTGGACAGAGCCTGAATGGATTTTCCCACAGCACGCGGTGTAGAGCAGACCAGATCCTGCCCATGGAGAGAAGCTCTCCCTTTTGGTCCTTTGAGCTATGGTATAATTTCCTCACACGATCTATTCCCAAAGGATGTTCTCATGAGAGCTTACTGCTGTGCTGTTGGACAAAGGCAGTGCCACGCAGGCGGTGTGATTGGGGCAGGAGCTGCCCGCAGGCTCCCCCGTCGCAGCCAAGCTGGCTGAGGTTACCTCGCGACCATGGCATCCGGCCTGTTGAAGGTCCCTGACTCCTCAAATACAATGACTTCTGCAAGGCTCCCAATACACTGTCCTGATGGAAGTGCACTGTAATCACATCTGGGTGTACTGCATAAATTTAAAAACATTTCTGCCATTTCACTATTCCATGAAAGGCTATGGCACTAAACATAACATTGAAAGTATTAATTAGCAAAGTGGGAACACTGAAAAATTAAAAATGTCAGCTTTATGCCTGGGCAGGTGGCTTTCATTCTTGCTCCCTGTGTACACGTTGTGATGCAGTATTTAATTGTTTCATCTTATTTAGCTTTTCTTTGGAACCTGTTTTGCTGGTGTGCAGGATAGCATAGTCAGGGTTTACTGAAGAATGGCATCAGCTGAAACAATTTTATACCAAAAAGCAGGAGAAGGATAAAGACAGAAAAACATTAGAGATACTAATGAGTGGGAGATCATTTAATCTACAAACACTGAACTGACATGAAATTTATGTAATGTACTCAGGGCAAGTTTCTCTTGACTTTATTTTTGCAAATTATCATTGTAAGGTAGTATTTTAAAAGACTATGTTCAAAATCCTTTTCTTTCATATTACATTTTCTTAAGATTTTAAATTTTTTCCCATTTTGTATAGCCTCCCTATTATTGTCATAACAATACAATTTTATCTCTACTTTTTTCTCATTAATTTTAGTCTATTTTACTCTCTACTTACCCAAAATGTTTAAGAATGTGTAATATTTCTACATGTTGAAGAACAGTGAGAAATGTACTTAGTTCTTCCCAAACAGGAAAGAAAATATACCCCTTTCTTTGTAAATCCAGTATTAAATTTATTTATTGACAGTATCAGCGATGACATTACAGAAATCAATATATTTTGTGACTGTTACTTCTATTACAATAGCAAATAAAAGATGAACATTTGCCCAGAGACATAAGAAACATAGAATCCCTAAACCAAAATGATTAAAATACAATATTTTAAATAATGTCATTTAATATCAGTATTTCTTTGTCACCCGATTATCAAAAAAGTACTTTGCAAACATATGACATTTTAAGTACGGGATATCAGTTGATGGAAAATATGAAGCAGTGTCATCAAAATGAGTAAAATGTGGTGAAATTTATAGCTGTCATTGAAAATACATTTTTAGCCCCCAGCAACTGAAATATCTATTAAATATATTTAGAACTATATGGCCTTCTATATCTTAGTACTGTTTTACGATGCATACCATAGGAAATAAAACGACACTCTTTTAAACAGTCCAAGAAATCAACTATTTCATGCAATGAAATGTTAGTTCATGAAATAAATCCGTTTCCCCTTCCTTTGTTAGGTTATAAAAATGTGAGAGACATTATTTATTAACAGAATTTTCACAACACATTTCCTAGGTGTAGTTTTGGATGAAAAAAACGTGTCTTGGGGCCATTTGCTTCAGAAAATAGTATTACTAATGTAGCCAGGTATTTCAAGTACGTTTGTCTCCTCCCCAAGTTTAGACTCAAAACGGGGTCATTTAGGAAACAATTTACAAAGAAATCATTTTTAAAAGAATCCCACTTTATAAATCTGGTGAGACACTAATAGTCTTGTTCAAGCTGCAGCAACACGATATTGACATCCTGGTAGGCTGGTACAATGCCAAGAAAAACTGACGCTGGAAGACACACTTTATTGCAGATCATAACAATCTTTCCATGTCACAGAAAATAAAATTTAAAATAATAAAAAACCCCACAACCTCTAAAAAGGATAGTTTCATTACTATTCCGTCCCCTGCTGAATTGGAAAAAGTTGAAGAAACAACTGTTAGAGACATTTTCGTTCTGCTTTTGTTCTTACTTGCCTCTTCAGATTATTTTTCTTTTTGAAGCTGTTGCAATTCATGCTAAGCAGCAACAAAAGAGGAAAAGCTTAGCACGCGAACACATAAATATTTAAACCAATTACATTTATTCAGGAAGAGTCTTGTCAGAGTTTCTTGGAATCAGATGTGAAGGTATATATCCATTGCTAAATTATATCATTGATAATTGAATTTTTTTTTTTTAAGTTTACAAAATGCATAGCCTGGCATGCTAAATCTCAGGAATAAATGAGCAATTTAGCATTGTATATATTAGTATTGTATGTATTATTGTTGTCAATATGTTTCAGGATGCATTTAAGGACTTTTTGTTAAATGTCGTGTAAAGTTTTATCTAAGCAGGATTGCATGGCAGATTTTTAATGATAGGAGTTATCTGAATCACTGCTTGTAAAGCTCGAGATAGTGCTTCTGAAAATTATAATCTAACAACTGTGCAGTAAGTTTTAATTTAGTGGGAACTGATCACTTTAACTTTGCCTGAATACAGTAGAAGAGTGGAACTAATAATTACAAAAGGGCCAATAATTAATTAAAATCTGTATCTTGACTATGAAGAGGAAAGTTTTCCTGAAATAAGGACTGTGTAAAATGTTCATCCAAAGAAAATTAATTTCTAAAGTAAGTTATTAAGTCTTGTGATGAGCATTAAATTTTCCCAAAATAAGTTTTTTATGTCACTTCTAAAAATGTTGGTAAGTTGAAAATGAAATCTCTTGAACTACTTGTTTTGAAAAATAAAGTGTTAAAATCTCTTGTATCATAACTGTTTAAAGGAAGAATTCCCACGTACTTTCAGCCAGGAAAGACATAAACTATAAACTATGACATAATCACAGAATCACAGGATCACAGAATGGTAGGGGTTGGAAGGGACCTCAGTGGATCATCTAGTCCAACCCCCCTGCCGAAGCAGGGTCACCTACAGCAGGCTGCACAGGACCTTGTCCAGATGGGTCTTGAATATCTCCAGAGA
>Ga0065711_1039259_pt1 | contig 17982 bp, 12 predicted proteins | sample Hoacrofraction12_FD_59098 | JGI IMG/M metagenome (GOLD analysis project Ga0065711, IMG submission 59098) | Hoatzin crop microbial communities from Cojedes, Venezuela - Epithelial fraction 12 v2 (version 2) | ecosystem: Host-associated > Birds > Digestive system > Esophagus > Crop | place...
TACCCCCCCGGCCGCTCGGGCCATCAGCTCGCAGACACCAACGTGGTGGACAGCAAATGGCGTTTATTGACGAGTAGCACAGTATTATATAGCTTAGGTTTACAGCATCACTTCCGTCTGCTTACACCATGGGCTAGACGCTACTGGTTATCAGGAGAGGAGGGGGGGGCCTACCTTTCTGTACAGCGCGACATCTTCCGACCGCCAGGCCCTAACTATCCACAGCTAATGCAGAAAAGCTTTGAGGGAAAGGGAGAATGCAATGTTTCTTTTAAATAGTGTATGTATCTTTTCTATTATTTGTGGTTTAAAAAAATATTTTATGACTTTGTAACACGGAAAAATTATGCTGCACTTCAAATAAATATGGAGTGTTTTCTGTCAGGCAGAAAAAAATGAAGCAAATAATTGTGAGTGAAAATATCCTTCAACATAGATAGATATAACTCTTTTTTATATATATATCTGTTGTTAGCTTTTCCATCAATGGTCTATAAATATTACACCTGCCTTTTCTTAATGTAAATCCTTATCTTGGGTTTATCACGTTGCTAGTGCTTGATATTTTACAAAGGCATCCCCTGGAGCTAAACACACCTCTGAAAATCATGAAACCTTTGCCATATTTTTTTCTGAGACAGTTCAGAAGGCAAAACTGCAAAAAGAAAGCTCTTTACATAGTTTAGCTACTTTAAAATTAGGAATGTGATTCTTTTCTTAAATTCATATGAACTTAAATGTCTATGTGCATTATGGATGCTGATTATTAAATGGAAACACATGTTCCAATGTCAGACAAACTTCCTGTAACAAGTCGCATTCAGACTTCCTGAAACTCAATTATGTTTTTATTTGACTTTCATGATAACCAATTTTTACTATCTGTCTCTTTACATGTGCAGTTTTTATTTTTGTTATTATTTTAATGTGTTAAACTACTTTCCATTATGTTAATTTTCATTCTTATTGTTATGCTTAGTAAATAATTGTAATTTTAATCAAATAATTGTAGTCTTAATTCTAACTAAAAGACCATGAATTAATTTCCCTGTCTTTACTGGAGATGCAGTAAAATGGAAGGCTTAGCGTGAATCACATACATCTCTGACTAGCTTAGAGCACCAACACTACCCCACTGTGACTCCCATCTTGTCAGTGGGTGGTTCTAGGGTGGTGCCTGTGACAGTCTATGGGAAAGACAGAGAGCCAGCCAGTGCTCTGAGCCCAGAAGCGGTATGCCTGATGCATCCCAGGTCATTTACTCCAGAAGAGCTCTGAAAATGGGCTAAACACCACAGGCAGTGGTCATTTGCACAGAATTTGCAACATCAGGCTTTTCTGACAGTGGACAATGACAACATTGATTATGCCAGAGCAGGTCAAAGAATAAAAGCTTATTAAAGTGAGGACACCTTAATATTTTCAGGAAGGATGTGGTCATCTGACTCGCAGCATTAACAGAATTATATGTGAAAGTAGGATTAAAATGAACCAAGCCAATACTATTCCTAGTTAAAGAAATCTAGTGATTGCCACAAAATCATGCTATTGTCTCTGGGTTTTAGGTTACAATATATGTTTTCTATGTTGCAAAGCTTGTGCTTCATTAACACTTACAATATTGTCTTTTTAAAGCCAGCCAGCTGAATGAGGGTCAAAGAAAATGTAAGTATGTATTTAAAGGTTTGTGCAGCCATGTTCTGTCTCCATGTTAGTGGTATAGTTTGGTGGTGCCTTCTGCCAGCCAGGACTAGAAATGATGGGTGGTCACACTGGTGTGGTCTCTTGGTCACTGCAGCTGAAGAACAGAACAAAGAGACTTTCTGCCCTCCTTCACATCAGCACAAATGCCTTTGCAAAATTGCTTAAGGAACAGTCCCCTTTATTTACGGCCTCTGACCCAACGACTGTCCATTCACGGAGTTTAAAGCTGGTAGGTAAGCAATTTCCATCCCCCTTATTTCTGGGCTGGAAGCCTATCTAGATCACCCAGCTGTGAATCAAACCTCTGATCTCAACCTCTAAACCTACTTGTCTTACCAGAATAGATCCAGCTGCTGCTGCTTCTTCTGTAACAACCCATATAGTCTATTACACAGATGCCCTGAAAACTGCAAGACTTTGAGTAAGGTAGACATAACTTAGTTTTACCTCTTAAAGTGTGATCGAAATATCAAAAGGCACAAAGCCTCAGGAAAAGGCTTTAACAGCTGGAGGGAAATAAGGGAGGACGTCAGTGATAAGAAATAAAACTTGTAAGATATGCTTGATCAACATCAGCACTATGAATTGGGGATAGGACCCTTTCAAGAAGAGAAGTGACATTACCTGTCTTCATATTCAACATCTGGCCCTTTTCAAAATTGCACCACTTGGAGCAAACCTGAACTGAAATGAAAGTCCTTTGTGAAGAGGTGGCTTTTGGAGGACAGTTTGACATAGGTAGGTTTAGAAAATACACTAATTATTTAAAGAAGATCATCGGTAAGATTAAGCATCACCACTCACAGCAGAAAAAATATTCTTCTTTTATATCTACTTGTGTTGGTTTTTTTTCAGTCTTAAATATCTGGAAGAGTGTTCCTGGCACTGGGCAATAGCTCTAATAACCATGTGACATTCTTAAATGCTTCAGCGGTGCGCTAACATTTAATTACCTACAAAAGCCATTTATTGTTGCTCTTAGTCCAGCGATAAAGTCATAAACAATTATTATTAACTATTAGTTCTACTATTTTTGTGTATGAACACTGATTGTTCTCTTGATATTCATACAAGTGAGAATTAAATCATACAAAAATTTGTGTCTAGTGAAGGCTCAGGGTGGTTTTTTTGTGAAGTGTTTTTTTCTTTCCATTTACTTTATACCTCTCATCTCTGTGGCTTCAAGAGACAGTTAGATGTTATCTGGGCAGACTGGCCTTGCACTGAACTCCTGGATAAATATTCTCACTTGGGAAATCCATCATTAGTGAAGTTAGGATTTTGCTATTGCTTTTAATAAAGCTAGGAATCTGTAAGCATGTGCAAATTTGATGTAGTAGCTGCTATTGCAGTCTGCTTTCCATGCTTCTACCACTCGTGCTTTTAGAGGAAGATTATTTTATACTTTTCTACACGTAGTAAAATGAAGTCTCCAATAATTTAGGCATTTTATTAATAATATTCAGTTTTAACACAGTGATAGCTTTTATGTAAACAAACTAATCCTTCTTCTCCAACAAGATCTCTCTAGTTTTAATCTGAAGTCTGCATGTGATGGAAAAGAGTTACTCCTGATACCTTCATACCCACAAGTATGATATTTGAATAGATGGAGGTCTTTAGGATTTGCCTTCTCTAACACAGTTCTGTTCTGTTTCTTGTTAGCTTTAACTTTAACTCTCTGATCTTACGGCTGTTCCTCAGTAAAACTCCAGTCCTTTTATCCTTCTACTTTACTGGCAAACACATTCCCTTTTCTCTCTTTTTGTCAGCCCAGCTCTCTGCATCTTTTCCATCGTGGTCTCCCATGAGCTTCACTTAAATCCTTTTGCTGATGCCAAGCAATTTTTTCCCCCTGTAATTGTGTTTCTTCCTCGCGTGCCTATTGATGATACTGACTACTTCTGTACCTGACAGTATCTGGAAAGCTGTCATCAGTACACACTTTGAGAAACACATTATGATGACTATCATGCAGCTGCTTCTTCCTCTAGTCTTCTCCAAAAAAAAAAAAAAAGCACTCTGTCACTCCACGTAAAAATATATAATTATGAGGAATAGTACAACTAAGTTAACATGGGTTAGCAGGGCTGCCCTGGGAAAGCAGCCTTGGAACTGTTTCTGGCATAACATCAGGCATAAGTGGCACTGAATAATGTCATATAAAATGTTAGAGAAACAGCTGTTCAGGTTTGTGACTACTTTTCTACCTTATCTCATGACCAAAGTGACAGGAATTTTTCCCTCCAGTATGATCCTGCTTCAGCTGAAATTAATAATAAAACTCATAGAGTTCAGCAAGGGAGCAATTTATCCTTTTTTTTTTTTCCCAATTTTTTTCTTTTTTCAATCATCATTGTGTTTTGTACAGTGTGTTGTTTATCACTTCTGCTGAATTCAAAGACTAAATTAATCAGAACAATATTAGTTTTAACAGACTGCACTTGACTGAAGGTTTGTAGACCAAATAATGACTTGTACAGCAGTGTGTCAAGAGCAATAAAAGCATCACCTTCATTTTGCTGCTTCTGCATTTTTGCTAATGTTTCTAATGTCATTAGCTATCAAGAAAGATGTGTATGAGCAATTTTAGGAGGTAGTTATTACTTTTTATTTAAAGCATCTGATCTAGAGCTGAAAGTTGAAAATTCAGTCTTATAATTTGAGATATATAGTTTTTGTGATATCATTTTGTTTCTGTCCTCTTCAAAGAGATACAAAGGAATCCCAGTCACAGAGCACTTACTCCTTGGACTCTCAGACCAAAAACTGCCACATGCACTGACAAGCATCTGATTTCTAAACATGGAAAAAAAAAAGAATCAGCTACACATTCATCCCAACAGTAGACATCTCAAGTGGCCAGCTAGTCTGACAGTGGGTGGATCATCCTGCAGATGAACCGCCAGCTGAAGCACGCTCATGGGTTAAGGTCACCCGAGGTGAGCTGCATGGGCTGTCTCCCAGTACTACCCACAAACACCATACACGCTGAAATCAAAGGTGAAGCAATCTAACAGTAAGGGTGGGCTGGTTTATATCATTCAGACAAAACCTTGTATGTTTTTTATTGTTGTCATTTGCCTAGTGCTTTGCTAGATTTTTGTGGCTGCAGTTTGTAACACTTCCCATTGAAGAGCCTGTCAGATTCTGACAAAGTCTCTCTCAAGCTCATGTAGTTCATGTGACAGTCAACAGAATTCCTGGCTTTGATCATAGACTGGTGGGATCTGATAGTGAACCACCGAAATAAAGGGAAAAGCCTGCCTTGAGGGGAAAAAACACAACTTTAAAAAAATGGAGTTTTGGTATCTTGTCCTGGATATGGATGGAGCTTCACTTTACCTGTAGTGAAGTGACTGTGTCTAGGATGGCAGAGCTTAGCTGGGGTTTGTAGCACCTGCATTCTGTAATAGGACAGAGGACTTGTTGCTGAGGGAAATCTTTGATCACAGTTGATGGATGGTTAATTGTTCTTGTTGCTCAAAAGGAAAAAAGTCTGACCTCAGCAGAATGTTTCACAGCCATGTTGTCCAGCGTAAGGAGTGTGTTAATAAAGAGATTTTACTGGATTATCTTTTTTCTTTTGGGCTAGGTACATAAAATGGAAGATGGTGTCAAGTACTGAGTAAACAACAATAAAAATGAAAGGGAGCAGAAAGATCAGAAGGTGATGGCATATACAACATGCTGAAGGTGCGCTATTCTTCAGTGACATCTAAGAGAAGTTACTCATGCATGAAGTGTCACCTGATCTCATAGACGAATGGGTGCGAAGATTACAGATAATGTGGATGTGATCAAGTATGAGTAAAAATATTGCTGAAGTAATTCAGGACTGGCAGATATGCTTGGTACAAGTGGGGCAGACCTTATCACGGCAGAAAGAAAGCTGTATCCCCAGAGCCAAGGCAAGAATTCTGTTAGTGACAGAGATACAATACAATACAGAACTGAGCTTACCATACTGAAGGATGTGGAGGGTAAGTACAGAAATAGAATATGGACTCACAAGAAAGCAGAGGAGGGCAGGTGATCCCATGGGAAAGAGAAAAGAGGCAAAATGATCAAAATCTGGAGCGAAATAAAGCTGACAAATGCAGAGAAAAATTTAGTTACTCCTTCAGTCTGTGTGGGTTTAGACTAGTTGATGTTGTTTGTAGCATCTTTCTGCAGCTGTCTTTTTGAATGGTAGCAGCTGTGAACAGGGCTTGGATATAATTTCTCACATTTCCTCATCTTTTCCTTTATAGAAGTCTAGGCTTCATTAGAGATCATGATAAAGAAGAGTGCTAGAGGTGCACAGGAATGCCATCTAGATTTAGGCCTATGCAACAGCCAAGTGTTAAGAAAAAAATGACAGGATTGCCAGTCAATCAGATTCAGGAAATGAATTGCCAGGAACGGGTAAAACTGGGGCACTGGGGATTGAAAATTCTATTGATAGGAGATGGAGTAGAAAGTATTTGTATGATATTTCAGGTGGTGTGAGAATAAACAGCAAAATCAGGCTAAAGAAAATGCTGGTAACTACAGAAAGTGGAAGTATGTTTTTAAAAAAGAAGAGAAGGAATTAAAATACATAAGACAAGTCAAGGTTCTTTGTTGAATGTTTAACTACTGGCATAAACACATGGGATATGAGATTTGGACTGCATGTGGATGGTGAGTTCATTTATGGAAATACCTCTCCTGAGTCATGATAGGCATAAATGATGTGAAAAAATTTTAAGAAATGAAGGAATGTCATAAAAAGCCATAGTATACAGAAATGCGTAGTATCCAGATATGTTATAATGAATTGTAATATAAAACTATGAACCTTTTCCTCATTTGCAAAAAACAAGTGGTGAGATATAATTTTGCTGACTCTAATATTTTCTTAATATATGGTAATACCAGACTAATTTTACTACATAGTATTATAAATAATATAAATTGAAGTAAGCATATTGCAGTAGAGAAAGCAGACTGAGGATTTGAAGCTGTATTTTCAGAATTTGCTTACAATGATATTCAAATAAACCATTCTCAATAGTTGCATAGCTGAACAGTGAAATTGTTCATCATTCCAGCTTAGTTCAGGACTTAGAGTAGGTCCAAACAGGGACTTTGTCAAACTCAGATATTGGATCACAAAGACAATTAATTCCAAAACCCTGTTGTCAATGCCACTCAGTGCATGGGGAAGGTTAGGTGTTATAGACTGAGCAAGGGGCTAACTAAAATTAGCACACTTTGGTTTTTATATAGCTTTCCAGCTTGTCAGTAAGAACTGGTAATGACAAGAACCTGACTTTAAATTGCTGCTTTCTAGGGTGGAGGCATGATTACAAGACTGCAGTGCAGTTTTCCTAAAACTCCACTAATTCAAGGAAGCAAGAGTGACCTTTCCTTTTGAAACTGCAATGGAAGAGAAATAGCAAACATCTGGCTCTGTAGTGATGTATTTATTGCTGTGAGGTGCCCTGTTTCAGTTTCATTTTATAAAAATTTTAACCCAGTTGCTCTTCTCTACAGAGTTCTATAATGTATTCCGAAACTGGTTGTGGCAGAGGAGTGGATAGTGTCCCTTCTCCTCATTTGGAGTTGTGTCATTGCAAAGAAATAAATAGTAAGATCTACTAAGGCAGAAATAGAGTAAGAATTAGCAAAATTCTTAGCCAAGCAGCTAAAGGCGGGAACCATGTTCCAATCTATTACAACTTTTGCAGCTTGTGCAATGATTCTGAAAAAAAATATTCTAGCATGTTTATATTAAAGAAATTTGCAATTTTAAATGAGTGAATGACATTATAATTCTGTGTTTCTTCACAATGGTAGCCCAGGGTGTAAATCTGTACTATGAACTTGACCGATCTGTTGTACATAAGACAGATGGACTATGCTGGCTTTGGACTCAACTGTGGCTTTGCCCCAAGCAAAGAACTGCTGCTTTGCTGCCCCAAAGAGTGCAGCATGAAAGATTAAGAATTCACAATCTGTCTTGCATGCTGTGCCCCATTCTAAAGAAAGTACTCATCACCAGGCTGGTATCTCTCTGATTATTTTCACCCCTTACTTACTAGCCAGAGCTAAGGACTCACTCCTGTCACTCCGCTTTTCTCTTTGTGCTGGAGGAAGAGAGAGAAGATGAGTGAGGATACTGTTGCTCTCCATATAATCTGACTCACGGCCCGATCAAACTGCATTTTAACAAATTTCTTGATGATGTTTGAATAAATTTAGTATGAATTGTATTTCATTAACTGCAAGTGAAATACTGACATTTTTAGGGTTTCTGAAGATACCAGTTTGAAAGCTCTTAAATATTGCTTTGGTCACACTGAAGAAGACATAGAGGACTGTCTGCTATTAAATCTGAGAAACATGACACGAAACCTTCACTACTTCTATGGTGTTGCTACAGATTTCTTATTTGTCCTTGGGCAAACTATCTGATCTTGGTGTCTAGTAGAATATTGGTGGAATTTTTCCTATTTAAAAAGGAAAGCTTTCTGGTGTTCATCACTTGATCAGATACCTGAATTTCACTGATACAACCTGGAGGCTTTAGGGCCTTGTATTTCAGAGAGAACTGTTTACACCCACCCCCTATCCCCCAAGATCTCCATAGAGACAGGAATTTGTCTTTAAATCAAACAGAAAAGTGCATCTCGGCATTTTACAGCCAAGCTACAGTCACTCTGTTCACAATCCAAGCCAGAAAGGAGCCATGCAAATGCAGATAATTTAGCATTGATCTTGTGCCAATATACCCTCCTTCTCAGTAGGCTTTTCATCTTCTCTTTGTATACCAAAGAAAGCTTGCATCTGTTCAGATCATGGGTAGATCAAGTTCCTGTCTACCTGCAAAATACAGATGCCCCAGAACCTTGGTGGACTAAATGTAGGGACATCTTTTTTCGAAAGCAAGAAAATGCCACCTCTCCAAGGAGAGCAATAGGTTTGTATTTTGGATCCTAACCTACAGACGAAATCTTTAGCATACTCTTCAGCACAGTTCACCAGTCATAGTCAAGACACTACAAACTGGCAAGGTGTCACAGGAAAGATTCATGAATGCATATTGTTTCTTACCCTGTTTTTCTGAACATCTGTTATGGCCACTGCTGAAGGCAGCATCTTTCATTAGACAGACCTTTGGTCTGACCTAGCATGTCAACTGTCTTACAGTTGTAACTAAGACAAATTACATACCTCTTGGTATACTGCTAACCCCCAGCTTCCTCGCTGATGCTGCTGTTTTCTGCTTGAATGAATTTATGTGATGAAGACAAAATTCTCCAGAAACATTTTCAGTTTAGAAGCTGTTCTCAGAATGTTTAAGAAAGGACCTTCAAAGGGTTGGAACTTGAAATTTCAAAATATTACTTTTAAAAGGGGAAAGAGGAGTTGTGTTAGTTCTGCTTTGACATGGACAATTAACTCTGGAAGTCTAGGGAGTGGGATGAAAAAGACAGAATATTTATGATTTGCCCATAGAAGACAGAGCATGCTTAGATTTGCACTTCAGAATGTGAGGGAAATACATGTAGTATAGAAGTAACATTTATCTTGCCAACTTGATTTTCATCCATAGAATAGGAGAGTGACTGCAAGATGTCCCAAGCTGAAATGTGGCATTGGATTCCACAGTAAACAACACAGTTAATTAATACTGCCTATAGAATTGCACAACCCTTTCAACTCTAGATGCATTACTACACCAGAATATCACTCGGAGTAATCCTATAGCTACACGTGAAGTATTAATCACTCAAGAAATATGAATAAATCTCCTTTACACTAGTAAGTAATATCCCAAGCAAAGAAGTATTATATTTTTAATGAAGAAGAAAATAAAACTAAATAAAGGTAATTAGTTTATGCTTGATGCTTTCAGACAAAAGCAGGCTTCTTATACCTGAGAACAGATATAATAAGCCTGTTGCCTGAAAAAAGAAACAGGGCTATTACTCCAAAGAATAGAGAAGCTTTAAAAGGTATTTGGAATTACAAATAGCACACTTATGAATAAACTATTTGCTTATTTAAAAGGTTAGTTTCTGAAGTTCTACAGCTCTTCAAGGGTTTCTCTGTAATTTTATATTTCTCTTTGGTATCGTTTCAGAATGCAATTAAACACATCTCAAATCAGGCAAGCTATATAAGCCTATGCTTGACATAAGGAGATGTGCTTTTCAATAGAAGATAAAGACTGAGTGAAAAGTTCTTAAATTTTATACATGGTAGCTGTATTTTCAGTGCTTGAATTTTCAGGCTTAGACCCATAATTTAGTAAACCCTGGGTTGCTGGTCCTTATGGGTATGTCTCCATTCACAGTTGGTAACTTATTTTCTTAGTGCTATACCCTGCTTTCCTTACAGCCCTTTTAGAGACTGTCATACCCCAATGGCAAGTATATATAACCCTAGGATGTAGATTGTCACAACTCATGCAATATCACATCCAGTGGCAAGTTCTCATTATTTAAAATGGAGCTATTTCTTCATTCAGTTCATTATGACACTCTCAAACATAAAGATGTGGAAAAAAATACTGCCAAGATAATACAATTTGCTTCAGATTTGTTCATTTAAACTGAATTGCAAAAACTGCTCACTGTGAAAGTATTTTTCTTAAGAGTTCATTATTTCCAGCAGCAGTTTTTGCCTTTCCTATATGAATACAATAAGGCACTTCTGAAAACTACATGTATATCTATATATACACCTGCTAGTGCATAGTTGGAAATATGGTGTGAGGAGGCTTTTCTTTCGTTGAATTTCTATCCCTTTTTTCTTTTGAAAACTCCTTCATAATTCTAATGTGCATGGTACATTGCAGATAAATCAATTTTCTTCTGCTGTCTGAACTGCTATATTTATGTAAACAATAGTTCCATTCTCTGTCAAGGGATCAAAGGTTTCAACTGTATCTGAAACTATATTTTACATATCCATGGGAAGTAGTGAGATGTAATAGCTAGTATGCTAATTGTAGTAGCTAAGTAAATAATAGCAGTTTTTTACTTCACCTCCAGTTCAATTTAAAATACTGCAGATTTATCAGAATATACTGAAAATAATCTGCACAACTGAAAAGGGAAAAATATTCCTTCGGACTTTTAAAGAATGAATTATTGCCACATATTTGCATATTTCAATGTCATAAAGTCAAAACACAAAGGAAATTTCAAAACAGCAAGTTCCTTAAGAACATGGACTGAAAAATTTCACATAACACCATGATTGCTGAATCTCTGATGTCACATCCCTAAAACAAATGAGCTCAGAGTTGGACGGCTTTTTTCCTTATGGGTCCTGGGTCCACTACCTCTAACAGTACTGGTCAGAGCAAAAAGAGTTATTGTGTGTAATAGTGTCCTGCAACATCTGGTCCTGATGAAACTGTTCCTGCTGGCCTCAGAGTTGAATAGATCATGATGCTGAAGGTGCCGCTTGGTTGTTGGTTTGTTGTCCAGAAGCACAAAATGCCATGATGTAGCCAGGCACGGCAACACGTTCCTGTACTTGAAGTGAGTTCATAGTCTGACTGAAGTGACCCTGCAGCTGTCCAGGTGACATCGTGAAGGATCTGCGACAGGACGGTGAGTCTGTGGTCTGAGCCTGCAGTAAGAAAGAAATAGACATTCCTAGGTACAACCAAGGGTCCATATGGTGCATATTGGATAGATATGAGAATCTGACATCTGAACGAGTGTGAGATCTGGAATATTTACCTGATGCCTTCCAGTTACAGCACGCAGGATGATAGACAGCTTTGTACATCTATCTCATGCCTTGTACTTCAACACTCATGCTTTAAAGTGTGGGTGGAGCTCATGAGTACTGGAACAGTTTGAAGGATGTAGGATGCCACCACATGTACAGGCAGAATAATGCCTGTCTCAGGGCACCGAAGATGGGTTTCTCGCCCTGACGGGTTTTGTGAGGAAAGAGAGTGGATTGCTCTGTAAGGGAGGGCAAACCAGTAGCCAAGGTTAACAGCTAGGTTGGCAGGGCAGTGCTGTCACCCTCAGGGTGTAGTCCCACAGCATGCCAAAGAAAAAGAGCAGAGAAAGGGTTCAGCAGGCAGGTTCAGCTAACGGCCCAGGGACGACCAGACAGGTCTGTAGTGACGAGGCAGGTCTGAGGTCAGGCCAGGACATCAAGTCAGGAAGGCAAGGAGAAATGCAATACCAGGCAAAACATAGCCATGCCGCAGCTCAGGCTAGAACAAGGGTCTGAGCATAACTGCAGCTCCTGAGCTAGCACCTGGGAGCCCACGTAGGTGGAGGTCCCAGACAAGGCTCCCCACAGCTGTTTTTCACAGTTTCACTGTTCTAGTGGCACTCAGGTCTAAGCTTGCACAGCTGTGCCATATCAAAGAAGATCATGAACACTGGCAGATAAACACTTAGGAGCTGGGATAAGAGATTAAAGGGGACAATTACAAAGGAGGTTATTAACTGGTCAGGGCAGTTGGATCCTTTTGGTACATTCAAGGCACTGGTAGTTTTGTAATTGCCGTTGTCTGAAAGGGTGAAGCTTATAGCAGACCGTAGGTTTCTATCTCCATTTAAGGGAGGGAGATCATACTGTGAATAGGGCAGACAATGCCCTTTGAGAAACTGCAGCTTTACTTGACTCCTTGCTTCTTGATTGTAGGTGGTGGCATGCGGGCACTTTGCTCCCCTTACCAGACTCAACAGGCAACGCATCTGTCAGCAGGGTTGGAGTGGTCACCAAAGGACTGCAGTAGAAACCTTTAAATAACATGTGCAAGGTAAGTTACCGGGGAAAGGTTCATGGGGCAGGAGCTTTAGGAACTTACACATGAACTAAGAGAGCCTATGTGAGGTGCAAATGAGTTTACAATACCCACGGCAATAGTACCCTTCTGCTCATGTGTGATAAGGATGCAGTAACTGAACTCCCAGAGGACCCGGAGGCTTCTCCAATTTGATCACAAGCACAAGTGCTGGATGTCCTGGGGCCTCAAGGGCATGTTCAGGCACAGCTACTGAAGGCAACTCAAACATTGTTTCTCTCATTAGGTATTGTTTCTTGGATCTCGCCTGTTGATGCAGAGTTGACCTGCTGACTGAACTAAGCATCCAAGCAGAAGTGTGTCACTTGCCCCTTAGCCAGGAGCAGGGAGTCCATCATTCCTGTGTGATGAGATACAGTTTCAAGGAGGAACAGGAAGCCCTTTGGGGAAAATCCATAGATTTTTAGCTCGGAAGGTTGTTTTGGGATAATACGACACCGAACTGGTGTAACTACAGACATGCCGCAGGGTTTTATTGTCTTAGAGTTAAATCACAGCAGCAGATGAACACAAACTGGTCCCCAAGAGGAGGGTGACAGGTTAGCTGTGGAGGGCAGAGCTGTTGGAGAAGATTGTGCCTTGTTTTACGCTGCTTTTTGTTCAGGGGGACAGGGCTGGTGTTTTCTGGGCTCTGAAGAAAGATTGCAGGGGGGGAGGGAGTGGTTTAGAAGTAAATGATGTGCGTGGTCATTGCTATGTTCCAAAAGCAGCTAAAACAGCGATAGTATGAAACAAAAAAATGTAAGGAAAGAAAACACTGAGTGGGGAAAACGAGCCAATAAAAACAGTGGATAACGGGGGATCTGAGAGAGTAATGGAAGTTGTGAAGATGGAAATTGTCTTAGAGGACATAAAAATAAGCAAAGTACAAAAACATAAACTGAAAATCAAAGACTTTTAAAGGTTACCTTTCCAGTCAGCATTTAAAAGGTTTTTTAATTATTTAGTGGCTGAAATGATTTGCTGCAGGGAGACGAGCAATATTGTTGGTAGAACATTTATTAGTGTTTATCATTTTGTACAACAGCCATATGAGTTCTTTCACAACTGATTAATTAACTTACTGCATAGTTTAGTGGTGCTGTACATTGTGAAATTGGGAGCATCTCCTGGCCTGGCATCTTAACACAGCTAGCATTTTGCAAAGTAGTATTAAAGACCAATTGAAATGTTCTCTGAGAGCATAGGAAGTAATTGTAGAAAATCATACCTTTTAATACCTTCAATTTTTAAAAGATCTTTCCCAAAACCACATACTAAAAGACTGGTGTGTCTCTTCATATTCTTTACAGAGCTAAGAAATTTGGAGCTCACATATTTTGTTAGAGATTTAATTGCCACATTTTTAATTGGTTTGAAAGAATATTATTTTTTAACTAATAAAACAAACTGAGGATAGCTCACTTTTTGGCACTGGAGCTATCTAGTTTGTCAGTAGAAAACTGTTCATACTGAAACATTACATTACGTGTTAAAACTGTGAATCAAAACAGCTATCTAATATTGCAGACCTATGGCCAATTCTTTGAAACAATCACATATTTAACTTTGTGTATGAAAACATGCCAGTGGACTGGTCCTTTAGCAATATTAGGCAAGTGCATAAGTCTTGTATTTGCAGATTTGGAGTTTAATGATTTCCCAGTTTTTGTCTTTGAATTTAAGCTTGTTGTCTAGACAACACAAGTACAGACAACTCTGAACTGCTATAATCTTCTTACACTTATTTGACAAATGTCTGAAACAAGCCTTTTGAGAAACATTTTAAAAAGCTCTTTCTTGAGACTTTGTATTTCAAAGCAAATCATTAATGTTTTAACACAAAACCAAGACAAAATTATGTATCTCTCATCTTCCATTTTAAACGCTCTGCAAAATAAGCTGTAAGTAATAATTTGCAAGTGCTAAATTTGGGTCCTTCAAATGCTTTATGCTTACTTTGACCTCATGCATGTGAGTATTTGTATAAATGTAAGCAGAGTCAAGGTCATTGGTAGGAATTTAAAACTATTTGTCACTCTACTGTCTATGTAGCTGTCTCCTCAAAACAACTCCTTCTTGTCTGACCTTTAGCATAATGCCAATACTGAAATAGTTGTTTGCTTTGTTTTGAGTGCTAAAATGGTGTCAAACTATTCAAAATACTTTGTTTACTAACAGGGAAAAATTATATTCTATAACCTAGGTAGAGTTGCCTGGATCAGGCTGGTAATTATTTCAATCTGTGTTTATTTCTAAAACCCAAAACACACACCACCTCCCCCAATCAAACACACATTAAAAAACAGTTAAATGTGTGCATGAGATACAGTAAACATTTTAAGTAATATTACAGGATACTCTTTTTGATAAACTGAGAACTACTTTTCACTGTACATGGCACTACTGCATTAGGACTCTAGATCCTAAAAGTACCATTTTCTAAAATGTCAGGTGAATTAGAAGCACCGTTTTGAAACCACTGTGTGAAACTTCCACTTTGCTTCACACGTGGAACTATTGCCTTGCCTGCTAAAACAGCAGGGTTACCTGCACGAAAAAAGTACTTGAGCTTCCTATTTTTTCCAAATAAAGATGTATCCACAAGTTATTAGATAGATAATTTTACATATTTTCATTGAAGTAAGCTGGATAGCCAAAGCCTTTTTAGTCCATTTATGAGTCAAGCAGAAGCAGATACACAGAAGCAATTAATTTTGACAACCAACTCTAAGCTTTTTGTCTCGGTATTCTATAACGCTTTCTAAGTACTAAACAGCTCAAATACAAAAATGTCAAGTACTGAGTCTAGTTTGAAATACAGATACAAAGTCTGACTTGCCTTAAGCAATTTGGCACTGGATAGCATGATGTGCAAACAGTTTCTTAGTAAGAAATGCATTCAAATGTAGTTTTCCATCATACACGATACGTTTTCGTAGCAGTACATTTTGAAGGCATGCTCTGATTCTGCATGCTGTGTGACTGACACATGGGCACCTTTTTCCTGTTCTTCAGTTGAATGTTAGTAGATCCCGAATTCTTGCTCCCACAATGTCAGAAGTCTTCACAGACATTCTTAAAGAAAAAATAGTTCAGTTTTATGGTTGAAATGGGCATTGCTTTCTTGCCCCTCCGCTCACCTCCATTTTAAGCAAGAAATACATTAACTCTGAGTTGGTGTCTGCATTTCTCTAGTTCCAGATGAAGAAACCTGTGGGTTTTTTCATTGTTTAGGATTCTTTTGACATTTTCCCCTTGGAGACAACCACAGAATTTTTTGGTAGGCTTGATTGTTGTACATTCAAAACTATCATACTGGCATTTTTTTGCTGTGTGGAGTCTGTATGCTTCCTTGCTAAATATGTTCTCTTGAATTTAGTGCAGTCTTTAAAACATAACTGTGGATCACCATGGTTAAGATTCAAGAGTACTCCATGATGTCAATTCAGACTTGAATAGAGAAAATTTTTGTCTGCAGTAAACAATTTTTTTAATAGGCTGGTTCTTAACACGAAGCAAACTTTGTTCTTACGTAGAAGATGGCACCATCACTAAAAAGCAACCTGTTAAAGCATCAGAGATCCATAACAAAGGCTAATTAGACATGAACATTAAGCCCACTTGAAAATCTAATCTTTTCTCTGTTTATTTTTTTGCCTATAATTGATATAAGAATCACATAAAGTGACTATAAATGTGTTTGTGCATCTGTTGGTCTTTCAGTTTTTCAGCGAATGAGATACCTTTATTTTAATCAGGTAGGTTTCTTCCCTATAGTGACTTTGAAAACCTTGACACTAGTGTAACTTTTTTCTTCATTCATAAATTCATTCATGCCTCGTGAGATGAAGAATGTGTTTCCACAGAAGGTTTTTCCAAAACCAAGTGAAAGAGCACTTCTCTGGGTGAAGAAAAGGTAGCAAATAGGTGCCAATTCAACATCATGATGTCTCCCGTAGTGGTCCAAGAATGTTTTCTCAGTGCTTACTTTTGCTTTATGCTCCTGCACAGGTGCAGAATTTACAAAATCCCCATTTTGGGAAAAAGAAGTGTTTTCTTCCAAAGCTCTGACATTGCTGAGGAATCTCCAAGCTTCCACTGTCTCCACAGAGATCTGCCTGGGAAGCTGCCTGGATGTGGCGTGTTCAGGGACACAAAAACTTGCTAGTGTTTTTTTTTTTTTGCATTTGTAAATTCCTGTCAATATCTATGAGTATTTCAATCTCCATCAGAAAGCACTCCAAGGTAAGAAAGTGCCTTGCAGCATGAAAAGTGTGGTATGCATCTCTAGGAACAGTTCAGCAGTGAAGTTACCGCACTCTTTGGATCTATTCAGCAAACAACCAAGTTTACGTCTTCATACAGGCTGATTGCTTTCTTGATTGTCCTATTTCCTGATTGCTTCATACTGAAAATGAGTCATGACCTTGCTAGTCATTCACAACCTTGATGTTTTCTCATGATTTACTGACTGCTAATTAGAGCTGAAGGTTTTCAAAGTACATGACAAAGCTGTAGCCTTCAGCAAAAAGTTTCAACTCTGAATTTGTCAAGTAAGAGAGAACAACTTTGACACATTTGGACCCCATGAAAATGAGCGAACACTCAACAGTCTGATGTAAAAGACTAGATGGCGGAACACTTGGTCTCAGTTGTCAGCTTAGCCAATACACCTCTGAAATGAACAAGGGGAATGATAAATCCCAGTTTCCAATTTAAGGACGTATAACAAGTCTACAGATCATCTTGTGCCGTGGAAGGAAACAGGAATTTGTGCAGGAATCTACTAAACAGAAAAAGAGCAAGCAGCCTGGCCAGGCACACAGGGCTATAACAAAGCATTCAGGATCATTTTACTATCAAAATAAAAATGAGTTCTTCACATAAATGCAATGAATACTTACCTTATGAAGCCTATACCTACTTGATACCAAAATGTAGTTTTCACAATTTCCTTAGAACTAACAGACAAAAATTGTAAATTCACAAAATTTTAATGGCTTTTTTTCTTTTTTTAGTTATAAACCTAATAGGCTTAAATTTTCTACGTGGCAATCTAAATGTGAAATTTATGACAGAATCTGCATCTGGCACAAGTGCATTTTAAGGAGACAACAACTCAGAAAGCCTCCAGTCCTGTAAATGGAGAGCTCCAGGGCATTTTTGCCTCAAGCCCCAAGTGTAGGAACCAGTAACCTGGGATGTGCTCTGGCATATGTCCACCCCAGTTCAGGCATATCTAAACCACACTAAATAAAGACATAACAACATCTGACTGTGCTAACTCAACCTACTTAAAAATAGCTTGAATAATAGGACTGGGGAAATTGTTTACCATGGTTACCGTGTACCGTCTGAACATGAGGAAGAACTTCTTCCCTCTGAGGGTGACGGAGCACTGGAACAGGCTGCCCAGGGAGGTTGTGGAGTCTCCTTCTCTGGAGATATTCAAGACCCGCCTGGACAAGATCCTGTGCAGC
>Ga0065711_1006226_pt1 | contig 17981 bp, 25 predicted proteins | sample Hoacrofraction12_FD_59098 | JGI IMG/M metagenome (GOLD analysis project Ga0065711, IMG submission 59098) | Hoatzin crop microbial communities from Cojedes, Venezuela - Epithelial fraction 12 v2 (version 2) | ecosystem: Host-associated > Birds > Digestive system > Esophagus > Crop | place...
GTGTGGGGTGGGGGGGTGTCATCCGTCTTGGCTCCTGTGATGTGACTCATCCAGTCCCAGCTGCGCTTTTCTCTCCTCCTGTGGGAAGAGGGAGGAGGACGCACACAAGGCTCTATTTCTGCTGTGAAAATTACACCCTTCACGTTAGTCGCAGGAGGAGGAGTGTGGAGGGAAGGAGCTGAGGGCCCAGGCAGAGGAGCCTGTCAGCCCCACCGAGGTGGGGAAGTTCAATGCCTCAAAAAAGTGGGTTCACACTGTGCAGGCCAACCTGAAGGCTCTTCTTCTCTCCCTTAGCACATTTGTGACTTCTATAAAAACCTGTTGCAAAAATCAGAGAAAGATTTGCCTGAATTTGCCCTCTTGGAATGGAGAAGGCCAGGTTCGTCCAGCTGCTTTCTACATGTGAGTGCGAGAAGTTTCCCAGAGGAGAACCTGTGCAGGGCTGTCCTGGTCCTGCTGAGGCTTTTTGCTTTTCCTTTCAAACCAGAGGCAAAGCCAGCATGGCTTGGTGATGTGCACCTCTGCTGTCTCCTGTTTCAGCATGTAAAGTACAAATTTCTTTTAAATGTCTCTGGAGTATTAGAGGGTCCTCAGTCAGACATACAGGCAGCACTGCCCGCTGCTTCCTTGGAAGCTGGTGAGCTGTGTCTTGGTGTGCATATGGAGGAGTTTGGTATATGCATGTGCAAATGCATATGTATATGTACATATATACACGTTTTAGCAGCTGCTTAAAATCATACAGCAGTAACACAGTAGCAGGTGCAATGGTTTGTACCAGTGCAGGAGATGGACAGGGTTGCTCTAGTGGCATCACATCAGTGGTGTTGAGTCAAATACTCAATTTCACCATGGATCAGAACTTGAGACATGTTAAAACATCATTTTTTTTCTAACCAGTTTGAGCTTGTTTTTGTCACCTTCTGCTTTTTCAAGGCCAGTCACTGCTCTTCAGCACCACTTAAAACCTGTACAGCTGTCAGTCCACTAAACACTGTTGTGCTTCCGTGGAAGCCAAGAGTCCTTCCCAACCCCAGGAGTGGAGGCGTGGGGATGCTGTGGGGGATAGGACCAGCTAGGGCAGGCTGAGTTGGCAGCAACATCCTCTCAGGGGGCTAGAGCTGTATTTAGAGGTGTCATTGCATCACCGGTTTTTTGAAGTGGTTTGGAAAGTGGCCAGTTGCCACGCTTGTCGCCAGGATATTTTCTTGCAGGCCTGGCTCTCGGCAGCAGCTGAACTGACCTTTTCTTGAAGGATTCAGCTTAAGGTAAATACTTGGCAAGGAAGATTTTAAGCCTGGGCAGTTTCAAGTTTGACAAAGTTTTGTGAAACTCCAGACGGAGCTTGTAAGGGGAAGTGTCGGCCTTAAGAAGGCAGGGTTCGGCCCTCACCGCTCAAAGGGCAGTGGCTGGTGGGGTTGTGCTGCTCTTCTTTCCCTCTAACAAGCAATCAGGAGGAAAAAATAAGACGACTTCTGAGTTCACAGAGCACTGTGTGCTGCCCACCTGACTTACCTGTAGTTGTTTTCCTAGTGCTGTTTATCTGCATAGCCAGAGCCTCGGTGCTCCTGGGGCCCTGCAGCTGGCTGCATCGGGCACCACCGCAGGAGCACAAAGCCTCCCTGAGCTCTGGGCATTCGTCTGATACCTGGAACCTCCACTTCTGTTATTTATGGATGTTATTTAAGAAACCGGAGGCAAGGAGAGATCCCAGGGCTCTTGCAGACCCAGCCACCTCCCTGTTCATGCTGAGAGGTCTCACACAGCTTTGCAGACTGAGCCTAGAGAGGGGCAAAGGCTGATTCAAACCAGCTTTGTTTTCCCCCTTCCCCAGGGTGGGATGATTTTGCTGAAGATGGTGTAGGCAAGAGCAGTACCCACAAAAAAAGGGCAGAACAACACATCCCGTGTCCAGGACTCCTGCCCAAACCTCCGCTTTCCTGAGTCGGTCCTATCAGCTCCTCTGCTTCTCCATCTTCTCACCTTCCCGCAGAGCTACCCTCTTGCTGCACAGCTCTGTTTTCTGCTAATGTGGATTTCCTCCCTTATTTTTGGCTTCGTCTCAGTTGATGCAGAAGTGCAGCTGGGCCCCATCAGCCTGGGGAGGAAGCTCTGACCTGGGAAAGGCTCCAGGTCTTTTACATTTGCTGCAATAGCTCATTCCTCTCCTTCAGGAAAACCAATTAAAAAAAAACCAGCACAGGAGAGGCGAGTGGAGATAGGAACTGTTTGTGCTGGGTCTGGTCTCAGTGTCTTCCTGAACCACGCATGGGAAAGGTGGCACCAAATGGTTTTGCCCACAAAAATGAGTCTCTGCTGGCGGTCAGAGCTGGAGAGGAGGCTTTTGTGCTCAACCATCTCCAGGTTATTTGTGTCTCCATCCCTTCCTCCTCCTCCCTGCCCAGGAGTCCAGAGTGGCACTGCTGGGCCCTGCTGCGCTTTGCCACGCACTGCGGCTGCTGTTGCAAGTGTGATGCTGCACCGGAGCAGGCTGCAGAGCCGACGTGACCTGCTACTGCTGTGTAAAAAAAGAATTAATCTTGATATTCAAGATTTGGGCGCTGCAGGGAAAGGAAGCAGAGAGCACTGTACCTGAGGGGCCCTGGCAGGTATGGTGCCAGTTCCCAAAGCCTTGCCAGTGTACACAGGTTCTCCTTCCTGGGCTCTTGCTAGTCCCCTCCTGCCCCAAGCTGCCTTTCAGAGTCCTGCCCTGCTGGCTCTTACCCTGCCCGCTGCCTTGCCTGAACAGTGAGCATCTCAAGCCCCAAGTTCTCCTTCACCTCAGCTCCAGCCTCTTCCAGATCCCCTGACTGGTCACCCTGCATCCCCCCCAGTGCCACCCCTGTCAGTGTCCCACCACCCTGGTGAGTCTCAGCCTCGAGTCTTCTCCAGTCCAACCAGCACTGCCAGTCCGTGGGCTCCCAGGGAGGGTCCCCCAGGCCCTGTGCCAGGGGACAAAGCTGGTAGGGGGTGACACACGGAGAAAGAGCAACTTGGAAGGAGGCGATTGCAGCGCTGCGCGAGGAGGTGGCGAAGGGGCTCTGTGCAGTGGCTGGAAGTCCTGCTGCCCGTTCTTTCGGGGTTCGCTGCCTTTGGGGCTGCCTGAAGGATTTCCAGCAGCGTGGGCTGGGGGAAGCTGGGGGTGGTGGGCAGCCGGGCCAGCCCCCCTGCCTCAGCGCTGCCTGGCCGGGGACCCGGGAGCGATCCCAGCTGGGCTGCAGGCAGCTGCCTGCCGAGAGCCTGAAACAGTTAACAGGCAGCGAGGCCGAGCTGGTCCTCCCACCGACATGAGATCACCGCTGCCACCGCCAATCCTCGCTCGGTCTGGCAGCAAAAGAGCCGGGAGCCAAAGCTGAGAGCAGAGCAGCGCCGAGACCCCAGCCCGTCTGTGCCGAGGCACCCTGCACCGCCGGGCAAAGCCAACCATGTAGGATCCGGACTCTTCTCTCCATCACGGGCACGGAGGTGGGACAGTGACCTGCGTCCAGCCCACCCGTGCTTTGTGCTGGTCATTCCTGGGTTTTCTTGCCAACATGATGAGCTGCAAGTCCAACTCGCTGACTTGCTTGCAGGGAGGAAAACCAGGGCTGCCGCTGGCCACAGCCACTGACTCCACTGCTACCCTCAACAAGCTGGCCCTGGCCACGGGCGGGACTGAGAAATCCTGGTACCGCTGCATCTTCCCCTTTGGCATCGTCTCCGTGGTCATCGGCATCGCGGCGACGTGCATCACCTTCACCATCAATGGCCCACAAATGGACATCGCTAAGGTGGTCTCGGTGGCCACCTTGATCTTCGGGGTGGGCCTGCTGGTGGCCGCCTACGTGTGCTGGCGGGCCAAGCGGGACAGGCAGCGGAAGCGGCAGCACCAGGAGCCTGTCTCCGTAGAGCAGGGAGCCCTATGACCCGGGCTGGGGGCAGAGGCTCGGCTCCACCCGGAGGCCCCTGCTTACAGACCCCCCTCCGCCCAGCGCCCCACGGTACGGGGGTGACAGCACCGGCTTTGTCGCACCTGAGGAGGTCCGGACCCTGCCAGAGGTCAGCTTGCCGTCATTCTCCACCCCGCCGAGCCACGCCACCGCCAGCACCCGGCCATCCCTGCTCCCACCACGGCGTCGGGGCAGCCCCCGGCCACATGCGAGGCTCTGTCTCACCCGCCTGCCCGGCCCCGGCATGGAAGGAGCCCAGAGAGTGGCCCAAGAACCAAGAGCCCAGCCCTGCTGCCCGGCCCCAGCGTGCACGGCCCCGCAGCCGGCAGCCACAGCGAGCCCGCGGCACTGCTCGGTGCCAGGGGATGCAGCAGCTCCAGACCGCTTGGCAGCCCCTGCTCGGCATCCGACGGAACCGGCGTGACTTCTGTCCTCTCGTGGTTTTCCCCTGTTGTGAGGACCCTTGCGGCTCAGGACAAAAGGAGTGTTGAGAGAAACTCACTCGGTGCAGAGGGATGTGGGGCCAGCTCGGCGCGGGGCACAGGCAGGAGAGGGCTGGCCAGAGGCACTGGTCACCAGCACGCGAGCCCCGGGGACAGCACGGGTGACAAGGGGAGGTCGGGAGCAGGGGGCAGCGGGCCTCAGCGCTGGCTGGGGGGATGCGGGGAGTGGAGGGGCTCGGGCTGGGTGGCCCCCGCGCTGCAGCTGTTGGGTGTTTGCCGTTCGTGGTGTGGTGCAGCATGGTGTGGCAAGCGGATGAGGAAATTGGGCTCTTTCTGTCACCATGCAGGTGAGCCAGCCCGATGGCACCCCGGGGACTGGTCCCCTCTGGGGGGGGTCCATCCGCTCAGGGTGCCCCGGGGAGAAGGGGCTCATGCTGTGAGCTCGCGGCAGCATCCCCCAGCTGTGTGGGTCTGAAAGCAATTCTATTGCTGAGAAGGAGCTGGAGTTGCATTAAAAAGGAGCAAATAAGTTTTTACCACTTTTTTAGAAACAAAGTGCCTGCTCCCATTCTTTGAATTTAGCTTTTAGCTCTTTACCCCAAAGAATAAGCACAAGACGTGGGTGCTGGTGTCCGTCTCCAGAGGCTTTCACCGCAGCAGCCCTGCTCCATGCCGAGCCGTGCAGGCTGTGGCAGAGCCGGCTGCTCCCCGGCACTGGGCCGGCCCCGCGCCCAGAGGGGCCCCCCGAAACCAGCCCTCCTCTGGGCTCCTGCGCGATCGGCGGCCGGGCCAAGAGCTACAGCGAGCAGCCACGCTCCCGGCTGCTCAGCTGCTGGAGGCTTGCCACGAGCAGCAGAAGAGAGTGAATGAGGCCAAAAGCTGCAAGCGGGGGCACGCAGGAGCAAAGCTGAGCTCGCACTGAGCACACGGGGAGCTGGGACCTGGCACCCTCTGAGCATGCCATGCCCCGTGCCACTCTCCCTCCCAGCAGCTCTGCCCCAGCAGTTCTGCCAGATATCCGTGGAGTTTGGGGGATTTGGAGACACTTTCAGCCCCAGCTCTGACCGAATCTTTACTTCCACAAGCAATTCGGCGACGGGGCGGTGTTACCGAGGCCAACCCAGGTCTGCAGCGGGTGATGAGTTTAGCAGGCATCGAGCCTGGGCTGTTCTTCGGAAGCCTGATCGTTGCTTCAGGGTGTTTGTGTGTCTGAAGTTCGCGGTTTCAGCCTGCCTCAGGGTAAGCAAAGCAGGGGGTTCCAACCCCAGGGGCTCAGGGGCGTGTGTCATGGGGGATGCTCAGCAAAGCGCTCAGCTACTGAAAGTTTGAGAGGCTGGCTCAGTTTTATTATTATTATCAGGTCTTATTTTTTATTTCCTTTTTCTTGCTAGAAGTGTTGCAGCAAACAGGTTTGCGGCTGCCTGCAAATTCCTCTGCTCTCACCTTGCTCATCCCCACGGCCTGAAGCCGCTCCTAATTCTGCCCAAATTTAGTTCGCTTTTAAAGTGCTCGGCCCTTCTCTCCCCTCACTGCGACGAAAGCCCTGTTTGAGTAGGATGCAGGGGCGGGTTGTCTGGGTGCACCCGAGGAAAGCCTTGCAGCCAGCCCGAAATCGCTGGCGCTGGGCCCTGTTGCGTCACACCCTTTTTTGATCTTGAAATCTGGTTCCCCAGAGCTGCATTGCCTCTCTCCTCCCACTCCCAAAGAGCTTGCTCGGGGCGGCTCTCGCAGGGCAGCCCTTACCCCGCGAGGGGAAGCCCATCCCGGAGAGAGCCTGGATGAGCTGGAGTGCTGACCCAGCCCAGTCCTGGGCTAGAAAGTCCTGTGTGGGTTGATATTTTCTGTTAAAAGCTTTGCTGGATTTGATTTCTGTAGTAAGACACGCACACACACAAAATCCCTCCTGCTGTCTGCAAGGGTTTTAGTTCCACAGACGAACTTCAGCGAGTTCCCCTGCGGGGCTGTGGCTGCTGCAGGCGCTGGCTGAAGGGCAAGTCCTAGAGAAACTCGTCTCCTGAAAGAGCACCGAGTGGGTTTTTTGGCTGCAGGAATAGATGGCCAGGAAAGTTACGCCCTGTTCAGCGAAGAAACTGAAAGGAAGAAGATAAAAGGACCCACAGGGTCAGTCCTCACTCGCAGAGCGCCTGGGGATCCAGGATTTGCCACCCTGCTGGCACCACCCCGTGTTGCTCTTCCTCGGGCAGAGGCAGGACAGAGCCGATGGCTCGCTGTTTGCTGGCAGCCGACATGGCCACCACACCCTCGTCCTCATCCTCCTGCGTGGGAGCTTCCTGGCCATAGCTGTTCCCCTCCCTTTGCAAACTGGGAAGGCTCCAGGGGGCATCCCACACAGGCATCCCACTCTCGTATCCCACCCAGGCATCCCGCTCTCATATCCCACCCAGGCATCCCACTCTTGTATCCCACCCAGGCATCCAACTCTCGTATCCCAGCCGGGCATCCCACCCATACCTCCCTCCCAGGCACCCCACTGCACCCCACAAAGCCGTTTCGTGGGGTGAGTGCCTGGCAGCCACCCTCTCTTCTGGGTGCCCCAGCCCTTGTGCAGGCCGAGCGCCGCTGGCAGGGGGATGGTGCCTCACTCGAGTGCCTTGTTGCCCAAACCCGGCGGCTGAGGCATCGGTGCGGGAGCTTGCGGTGCGCAGCTGCGGCTCAGCAGCTGGATCCGGGAGCAGGGAACGCCCTGGGAAGGCAGGGCCATGGCTGTCTTATCGCAACCTGGGGCTAAGAGACACTCTACCTTTTCTAGGTGAACAGAACCAAGAATTAATAAACCTGTCAAGCTCACTCGAACAGCAGTCTTCGTCTGCTTTGCTTCCAACCCTTGCAGGCACCGTGCCCGCCAGGAGCCGCAGCCTGGCCCTGCCATGCTGCTCCCACACAGCGCTGCTTGCTGGGGACTCGCACCCTGCCAGAGACGCCCACTCCCCTGGCAGGCGTTATTCGAGGAGGAAGGATGGTTCAAAGGCTGTGCCGAGGCACCTGCTTCCCAAACTCGTGCCTCTGTGACCGGCCCCTTGCATTGCGCCAACACCCCCTGTCAGAGGCTGCTCTTCCAGGGTAATGGAACATTCTGTTACCCTGAGGACCCTAAACTTGCCTGTAGTGACAGCCTCCCCGAGGCTTTCTCTGTAAGAATTCATCCCCTTTAATGTATGCAGCGCTTGTGACAGCGATGTGCTCTGCTTCTGTCAGATCTACCCAAACCCCCTTGCAATGCTAAATAGGCTTAAAAGGAAAAGCACAGATTTTGTTGCATCAAAGTGAGGGGTTAAAAATCATTGCTACCAGATTGGGAACAGTTACAAAGGGGAAACTTAAAAATAAAACTATGCATCCTTAAAATAAATCTGACATTAGTTTCTTATCTTAGCTGACATGTGTCTGCTCCTGCTGCCTGGGTTTAGCTGCACAAGCTGGCGGTGAAGCTCCCCGGGCTCTGAGCTGATCGCCCCAGGGTACCCAGTCTCCAGTCCTCATCGGGATGGTGGGAACTCCTGTGTCCCAGTCCATTTTTGGAGATTGAAGACTCAAGCCCTTCCAAGGCATGGTGACAGAGGGACAGTCGGAGAGAGACCATTTTTCCCCGCGGTCGCAGGACCCCAGCACGTCTGATGGAGGGACGAAGCCCTAAAGACATCGCCTTGCCGGCGAGGCGGCTGGTGGCAGAGTGAGCGCAGAGGCCAGGTGCCCGCAGGTTTCCCTGCGAAGGGGACATGCCCTGCCTTCACGTGACGTTTGGGTATTGGGGTGGGTGCAGAGATAACGCCCATACGAGAAGCGAAGCTGCTTTCCCACTCGGAAGCAGAGGTCCGGGCGAGTCGTGGTCCTGCACAGTGCACAGCCCGGCCTGATGCGCTAGCGAGGCTCTCGTTATCCCAGCCAGGAGCAGAGAAACCCGCACAGCCTGAGGCGTTCATCCCTACCAAAAACCATGCAGTGGAGTGCCGCCCAGCACCGTTCCGTGCACTTTAAAAACAAGTCCACGTGCGCAGGGAGGCGCGGGGACGGCCAAGCACGGCTGCTTGGCTCCAGTCCAAAGCGGCCAGCGAAATAATGAGTAACTCCTTGACAGCTGGGCTGAATTCATGGCTAATAAACTAATTTATTTAGTCTTCTTACAGTTATTTTTTTTTTGCAGGGACATGAATGGAAATTTTAACAGCTTTTTCCCTAGCTGTGCATGGAAAAGTGTGTCTTCCTAGGGCAAGGGCAAGGACAAGGGACTGAATGCCAGGCACTGAGTCGACACTGGGAGCAGACTTTTGGAAACATGAAAATTACCAATAGACCACCTAACCCAGCATCCCCCTCCTTGGGGCGTTGCTCTAACTTTGGTTTAGGAAGCCTCAAATGGACAATTACAGAGTATTTTGCTCTTACAGGAAGGTTTTTTCCAAATAAATGCGGTTTCTGCTGAAGTCTGTGTGCTTGGAGGATGTAGTGTCATGGAACATTCCACAGCAGCCCCGTTTCCGTGCTGCAGGGAGGTCCCAGCCAGCCATGGCTTCTGCTGGGAACCCTGAGCGAGTCGCAGTGCCGTGACTCAAATAAGGCCACATCTTAAATTTGGGGTCCCCGCTGCAAACAGAGCTTCGGTGCTTGGCGGTGCTCCAGCAGCCCAAGGAAGGTCTCCACGGCCCTGGCAAGGTCCCTGTCACCGCTGTGGGAGGTATGGGGCTGTGAGTGGGGACTGATGGGTGGAGCAAGGGGTGAGGCCACCACTCACCCCCAAGGGCTGGTTCAGCTCCCCTCGCTACTGCTTGCCTGAGCCTGGTTTGGGTTTATACCCGACTGGCTGCCGAGGAGGAGGGGGATGCTGCAAAGGCCTCCCCGGAGGAGGACAGGGCATCGCTGAGAAGGCCTCCTCGCTGCGCACGGGCTGACTCGCGGCTGCGAGGGGAGCCAGTGGGATGCACGACCCGCAGGTGAGACATGGGCTGCCCCACAGAGCACTCTACCTGTTGTAAAAAAACCCTGTTTTCATTCCAAGTGTGAGACCCATGGGCTCCTTCAGCTTTTATAAACTCTCGCATGATCTTCCTGCCCATGATCTTCCTGCCCCTGTTCCCTTTTTTTTTTCCATTTTGCTGGCTGTGTGTCAGTCACCCACTGTGCCCTGACAGCCCTTTGAGACCAGGAGAAGCTACCCACGGCTGCAAATCCTGACAATTAGCAATTACATTAAAGCCCATCTAATAAATACAGACAGACAGGTTGAGTCACCGAGGGGGACTGAAAGGCACAGTGCTTCGGACATCCAGGATGCAGCTAAATCATCCATGGGATGCTGTCTTCTAATTTTAAGATGTAGTTCTGCTGTCTTTTTACTCAAAATGAAAAGACGCTGGTGCCCAGCGGGCAGTGCTGAGGAGGAGGTGCTCGTGCGTGGTGGGAGGAAGAAGATGCTCCAACATAGGACGGCTGAGATGCAGCAGGAAAAGTCACCTGCGTGTTCCCCACTGCCCTCTGCTCCTTGCGATGACGATGACTGCCCTGCGCTGCGCTCAGGCTGTGCTTCCCACCCGGCAAGATGCAACATGCATTTTTCCTGAATCTGTGCAGGTACAAGTTGTGGAGGTGGAAGAAAATGATGAAAAGTTATCATTGTCTCTTATTGAACTTGCGAAAACCAGGTACAAAAGAGCATTATGTCATGCAATGTATTAAAAAGACTATAAATACCATGACATTATCAAGGTAAAACGCCAGAGACCATTACATCGTTATGGCTTTCTGCTGGACTAAAATCGTTTTCCATTAGAGGTACAAGCGGCTGCGGTGTCTCTCCATCCCATCGCACTTACAGAGAGATCTTCTCGCACTCTGAGCTACAAATACTGAGTAAAATCTCACTTTCATATTTAAAAGAACTAGTACATGAGGTCAAAAATTTGACCTATCTCTGCTAAGTCATAGCACAGTATCAAGCATGCTCTGAAGTATGTTAAAAATCAGGTATTCAATGGTAGCCAGCTCAGAGACAGTTAAAATCGTGGGATTTGTAGGTAACGGGGCTGTCGGGAAGGTTTGTAGCACCTGTTAGCAAGTAACAGGTTTTCCTAGGGCTTGCTGCTGCAGGCATCCCTCTGGGAAGGCTGCCGCTCGGTAGGACGGTGACGGAACACGTGGGCTCCTCTGGCAGAGCAGCAGGAGGAAGGACGGTGAAAGCTGGTCGAGCAGGAGGCAGCGGGGAGAAACACAGGTTGTTTTCAGGCTTCTGAGAGGAGATTAATTAAGCGGGAGTCAGGAAAAATAATGATTGCTGAAAAAAAGAGGTGAGCAGTGAGGTGTTGTTTAAACTGAAGTGGCATTTGCTAACATAGCCAGGGTTGTAGAGCTCTCCCACCTTTCTCACAGAGTGAATTTCCTCTAACTGAAGAAGATCAAGGCAGCGACACTTCTTTAAAGAAAATTTTTTACAAGTACATATTTAAAAGTACTTCTTACGATATGTTTTTTTTTTTTATTTTAAATCTCCATTTAGCAGCATTCCACTTAGAAAAGAAAATAATGTGACACCTGTAAGTGAGTTTGCCCTTTGCCGCTGAGATGTCATGGAGGCTTTCAGAGGCATCCCTTGGTGGCTGCTGTCCCAGCGCAGGCCAGTGATGCTCCATGGTCCCCCTTCCAGCCCCACAGAGCCACGTTGTCCTCACCGCTTACATCCAGCACCCCTGCAAAGCAAAACCACCGCAGCTTTTTGCGGTGGGTCTCTCAGCGAGGACATTTTCAGGACATTATCCTTTCCTTGTTCTGTTCACAGCAAAATCACTGTTTTTTTCAGGACCCTCTGTCCTGAGGACGTTTTCTTGCAGAGCTGCCCAGCAGAAATCCTGGGGGGCTGGCTCAGCAATTAGGTTGCGCACGGGGCACTCACTGGTTGAGATGTTTGCTCTGGTTTTTCATTACGCAGAGCTGTTATGGTTACTCTTCACAGGGCACCCAGGAGGCACTTCTGAGGAAGAAGAGCATAAGCCACACCAGATCCCAGCAAAACTCATCTCAGTTAATGGTACTGTGGCTCCAGCTTGTGCCACGTGGGTCAGCTTTTGCTCCCTGGTTTTTCTCTGGAGTAGCCTGTTTGCAATATCTACTTCTGTGGGACTTTAAAAAGTGCCCAGGGAATGCTGAATTTGCGTACCTTGCAGATTGTAGGCAGTGGCTCATGATAGTTCCCCATCTTGGTAAAGCACTTCTGTGGGATTTATTTTAAGCACGTGTTCAAGACCGTATGCTGAAATGTTTTGCCAGAGCTAAGAATGGATCTGAAGCTGTTGAGAGTTTTACACATTCTTAAGCCATTCCCTCAACCAAGCCCAAACTGGGTTGGTTCACAGCCTACCCCACCTAGGAGCAGGGATCCGGCTGTGATAAAGGGGACAAGAGATCTTGCAAAGTCTATTCTTCTTCCCTCAAAGGGCTGACTTTTCAGCATTTAAAAAATACTCCAGCTTACCAAATGTTTGCATTGAGATTTTCAGTTTGAGCAAAATTTTTGGGGTATAGTAGGTGAACAAACACAAATAATTGGAAATTCCACAGCACTAGCACATCACATCACTGCTGGTCACGTGTCCGTCGTCTCCTGGAGACCTGGGCTGTCTGGTGGGACTGCATCTGCCCCAACGCTCCGCACAAGCTACGGTACATCATGGCACATGGGGTCCCACTGGGACGCAGCGACCGGAGAGGAGACGGGAGATGAAGCACACATGGCATAAACCTAAAAGGACCCAGCTGGCATTTCTAAATCAACATTGCTGCATTTTTATGTAATTTGGCTTGTGATAGTTGGGTATTTAAGTCATGAGGAGGCCACGGTGGGAGCTGAGACCAGAGGACAACCAACACACAGAGCTACTCTGGCAAGCAGCTTCTCCTCCTCCTGCGGGTAGGATGCACCAAGCCAGGTCTGCCGTGTGCTCGTCGCCAAACCCAAGGGGACCTGCAGGGAGAACACTGTCAGTCCGGTCACTGCTCCTGTGGGCGGGTTTTCAACTCACTTGGCTGACCTGTGAGAAAAATAACCAAATGCTACAAAGCAGCACAACCCCTCACTGTATTGCCTTCATGAAATTTGGTCTGGCTTTTCTGAACATAGGCACTTCCAGAGTTAGAAATTAAACGTGAAAATTGGTTTTGTGAGTTTGGTATTCAAAGTTTTCTGAGGTGTGGGTGTCCTTAAAGCAGGAGCTGAGAGCAATGGCACAGTACCATTTCTTAAAATGGATGTCCAGCCTTGTACAATATGAAGACAACTCCAGTACAGCACAGGAGACCTGCTGATGGATGGCATTTTTTAGCAAGGATCTGTCTGAGTCCACTCATGGCTGCCTTTCTTGTGATTGAAGGTTTATTAAAGCTATTAAAAATAGGCACTTAATTTTTGGACCAGACCATATCGAGGTGGAGCAGGTTCATGAGGAGGAGTCATGAGCCTCACCATCATGACCAAACCCCACCATGCTTGCAGCAGGTTCAGCGCAGAGCAGCTGCAGGGCTGCTCTGAACTGGGCTGGCTTATGCCATCTCCCTGATGTCTCCTGAGGTGATGGGAAACCTGGAGGGGCTGAGCAGGAGCGGGAGGGATATTGCAGACCAGTTGGCATGGTCTCGTGGGGCTCCTCTCCCCAGGAGATGTGTAAGACTTGTGGCGGTATCAGGGGATGTGACCAGAGAGCCACCGAAGCGGTGGCAGCTCCCCAGTGCACGATGTGCTTCCTGGCTTTCTGCCTTGGGCTCCATGCTGGGACGTGCCGTGGGTGCCAACTTGCTCCTCGTTAGTGCACAGAACCTGCTCAAGCTCGTTAGGTGCGGTGTGTAGGCAGGGTCACAGCCGTCTAGACCGGCCATCTCGGTCTGTGTTTACATGTTCCTGTTTAGCTGTGGATTGTGTTCATGGCTCTCACAGCAAGTGCTCCCGAGCCAGCACAGAGAAGTTCTCAAATTAAACCAGCCACGAGACACGGGCACCAAGCACAGGAGCTAAAATACAGCCTCTGAGGATGTCTGCCAGCGATTTCTGATACTTCGAGATGCATTTAAAAGTTTCAGCCACTGAGTAAAGCTCAGATCTGGAGGCATACTCGGGTGGTTCACCCCCGTGCCGCTTGCTCTCCTGTGTCTCCCCACCCAGTGGCCTCCCCCTCTTCTTGTGATAACCCGAGGTCTTCCGAGGCATTTTGCACTCAAGAAGAAATGAAGAAGTTTTAAAACTTGCTGTTGGCTGTGGAAGTGCTGCAGCACCACTGCACCTCTTCCATGTTAAGTTCAGCCTTATTTTTTGGGACGCTGCTGCTGAATGCTACCTCCTGCAGTAATGCGTGGCAGGGAATGGAGTGAGCGTGGCTGGATGTCATGAGACTGGTTTCATCAGTTTTAGATTTCGTGCCTTCCAGCTTCACTGATCTCCCTTCTGTTCATTCATTAGGAGACAACAGAGCACAGCAATCTTCTTCACAACAATTCTGTTGTCTACAGCTTTCTGTTGTCTCCCTTTTTTGCAGACCTTTACAGCAGCAGGAACATGCCTTCAGTGGCAGAATATACAGAAGTTGAATGCCTTTTCTTAAAGTGTTTTTAGAGCTGACCAGTGAAAACCTCTTAGTGCTGGGTCATCACACAGACTTAAATCCAATCAGTTTAGCCCAAACTTCATAGTGCCGCTACAGTGAAAGGGATTTTTCATATTTAATGCAAGAAGAATAGGAAAAAGCTAGTAATGTCATGCACAGAAAGGATCTGAAGGAGTCCCCAAACTGAAGACTGAACCTACGTGCAGGCAGCAACTTGCATTTGCCATCCAAAGTGGCTGGCATCCACGGCAAGAGACACCAGCAAGAAACCTGGAAAGAGTGACTCACCGGGGAAGGATAAGAAAAGAATATACACAAGCATGAAGCCTGTATGTTTTTTCCGGAGGAGAACCTCATATTTGAAGGCCAGCCTGGAATAACTGCTTTTCTTCCAAATTTGATCTAGAATGACAACAGATCCATTTTGCTGTGAGACACAGCCTACGACCACTGAAAAGCATACCTGCATGCCAAATTCATCCCCTTACACTGGGCTGTTGCACAGCCAGAGGTGCCCAGGCATCTGCTCTATTTCAAGTTGGGAATTTGTTGGCATCGGGTCCATTGTGGCACTTGTCTGGGGTTTCTGGGCATCCAGAGAATGTTGGCAGGGTAGCTCTGGTGGGACATTTGGAAAACCCAGACATGTCCACTGTGCATGGGTAGAGCATCCCCACAGCAGGACCAAAGGAAATTTTGCAATCTGAACTAAAGAGGGACCTTGTGAGGAGCCTGTGACTGCAAGACAAGGAGAGGCACTTCACCAAAACCAGCTCACCAAAGCTACAGAAAGGTGATTGCAACCAATCAAGTTAACCTGCGTTAAGAAGCTGGTACCTCGCAATGAAGGCACTGCTGACTGTGGACACGCTGCCCTCCGCCGCGGGAGCCAGCCAAGGAACATTAACGTCAGGCAGCTTGGCAGGGAGCAAAACAGCACCAGAGTTAAAGCTAACCTGTTGCTCTCTGCATTTCCAATGCCTTGCTTGACTGAGGGGTAGGACCTTAAGATGTGCTAACGTCGTTACACACAGTTGTCTGCTCATCCTCGAAGGATGCATTAATCTTAATATTAAGCGACAGGGGCTTAACTACAGAGGAAACAGCACTGAAAAGGTTAAGAAGGGACTGGACTCTCCAACCACCCTTGTGAGCAAAATATATGGGCTAAATTAATTATAAATGGAGTAATAAAGCACCAAAAGAGGAAGTGTGTAGAAGAGGGACAGAGAAGGATGAAGCAATGAACAGCCTTGGCCCTATAAAAAGGAGATAAAAATAGAGCAAAGAGATGTCATCAATCTGAGGGCTATTTTCAAAACATCACGTCCAAAAAAGCCTTGGGCTGACCTTCTGGAGGAGACATAGCAAGTGCTAAACAGAGGGCCGTGCCGAGAGGCACTCCTGTGAGGGCAGAAGAGCTGGGTCGGGTGGAGGAGCTGGGGCTGCTGCACGGTGCCCCTTGGCTCAGGGATTTCTGAGCTTTTGTCACTGCGCATGGTGACAGGATCTCTCATTTCTGTATCCAGACTGCTTCTGGATAGAGAGGCTCATTCAAGGAGCTCTAGTGAGGGACATGTACACTGATGGAAACAATTACAGGACTTTGTATTCCCCTTTCTCTGAAGAACGTCCCTGTACGTATCCACAAACCTGTCCCATTGTTCTTTTCTCAACATTTGCCTTTCTTGTATCACCTACGAGGCGCACAGACGGAGATGGCTGCTGCCAAGCTGCAAGAGCAGACCAGGACCGCATCCTTGCTGGTTTTACTCCCTCTGTCCATTGGCTGTACCTGGTGGTGGATTTCGATGGGAAGCCCTTGGGATGGGACCATCATCCTGTTCCACGGCTGTATCGCGTGCTGTGCAGCATGCCTTGGGCCCACTCCTACAGCTCCTAGGGGATACATCAGTAGCATTTATTTTTGAAGTACAACAATCTACACCCTCTCCTATGGGAATATTAGCAGGAAGAGGCTGTGCAGTGCCAAAAATCCCATTCTCCTTCAGTACTCCACAGTGGGATTTTCTCAGAGTTGCTCTGTTGGGTACAAACACCCTGGAGGAGTTTCTCTGGGATATTAACACTTTGCATCCTCTAAGTATGACTTGCTTTCAGCCACAGGCACTGTTCAGGAGCAGCACAGCAGCGTTTTGTGAGCACACAGTAAAAACCACTGGTTTGTTTTGTATCCAAAGTTAGTATCTCCAAGACAACATCTTCTGCTCCAGGGTGGACCTTGGGTCAAAGATGGTTGTGAGCATCCCATCCAGAGAACACAGCATCCATGGTCAGAGAAACTGAGGCAAGGTAGAAAAGGTGGAAACTTGCTATGACGTGAGGAAGAGGAGAGCTGTGAAGGAGAAAGTGGTGGGAGAAGATGGATTTCCTCCTCGAAGAGGTGGGAGCTCTGTCTGGGAGGGAGAGCAGGAAAGCTCAGTATGCCCATCAGCCCAGAGGAGTGTGTCCTTGAGAGGCTGAAGAGTGGCTCAGGGGATGACAGAGAGCGCTGGGGAGAGGGACAGCGTAAGCCAAAGCCCAAGGCAGAAATATCAACTTTTAGAGTCAGGATCCCCTGGAAAACCACTGGAAGAGACCACATGAGCCCTTTTCAGGGGCTGATGGTGCTCAGTGAAGGAGGTAGCATGCTCTCCACTGCAAAACCTCAGGGATAATCCAGAGGTTTGTCTCTGGCCAAGCACCCATTACTTATTCTTCAGCCAGACCCGGCTGCAGATTTGAGCTGCGGAGGGAGGAACAGGGCTTTCCCAGGCTCAGTGGGGTCTGGACTTGTTCTCATTTAAAGGCATTTTAACCATGCCTCACTCTAATCTTTGGCCTTTTTGCCTCCAGATCCTTGGCCAGCAGACAGGAAGCTCCCAATAAGCTTTTAATTGTGTACGTAGCCTTGTTGTTGTGATGGCTGTCATACTGGTAAATTATGTCCTTAACCCTGCAGTGGGGGTGGGAAGCAGGGTAAAAAAAACCTCTCGACAAACAAGCCAGGATTTTATTACAGCTTGTGTCACATCAGAGAAGCGAGAGCTGAGTCACTGCCAGGTACAGACAGTGACTGTGAGTCACCAGCATAACCCGGCTCATCAATAAATCCGGTGCCCGGCTGCCCAGCGCCCAGGCCGGCGCTCCCCGGCAGCGCCGATGCTCCTTCGCTGACTTTAGCAGATGCCCTCACAGCTCCAGCCGCTCAGCTGCCAGGCTTCAGCGCCCGTCTTTGCAGCCCGCTCTGGCTCACAGCTTCTGCCCCCTCGCCGAGGAGATGCTGGGCAGATCCTCGCTCTGGCAGAGGGGGCTGCCCATGCCACCTGCACGCAGCAGCCCTGCTCCAAGGGCGCCGGGCGATGCTGGTCCCTCTGGATCCAGGTGTCCTTTGCAGGAGCTGTGGAGGCTTCGCTGTACCTGCGGCCGGAGGAGAGTGCTGGAGACTTCCCCGCTTCACGCTGGGGCACCCAGGCACGGTGTTGGCAGGGGGAGCACAGGCGGAGGCAGATCGTGGGCAGGTATGAAGACAGGACTGCAGAGCCAGATGCCTTCAAAGATTTTGGCACACAGAAAACCAGCACGTGGCTGTGTATCTGTGGTGCGACAAGGAGAGGAATTAGGGATCTGTGAAAGTGTCAGAGACTCAAGGCTGAACTAACTGTGGCCAACAGGTCGAGGGAGGGGATTACAGAATCACAGAATCACAGAATGGTAGGGGTTGGAAGGGACCACTGTGGGTCATCTAGTCCAACCCTCCTGCTGAAGCAGGGTCACCTACAGCAGGCTGCATAGGACCTTGCCCAGGAGGGTCTTGAATATCTCCAGAGAAGGAGACTCCACAGCCTCCCTGGGCAGCCTGTTCCAGGGCTCCGTCACCCTCAGAGCGAAGAAGTTCTTCCTCATGTTCAGACGGAACTTCCTGTGCCTCAGTTTGTGCCCATTGCCCCTTGTCCTGTCACTGGGCACCACTGAAAAGAGCTTGGCCCCATCCTCCTGACACCCACCCT
>Ga0065711_1039253_pt1 | contig 17981 bp, 8 predicted proteins | sample Hoacrofraction12_FD_59098 | JGI IMG/M metagenome (GOLD analysis project Ga0065711, IMG submission 59098) | Hoatzin crop microbial communities from Cojedes, Venezuela - Epithelial fraction 12 v2 (version 2) | ecosystem: Host-associated > Birds > Digestive system > Esophagus > Crop | place...
AAAAAAAAAAAAAAAAAAAAGAAGAGTTGGTTGATTTTTTTGGTGTTTTGGTTGGGGGGAGTCTTTTGGTTGTTTTTGTTTTTTTTTTTTATACTTTGTGTAGAAATCTGTTCAAATCTGGTTCACACAAATTTTATTATAAAGTTCAATTTATATAATAAATGAATACATATTTATTTAGTTACCCAAGGCCTTTCATACCCGTTTTTTCTTTTTAATTCACCTTTCTTGGGCTCTGTTTTCTGAAATAATTTAAAAAACAATAATCAGTTGTTCTAGTTCTCAGATCGAAATGATTATTTCAAAATCCACACATTGAGACTGCCTATACACATGGAAGTGCTGCCACATCATCGCATTTAAGTGTCTTCCATCTTTCTAGGAATTATTCCTTCAGTCAGATTTTTTTGAAAAGGCATATTTCCTTTAAAAACAGAAGAACTTCTGTGTAAGTCTTCCCTGCTATACTTTCTTTTCAAATTATTTTCTTACATAAGCATTAAGAAATCTTCATATTTAAAAAAGTGTCTGGCAAATATTTTAGTTAGGGGTTGTTCAATAAAGGGAGAAGGCTGTGAGGAAAGTAGGCTCAGAAGAAAGCAAAGGCATATTTCACAACATGTAGTTAAGCTGTGGAACTTCTTGCAGCAGGGTCTTGTAGAGCAGGGGAAAAAAAAAAAAAAGAGCAAGGAGAATCTTAATCACAAAGATTCATGGATATGAAGATGCATCTCTAGATCAGGAGATCCCTGAGCTGCAAAACATTGCAGAGTAGAGGAATGTTTTGTGGAGAAGTTGTATCACTTTCTTCTACTGCTTCCAACAGGCCGCTTTTGGACGCAAACATACAAGATGCTGGGCTGAGTGAATCCTTGACCTAGTCACCACTACAGTCATTTTCACATCAGGTTCACACATAGCTTAATTTTAATGACAGAATTTTTAACTTCCTAAAAAGCCTACACTCCTATGTCAGAGGCTAAGATGAAATCACAGTAACTGGTGAAGCGAAGTCTAGCATTGCCAAACAATGGCTTTGAGCTTTGCCCCCACCCCTTGCAAGAATCTATTTTTCTGAAATTATGAATAGATGCTAATCCTAAAAGTCAAACAAACAGAAAAGCTCTGCAAACGTTAAGAAGAGTAACAAACAAAACCAGAAAATGCCAACTTTATGTGACTTTCTAAGCAGCAACCATAGAGGCTTGCTTTCTTCAGCATACTGCAGAACACCAGTGACATATAAGCTACTTTAAAGCCATACCCAGAAACTACCCAAGCTGCTAACCTTCTCTTTCTGGCCACGCTTCTGGCACAGAAGGAAACTATTTCAGTAGGAACTACATACGACTGTCAAATTCCCTCTTAATGTGAGATGAGATTATTGGTGCAAGTGATCACTGGGCAACCATGCCAATTGTAAATGGCAAGGCAAGACAGAACATCCAACTGTATAATGAGACTAAATAAACAGTTAATCAAGAGAATAATTGGAAGCTGATGACATTAACAGATCCCCTGGCATCCATTATGATATTATGAAATGTAGTTGAGCACTTATAGCTTTAAACAGCACGACAAGACACCTGACTTTTACTCCCAGTTTTGTATGGCCTTCAAACCAGTTCACCCCTCCATCCTTCAATCCTATTGATTTTCAGCTACATAATAACAATAATGCTGTGGTGCAATGATGTCTTGATCAACACATGAAAACATAATTTAAAAGCACAAAGTTATTTATGTTGCTCATACTACTAACTCAATAACTGAGCAAGAAAAACCAAAAGCCATCTTGAATTACTTCAGCTATGTTGCAACACTTTGCCTATGACAGTGTGAATAAGTTGTGGTGGATCTGGGGAGCGAAACAAAACCTGTTCTTTGTGTTTCAGGGCAATTCACTTTGGGTTAATGCCCGTCCAGTGCCACGGACTGACTGCCCTTTAGGGGCTGGGGTAGCATAATGTGCACTCTTGGAAAGCAAGTTCTAGTTTCATTGCATGAAAAAGAATTTATGTTCTTAGAGAATATTCTGTGACACAAACCAAAATAAAACAGGTAGTGAAAACTGGGACATTCACTTTAAAAGCTCATTCCTGAACTCACCAAAACACTAATGCAGATGCACTTGTAGTAATTATTTTATGAAAATTAGACAGCAGATCATGGAAATTTGTGAAAGGTTCACAGAAAAAATAGAATTGGATGATCAAATTTGATATTTAGAGTGCTCCACAATTAATATTTCTATTTGAAATACAAAATATAAATCATCAAAACACACCTATGGAATGATGGCACAAGTTATTTTATCTTTGGAATATCCCAACTGAGTAAGGTTAGAGGAAGCACTCAGAATCTTTAAGACTTCCAAAATACGTCTAATTGCTTGTTCTGGGGTGTGTATTTCTTATTTACAGCTTCTAAAGATATTTATCAAAATAAACAAACAGCACACGGTCCATCGCAGAGTTGAACTCATGCCAGACATTCACACAAGTATTCAGGGAAAGGAGAAATGCTTAATGACATGAACAATTATCAGAATTAGTGGGGAAATGAAATGTGAAGAGAGGAAGGAAGGAAGCAGAGGGCAAAATGTAACATTGGTAGAATATTGTTGCTCATCCCAATGATGAGATTGTGTATAGTTCTACTAATTCCCAAAAATCATCTTTCTGAGAAAATTACATTCTTCTAGAGGAAGAAAGTACCAGTTTAAACCAGTCATTTACCAAATAAATAGCAGGATGTTCATATAACTCAAAGACATTTCAGAACAGGCCTTCACCCAATACAAATGAGTCTATTTCTACTCAAAAGAAATATTTGTATTCTGACTAATAATACCAATCACTGTTTGCTAAATAGAGAAAAAAAAAGTGATATACAAACACAGAATACTAAAAATGATGTTTCAGAGGTAACTACAATCCTATTTGTGCTCAAGTCTGGATATTACTTTTGACAGACGTATAATAAATATCTTTTAACGACCTCAATTTATTCTCATTTCTTTCTACATCCTTCTATCATCTAACACTTCCAGAAACAGGGATTTTGTTGAGGAGGAGAGTGCTGCATATAGCCTCATTATGTTCTATAATAATAATCACTAACATCATTATCATATTCAGAAAATTAACCCCTTTGCAAAAAATTCATCTGGTTAAAAATATTTATTCACCGAGAAAATCTCTCACCACTGCATATGATATCCAGCCTTAAAGCACAACAGGTAAGAATTTGTTCCTCTCAGTACTCAAGCATATATTTCATATACGCTGTATCAATCAAGAGTAGAAACATAATAAACTGATTAATAGGACCTCTGATTCAGAATACCAGTCTTAATATACTTCCAGACTATTAGCTATAGCTATTGTATTATCTGTAAATTCAAACCTTCAGTCTGACTGGATATGTTTCACGATCATAATCAGTAAACTTTACTTCTGAAAATAAGTAAAATTTTCCAGATTAAACTGACATTGATGATACTATTCCCCTAAAATTCTGAAGAACTTGAATCATTTTGACAACTAAAAATAAGAAAATTATGCCTTTTTTCACAGGCCAAGTATGAATTAATAGCTTTTGGAACAAAAGTAGTTGGCCACATTCCCAAAGGATACTGTTACTCATCCGGAAAGCTTTAACTCTGAAAAGATGCTGACAGTGGCGGACAGTTAGCTGAACATGGATGCCAGACAGCAAAATTCAGGGAGATCCCCAGTAACACATTTGTACCTAAGGCATTCTGAATTGCATGGCCAGATTCTGCACACGGACACACTGTTTCAACTCGAAGTCTATGCATATATTTAAAGCCCAATGGCAGCTGGCTGTTCACATCCCCTTTCAAACCTGGAGGCCATGCCATAAGCACAGTGCTGTGATCAGCCAGAGCTCTTTCCCCCTCACATGGTGTTGTTTGATAAGTACCTGTACTGATGTGTATTGGATGTACTGATAAAAAAAGCATTTCACAGGGTAGCATATACACCCACACAGAGTTCCAGCTGACCCTACTTTGATCAGGGGACTTGGACCACACTGTCTCCAGTGGTCTTCTCCAACCCAAACCACACTCTGATTGTATTCCAAGATTTCCTGCCAGCGTAACTACTATTGAAATATTCCGTATAGTTTCTGGTGCCATCAATTTAAAGATGCTGCTGAAAACCGGAGATACTTCAAAAAATGGCCACAGATGTTGTTAATGAAAACATCCTGTCAATTTTAAAACTCTAAGCGATTAGACTGGTAAATTTAACAAAAAAAATTGAGGACCATCTACATTACATCAAAATATCTACAAGAAAACAGACCTAACTGAAAGCTGCTCAAGTTAAGTCAATATTGCTGGAATTTGAAACCAGACAAATTCAGAACAGATATTATATTCAAATTTTTCTTCAAAACACTAGAGAAAATTGGCAAGACTGGATTCTCGAACACACACATACACACAAATTAAATCAAGATCTGATATTTTCCTATTTATACTTTAGTTTAATTAGGTCATAGGAATTCTCTGGTTAATTCCTGCATTATGCCGGAGTTTGGACTAGATGACCACACTAGTCCCTTCTGGCTTTTTAATCACTTAATTAATTAAAGCTATAATTATATTTGCTGTGAGATTTCATATCTTAATGTGCTCTGAGGTTCCCTTGACTTTTGTGGTCTTTGTACATCAAAGTGTTAATCCAAATAGCTTCAAAATTTAGAGGTCTGATATATGTAAGAATTGGTTGCAGCCAACAGCTTTGCTTTTTCTTCCCTTCCCACCAGTCTTTTGGAGTAAGTTGCTGAAGCACTGTGATTAAAGACGTTATTTGCCCCACATGCAACAACTGTATTAAAGCACAGAAATTTCTCTTTGGCTCTGTAAAGTCTCTCTCGTGCTCAAAGTTTGAGAAATTTCTAAAAGCACCTTTTGATGGTTTCATAAGGTTGTACTTGGTCTAACCCTTTGTCTTGACAAGAACTATGTTTACCTCAAAGTTAGGAGCTGAGAGGGCAGTTGGGCACAGAAGAATGTGCAACAGACACACAACATACAATTTAAGTAACAAGAGCAAATAAATGTAACAGTCTGGAAAGAACAAGGGAGGGGGAAAAGATCAAAATGTACAGACAAGAATGCACCTTTTTTCAAAATTGTTCTCACTGTCAGTCATACCTTGCTTCTACTTATCAGAGAGAAAGAAGAGTTCGACCATTCCCATTTGGAAACAGCAGCTTCCCATAGGAGATGCTGCTTCACAAGGAAAGAAAGTATCACATTTTTACAACCGAACTCATGCTCGCTCACTTCCATCACGGTTCAGTGCGTGCAAGTTAAGCGCCAAAAATTCAAGGTAGCATTAAAACACAATTATCCTTTAAATCTTACCTCAAGGTTCACTATTTGTTACCTACACTCTGCCTCCAAGATTCAGATGGAGGAGTTGATTCACATTTAGTGATGGACTCTCTCCATAAATATATCTATTCCTTCTGCTTTCCACTTCAGGTTCTAGAGTTTCTCCACAAGAACCACAACACAGAAGAAACAGCCAAGTTTCTGGATAGGTAGAGCACATAAACCACAGAACAGTAAGCTATCCCAGAGACTATCTGCAGTACCCAAGTTGGTTAATTTAAAGTTCTCTCTCCATTATTCTACAAGTTGTAGTTTAGACATTGTCATTGTTCACACATTATTTGACATAAACTTTCAGACACCACAAGATATAAGAATAATAATCAGGAATTGCTAGTGCTTGGCTTTCCACGCTATGGAGTGAAAAGTCATGTGAAATAAAATGAATGTAAAATATAGCTGCATGAATGATACATGCCAGATTTTAAAAGAAAATTCCATGTGAAAAATTCTAATGATCTTACAGCTGAAGGTGTTATTTACTCTCAATAGAAACTCAGAAAATGCAGATGGAAAAAGTGTTCCAATTTTTTAAACTGCTGCTTTTTAGAACTATAAAATTAATATATCACTATATATATTTCAAAAGAAAACACAATCAATTTTGGGACCAATTTATAGTAATGGTTTTCTCAGGAGAAGAGCACTGCATTATGGCTTCTTGCTAATCACTTAGAAACATTAATGAAAATTATGCCTCTAAGACCATCCACACATCATAAAGTGCATGGAAGGCACAGCCAGGGTGCCAATGAGGTCATTTAGCTTCAGAGAATTTTCATGTCAGCTAAAGTAGAATATTATGGAAGATTCAGCTGAGCTTTATGGAAAATAAGAAGTTAGAGAAAGAAAAAAGGAATAGAAAAGAAGATGTCCTTGCAATGGCAGTAAATATTTGGCTGCTAACAAACTGAGATGCCCCACTGAGGATTCTTTTCTTCAAGGTCTGGTTAGAGAGCAGCTACAGTAGATTCTTTGTGTAGATGCCAGCTACATTTTTACTGCCACTGGCCTTTTCTCCAACTGGATCCATTTCATCCAAGATCTGAAGGGAATAAGGAAGGAAAAACAAGCTAGAAAAGGGAGATTAGCAGTAGAGTAAAAAAGAGAAATCAACCAAAGGCTACTGGGTGGGTCCTCCCCCTGCCACAGAAAGCCAAAGGCTTAAGGAGAATTGTGAAGCTGACAAAATCGTAGGTGTTTAATAGATATTTTAAGTTCAAATTTAGTTGCCTGTGTTTATGTGTTAAAACTGGAGAGAACACAAATATTCAATCTGTAAAATAATGAAAGTTAAACTGTGCTTGTAGCAATTTATCAGCAAGCTTTTTACTCCTTAGTATATCCCCTAATGAGCAATGCATCACTGTCTCTGATAGCCTACATGTGACAAATGTAAGGTATCTAAAACTGGAATCATTGTCATTCTCTTAGAGTAACTGTCATGACAAAAAACAATAACAAAACAACTTTAAAAAAAAAGACCAGGAAAAAACAGATTGCATACTTCTAACTGTTAGGAGAGAGAGAAGTTCTAGAGATGAAGTGTACTTACATATATGCGTGTGTGCTTTATAGAGATGTGTGTACATATACATATGTAGATGCATACATATAAAACACACACATGTACGCAGATATACTCTCAGACAGTTCTATTCAGTTGCAAAATATTCAACAAATGAGATCTTTCTGCAGTATGCATGCCAACAACAAAAGGCATGTAAATCAAGTCGTAATGGAACATACACTAAATGCTGCACTGCATCCCTCACCCCACCCCCTTGTCATTCTTAGAAAATCAGAAAAGATTTAAAAACCATAACTGAAATTGACTGTTCAATTACAGGCTACAAAAGAACAGTTTATAAATATCTTCCATGAGCACTGGTTTAATGATTCTGGTTCAGTGAACTCCCTGGATCCTGTAATCCCTTTTTTAATCTCTGTTATATACTTAGTGCTTTTGAAAGCATCACAGTAGCAAAAGGAAAGGATCAAAACAAAATATCCTTATTACACAGCAACATTACAACTGGATAGGTTGAGGGAAATAAAGATTAACAAAACTTCTTTTTCCCCCGCCCCTGAAGTGGCACATTTTGGGTGGAAGCTAAGATTCCTTCACAAACTCTAACTGCAATCTCTTAATACAACATGATTAGAGGATCTTCCTAATCTGGAAAACTAAATCACATAAATGGATTGCAGATCAGTTTTCGGATCACTAAAAAAAAAAAAGGTTCCCACTAAGAGAACTGTTGATTAAACACAAACCAAACAACATTTCCTGAATTTTCACCTTTTCTAGCATAGGTAAACTGATTTCTGTGTTTCTGTTTTAGATATGAGAACTCTAAGCCTTCTTTGCACTTATTAAAATCCAGTGTTTTAACAAGGGAAGAATTGCACTCTACATTGTATAAATTTCACCAAATAACAGTATCACAAAATATTTTTTCCACTAATCCTTGGATAAATATAATAATTTTAAAGACAACACTTCCTCTGATGAGAGATTCTGAAGTAGTTTACTGGTCTGTTTCTCAAACTATGCCCAAAGCAAAATAATCGTGGAAAAATTTGACTGAACAAAATCAGGATTTTTTTATGTTATTCTGCTCATTGCACTTATACTGCTAGCACAAAAAAAATTGGGTATTTTTGTTTTACCATTAAGAATTCAGGTGTGGGTCACAGTAACTTGAACACATTTTCCTTAATTGTGCACTGCATTATAAACATGAAGATTCTTTATGTCTTTCTGAATGTATCTGCTAACATTGCAGATCATAATTGCCCTGCGCTAACAAGATATTTTATTCATTCCTTAAACAATTATTTATGATACCTGCAATAATAATAGGGACCAAAATATCATACCTTTGAGTGGTTTGTTTACTTTTAAAGAGAAAGACCGATTTACACATATCCAAATGTAAATATAGTTTTGCCCTGATTGAAGACGATGATAAACTAAGAACATCAGTATGGAAGAAAAACAATCAGTGGGGCACTGTAATGCTAGATTCCAAAATATACAGCAACACACAGAAAATGCTATGACAAGACAGACAAAAAATAAAAAATAGTATTTAGTTTTACTAAAGTTCAAATGGGGAACTGTGTAAAAATGAGTAAACTTGTTAAAAAGACATGAACAGGACCGCTAAAAAAATTAAATCCTCACAGAATGCATAAAGATTCCTGAAATTCACTATCCTGGAAACACAGCATGCACCTTATATAAAAATTTGGGAGAAGGTGGAAGCTGGCATACATAAACATGGGAATTGCTATGACTAGCAGATGTTTTTCCCCCATGTTTTTCAGCCTCTAAGAAGGCTATAGTAACATATGATTTCAGGTTTGCAAGGTCTACCTCTTAGGAAGTCAGCTGCAGTTGTCACTGACTACGTACATATTTCATTATAATATGAACTCTGGATGGCAGGGTGAAATATCATATCAGAGCAAAAACAATGGCAGAGGCAATAGGAAAAGTCTCCCATGAAAGAAGAGACATTCTATAGTTTGCCTCTAAAGTATGATCTCTTTTAACCTTTCTCTCCTTTTCTCAGAAGCAATTAACACACACCTTCAGAGCAAAGGCTCCAATTATGCACAGTCTGAATCATGCTTTCTCTCTCTGAATCAGCACAAAGATGTTTATTTGCTTATTTTTAAAGATGTCACATGCTTACAATGCTTCAGCTCATTTTAACATACACGTACAGAAAAACAGTAAGAGTGGGAACCGTGTCTGAGACACAATGAGGAATTAGTGATCCAGAAGTATATGCTGACCCAGCAAAGCCTCCCTAGCTAGCACCCTTGTGTTAGCCTAAGGGGCTGCTGAATAACCTCATGCTCTGTCCTGTCATGCTAGCTGGCAGGTGTTACAGGAGGATGTACAGATGGTCCTGTCTGATGTTCTAACATATATGACCTGTCCTTCATGGACATTTCACGCTCTTTAGATGACAAATTAATGGTTTTATTGTGAGGAAAAAGACCATCTTTACCTGATGAATTTAATGGCGAGGAAGACGTCTATAAAAGCGTGGCAGGTGGTCAGGTATGTTGAACTTCACCGTGGATGGGAATTCTGTGCAACCTGTCATGGGCACCTTGAAGAGATCTGTCTCACACTGACACACCTCAGGGGTTCCTGGCATCAGAAGCGACAAAGGATTAACTCATTACTCTCACTTCCATTTATTCAGTAAATAGCATTTAACCACATATATGTTTGAGTCGTTTTTCTTGCCAAGACACAGAAACACTAAGCATGAAAGAAATGCAAACAACCTGATGCACAAAATCTTTTTTAGCAGTGAATCTCCTGTTGAGTCCATGACAGATAACAGATACAATAAGAATTGGACTGGTTTTAAGGCCTCCATCAGTATCTTAACTCTGCAATTTACGCGTGTATGAAAAGAGAAGTGCTAAAAATATCTTAGTTGGGTCAATGCAATTTTTAACTTTTTTTTAATACATGCTTCATTACAACGATGCCTTCTTTTTCCTGCCACACTGAGGCTAACCATTTCTTTACATGTGAAGTGCACCCCTGGTATCTCCATATCTGCCAATATTTGTTTCTTCTTCAGCCTTTTAGCCATCAAATTCTAATGGACGTAAAAGAGAAGAAAGAGGATGATAAAGGAAGTATGGCTGCTCTTTCATGAAGGACAACACTGCCAGTACAAAACTAAACTTATGAAGGGAGGACTATAAAAAGCAAAAGAAGAACAAATAAACCTACTGGAAAAAAAAAATCCCCATTTCCATGACAACAAAAATACATCATTAAGGGCCAGTATACTTCAGAAGAACTTGTTTTCTCTAACAGACAGTACACTAACTGCATTTTTATCATATTATTTTTGTAAAACAGCAAAAGCTCTTCCTCTGGAGTCTTCCCATAAACATACTGATAAAAGAACACATGAAAAAAGGTTTCTTTTGATATGTAAGCAAGAAAACCTCACTGCACGATACTTAAAGGAAAGAAACATAGTTATTGTGAGCAATGCTGAACACATCTCTCAGAAGTAAGCCCACAGATTAGTTATAAAATTACAGAAATGCTACAAAATTCTCACACCCATTCTACACGATCGTATGAAATTCATTTAAAAAAAACAAGCCCATATAGTTTTTCTATTAAGAGGTTGTTCTACATTGTTATTTATAGATATCTAAACTTCCTTCCTCTTGGTTCATTATATATAAGCAGCCACCATCTTTTCACAGCAGCCCCAATTTTTTTTTATATATATTTCTTTAAATACACATATAAGCTGTAAAGACAGAGAAATAGTCTTTCCTAATGAGGGAAGTATAACAGTCTTGTTATATCGTTATAAGTATCTATATCATCCATTTATGGAATTCCCTATTCTCAACAAAAATTAACATTTAAGCTTTAGTTATTGGAACACATAATGCCTTTCTTCACACTGTTTGAAAAAAAAAAAAAAAAACAAACCAAAAAACCCACCTTCTTCCTAATGCTATTTTCATCCTGTTTTTCTCCCCAGTTTCTTCTAGCCTAACAAAAACACAGAATTTCAGCTATAGGTCAAGTTTGTTAGCTGGACAACATAATTTGCTGGACCCAAGCTTTCTGCTGTACCTTGCAGAACTGTGTCACAATTTCAGGACCCAATCCAACTTCACCATTGCCAGTACTTCTTTTCATCTTACCAATGTCATCCTCCAAAAAGTCTCATCTCAATTCATAGCTTTGTAATTTCTTGCTCTTCTACTTTCTTGCATATCAGCTAATACTTCTAGAATTCATTTCTATCTCTGCTGTGCAGCATGACCACTTTAAATCTTTTCCTCCTTCTTTGAATTTTTCTTGTTTTCAGAAATAAAAATTACTACTTCAACTATTCTAAAATACCAATAGGTGATCGTAAAATACAGGCATTTTCTAAAAATGCTGGAAAAATGCACTGCTAAACGTGAAAAACTATGTACTCTAGGTCATAGTTGTTATCATGCTCCACTTGAATAGATGATCAACCACCACTACTTGATACATGACAACTTTCAGAAACAAATCATCTTCTTGCTACATCCTTATAATATATCGTTACGTTATTATGTTAAAAATGCTGCATTCTGTGATATCTGCGACCATCAGCAGCTAGATTGCCTAACTTTACTCTTTGTCACTACTTACTCTATAAACTTTGTGAAGTAGTAATAGTGCCTCCACTATGTTCAGTGCAATAGCAAATGTCAATGATTAAACAAAGATAAGCTGACCGACACACATACAGTGGTAGTTTCTTTTCAAGTTACGTGTAAAATGGCAGAAGTTTTTAAACCTTGAATGGTATCCTTGCAATATATGATGATACATATATTTCATTGATTGTGTTAACTATAACGATGGAGAATAATTAGCATCTACTAAGAAGTGTATTTAAGCTTTCCTGGGATATGGGAAGGGCATGAAATACATCTCTGGACCACAGAAACTGCTTCAGCAATAAGAAGAAATGCTGAGGTCAGACATAGCTGGAAAAGCACAAGGACTGACAAGTTATTCAAACCTTATTTAAATGAAATAATTAGAGGCGTGTAACTTATGGATGACTAGCAGTTAGTACATTCTGTCCATTCAATGGTGAGATTTTCACCCTTTTGAAGGTGTACCCTTCTGAGACTGCACAAAGTTGATTTGTGACCTCTTTTAAAAAGTGTGCTAGTTTTAACAATTCCATATAGGAAACTGGTCACTCAAATTCACCTAAGTACTCCCTGACATGGATGAACTTCCTTCAAAATTCCGTGTCAGACTATATAAAACGTCACACCCTTGACTGGAATCTAATGAGCTACTTGCCATCAAGTCAAAGAGAACCTTTGACATGTTTTATTTACACTCTCTGTAGGAATGTTATGAATATTTAGGATTAGTACGCTTAATAAAATAATAATTGCATGAAATCTGACTAAGTAAGCTACCAACCTACTAGCTTAAATGCTAAAGACAGAGTTGAAACCCACTGTACTGCCACTCACTTTGCAGTCCTATAATATACAGAATAACCTCCACTACAGAGATGAGAGTGAGAACACGTGAGCGAAGCACTCAGGAAACATAGTCAAATCCCAAGGTACTCCTTGCTGTCATTTTGTATTATATCATCTATACCAGTAGTTCAAAAATACTGAAGTTGCACAGAAAGAATAAGATTTTTCTTCAATTGGAAAAAAGGAATGAACCACTAAACATGACCAGCAATGACAGCAACCTAGGGTGCAACAGAATAGGATCCAAGCTTTCCTTGTCTACTAGAGTTGAGCATAAAAGTAATGTAACATACTTCACCGTATTAACAAACATTACACTTTAATGTTAAAGGTTTCACCTCTTCATCATCTTCTCCCACTTAAAGCTTTGCTTTGTACAAGAATAACTTAAAAGCATAGATTTTTTTCCCCCTGCCCAATGAATGAGGCACTTGAACAGTAAATTGAGGCACCCTTCTCACAGGGCAATAACCTCAAAATACCTCCTTAAACATCCTTTGTTCTCATGGAAAATCTTGTATGTGTCTTGAATTTTGTCATACATCCTTAGAATATGTAAAGAACATGGGACAGGCGAGACAGTAAATATAAATCCCACTTCTAAGTTTTCTGTTATGTTAGTAAGTCTAGTCAGTAGCACAGATACAGGCATGTAACAGAGTTCTGGAGTACAAAATACGTCTTGAGCGATCTGTAATTCTGACCTCTGCTACACAACTTCAGAACACTCTGCTTTTTGAAAGAGTGAACATATTAAACTTTACCCCAATGATATATGTGAAATCATCTTAGAATTTGAAGTCACAAGAGAACAGCCTTACACAGATGAAGAACTGCACACTCTCATATTTGGGTAGAAATTTATGGAGGAAATTGGTGATGTGCAAATTGTTGGGACCTTACCACTGCTGAGTTTCTTCTGTAATAGCCTTGTTTACATGTTAATGAATTTACATCTTTTCTCTGACTACCATACAAAACTATTATTCTTATACATAGAAAATTAAGAAGCAGAAGGACTATCCAAGATTTAAAAGCATAAGTAACATACTATGCTACCTGTTGTAGGGTGTTAAATTTGCATATTGTGTTATTTATCATTAACAAGTTATGGGTCTGCATTAAAAATTGAATAGATAATGTAGAAAATTACTTCATTCAGAGATATGAACACTGTGTTGGAGGAGGTAATTTTTCCTCTGAAGAAGGACAAATTCTGCTCAGGTCCTACTAAAGCATAGAGTCTTTAGCTGAATACTTTTTAGCTGGCTACTTTTTTCTATCTAATTAGAAAAACGTCATACCTCATCTTCCCAAATGGAATCTGAGCAAGGGAGGATAAGCAATACTACAGTAAAAGAAAGACTGAAATAGCTTCCTAACTAAATTACAACTTAAGAGCTTCAGACAGAGAGACTTGAAGAAAAGGGAGGGGAATAGAAAGAAGAGAATGTTTGAAACTGATTATTAAGCTAAAATGGTTTTGGGACATAATAAAAGGATGACATGTTCAAATCCACATACCATTCCATAAAGACACCTGAAGATGTAGGGTTGCTAAGGAATTGGATCCTCAGGCAAAAAAATTGAGCATTTCGTAGCACATCAGCTAGAATTTTCTGCATGAAAACTACTTCTGGAGCTAATCAAACATACAGATATATGCCAGGCTTTTATAACTGTTTAAATATTTTGATAAACTTTGCAAAGCTCTATTTAGATTTATTTTTTTTAGTTATTTCACTAGTTCTCCTCTTCACCATGTTCTTTTATGTTTATGTGTTTTATTTTTTTTTTTTTTACACACATGCAACCAACCAAACTAGTTATAAACTAAAACTAAAGAGATTACAAACCTCCTTCTTTATTCTCTCATATTTAAAGTGTTTGTGTGAGTTAGTTATGTGAGTATCTTCAGGGTGCATGTTATGCTTCACATTTGTATGGACAGTCCGATATCTGCTTCTTTTCCCACCCCACCCACCCCAAAAACACAGTCCTTTTTCCTTGACTGACTAGCACCGTGCCTGCAGCTATCTTTACTGAACAATTGCTAAAACAAGCTATAAACTGGTGAGTCTGAAAAGCCTCTTTCTACTGCAGTATTTTGTAAAACATTCACAGCAGTAGAATTTTAGTGGCAAACTTCTTGGCTGGCTGTCCTGCCTGGCATTGGTTTTGAGCACTGGTATCCAGCGAAGCAGACCTCTCGCTACGTGGTCAGCATCCAGAGTTCTGCTGTTTCTAAGCACCTGTTCATTCCCAGTAATCTCCTGTTGGGCCAAATGACATCCTGTTCCTGAGGCTTCTGTTTAAGACACCGTCATGACTGTGATGGATAGCACCTCCTTCATTTATTTCTTCACCATTTACTAACTGTAAGCTTTATTTTGCAAGTATGGCTGAGCTGCAGAGGAAGGGCTGTCGATTTGCCTTGTGCTTGCTGCTGGTAATGGGGACGAATGCAGGCTTCCGGAGGGCAAAAAGATTGCTTTGGAGACCAACTCCTCACTTTCATTTGGCAAAAGCTTACAGAAGGCAGGCAGGGAACCTGCGGGGGTGTACAATGGGAGACCCTGAAAAGGAGAAAGAACCACACTCCCAGATAGACCTTAGAGGTAACTAGGGAGAAAAAAAAAAAGGAAAAAAAAAAACAAGGAGGAAAAAAAGCAAATGGAACAAATTACACAACAAAAAATGACAAACTTTGCCCAGGGAACCCAGCAAGGACTACATTTCTTACTGTGACCAAGAATGCCAGTAAAAGATGTTGGACTAGAAAGTGAAGAGGAGAAAAGGTTCCATCACTTTAACCTGTAACACCCAAGAAATCTGAATTTCTATTTCAAAAGCAACCATGTTTTAGCTTTTGTCCCAATAAATTATGTCTTTAAATTTATAAAGCTCTTTCGTGTACACACTTTAAGGAAGTGACTTTCTGACAGAGCCCTGTCAAACAAAACTGGAACAAATAATCCAAAGATCTCCCAATCTCTCACATTCAAGTGATGCCTGAATTCACACACATGTCCACCTGCAAGAAGTTGGGGGGGGGGATATCAAAACACCACTGTGAAGAAATATTTTCAAGACAGATATTTCTGTTTGGTTTTCTTACTAAGTATCAAACAAAAAAATAAATATTTCAAATATATTGTGTAAGAACTACTTCTATTCTTAAGTTATAATGATTTGCCATATTTAGGAGCAATTCTACTACTAATAGCTCAATACTACATCTTTTTTTATACCTGTTACAGACAAAGGCATCTGCAAATCCAGCAGTTCTGTGAACTGCCACAGGGTCAAACCCAAGACATTTGGCTAAGACGGGATGGAAACTTGATAGTGTCCCACAATTGTTTTTCTTAAAGTTGACATCAATAGGAATAGCAGATCATACACGAAAACTCACTGGCTTAACCTGTGAAAAAAATTACAAATGAAGTTTTGTTTCCATCAACACTTTTTCCTGTATTTGGTCATCTGAAAGAACTGCCAGGGAGGATGACTACCTCCCATAGGCCTGTCATTGCCCTGTTAACTCTTTCCTTTCAGTAATAGCTTACAGTATGATAGTCACATTTTCTGTTATACTTCCAACATGAAGGGAAAAATGTCCCTAAATGCAGTATAACAGCTTGAAAGTACACTGAGAGATAACTACTGAAGCTTTGTCAATTGTTACTTTAAAAAGAAATATGACCCTGAAGACCTGTGTTTGGGAGCATTGCTGTGAGAAATGAATAAACATCCTTTCCCTCCTTCCCACTGACATCAGGCAGAAATGAGAAAGGGAAGTTGACAGAGGCCACACATTAACGTGAGGAGCTCTGTAGAAACATCTCCGGATTCTAATCTGGACTGACAGCTATCCTGTTCTTCACCAGTGTTACGTATAATGGACACACAACTCTTGCTTCAAAGTCAGAATAACCCTCTGTCTACCTCTTTTAAAGACAGAATTACTAGGCCGCATTCCAGCCTCCTGAACAAAACTACTCATGAATCAACCATTTACTTGGGCATTCAGCAGTCCAAGACAATATGGTAAAAAAAATATAGCAAGAAGTCCAAAAGTACATTGCATTATTTATGCAGTTCTAAGAGAACTAGCACATCTATTATCTGTATGACCTTAAGAAAATTGTGAGTATTAACTGTAATGTATAAATTCAGGTTGCTGAGACATTGTAATATGTGGATCACGAATAAAAGGAAAGCAATCTTCCACCAAGGGGAAAAATTGCTTTCCATAGATGTTTCATCAGCTTGGATATTTAATTTAACTGTAGTTGATATAATCACCAATTTACTTCCACAGTATCAATTAGATGTGTGTATCTTTTTCTAAACCTGATTTTTTCACTGCCTTTTCAGTTGTAAAATTGCACAGATATTAATCCTTTTTATCTATACCCTTCCCCAGTTTAGCATATATGTCAGATCTCAAGGTTAATAGCTCCAACAGAAATTTACACTTCCATTTTTATCTGGTATAGTTTTTCTGTATTAGGTCTGGGAGAAGAACTTTGCCACCAATCCAGACAGTAAGAGCTAAGATTTTTAAAACACCATCTAGGTAAATCCCACACAATGCTGCACATCCCTTACGATGATTAGAAGAACATTGTATCCTCTTGGGTCTCAGAGCAAGATAGGTCTCAAGACCCTTCCTCACTACAGCTGGAGAAATTAGTGACAAAAACGGTCCTTCTGGAGGAACAAGAGAGGCATCATTACAAGAGCAACATTTCTAGGGACCCTCAAAACTTCCTTTTGGTGGTATTCTGTGGTAGTATAATTCTTGTGCAATAGGGAAAGAGACAAAAGGTAACAGAAGAAACAAGTGACAGTTCACATTTCAGGAATATCTTTGAAACATTTTGAATTCCAATGGAGTCTCTTTTCAATGGCTACTGAGTATCTGCAGAACAAAGCATCCAAAGACAGTAGTGGTCTTGCTAACACTATGCTGTTATTGCAGACAAAGCTATTAAAAGACAAAACACAGGTGGCTGGGATTGCCCAGAGACGACAGTGCTGCAGAAGCCCGCACGTTGGACAGCTTCTGTCTTAAAGCCCCACAGGTTTTACCTCTCGAGTTTTCCAATTTCAGCCACATATGCAGACCTCTCTCCTTCATCTCATGCAACTCATCTACATAACTTGTAGCTTGCTTTCCTAGTCTAGATATCTTCCTAGCCGTGGTAACATCCCCAAAACTCTCAAAGATCAGATCTCAGATTCAAATTTCTTCAAAATAAGCTGCTTAATGCACAACACAGTACAAATTCTTCAACTGTATCTCACTCAGTGTTTGCTTTCCAGGTAACTAATATCAGCAAAAACTGACGGGAAAAAGACCAACAACAACAACAACCACAGAATCACACAGATTCACAGAATAGTAGGGGCTGGAAGGGACCTCTGTGGGTCATCTAGTCCAACCCTCCTGCCGAAGCAGGGTCACCTACAGCAGGCTGCA
>Ga0065711_1039260_pt1 | contig 17981 bp, 18 predicted proteins | sample Hoacrofraction12_FD_59098 | JGI IMG/M metagenome (GOLD analysis project Ga0065711, IMG submission 59098) | Hoatzin crop microbial communities from Cojedes, Venezuela - Epithelial fraction 12 v2 (version 2) | ecosystem: Host-associated > Birds > Digestive system > Esophagus > Crop | place...
CCCTCCCCTTCCCCCGTGAAGCTCAGCCCTCGGCAAGAGCTGGGGGTCTCTGCAGTGGTGCCAGGGGATGAGACTGACTCCGACGTGTCAGACTTGGACTCCCTGGAGGAACTGGCTGGTTCAGGTATCACCTGTTCACATAGCAACTACTGTGGGTCAGTAAGGTGGTGGGGAAGGAGCCGGTTAGCACCATTAGTGGTGCTGAGTTACCTTCTTCCCAGGGCTGAAGTGGGACAAGTCTTACCCCACCATTCCCAGTACCCAACCAGGCAATGGGACACTGGTGGCTTTAACCATCTGCAAGGTGTGTGGCTCACCCTGCCAGGGTTTTCTCCTAAGGCACAATAAATCCTGCGGCTGTTTCTTTACACAGAGGGAAACCAGACTGTCTAGAGGATGATGAAATGCCACAGGACCCAAAGGGCAGCCAAACACAAGAGGAAAGCTTGTTTTAACTGTCAGTTATATGCTGTAAAACCCTGTGTCAGGGGACAAGGTGGGGACTGCTCCTGAGCCCTGGAGAGTTGGGGGCGCAGTGGGGGGCAACTCTTGCCTATGCGTTAACTGCCGACAGCAGCAGGTACTCCTTGTGTGTGGCTTTGGTGTGTCCCAGGCCAAAAAAGAGCTGTCGGTGCTCTGCCACAGACCGCTCGCCCAGACTGGGTGTATGGATGGAGGTTTCCTCCAGCATCCTTGCACGCACAGGAGAGTTACCCACCTGGCGCTTACTACAGAAGGGAAACCACCCATGTTTTATTGTATGGAAAGAACATTTGCTTCCTGAAACAGCTCCATTGGGACGGGTCCAGATAGTGCTACTGAGTTTAAGCTATTTGGAAACCAACTTCCCCTGGGGCAGCTGGTGGGCCTCTCCCTTCTCACCAAGCTATGCCACCACCCTGCCTTGGGGCTCCCTGTTTAACCTGTGCTGCCCTGCACAGGGACAGCCATGTCCACGATGGTGCGGCGCTTGGAGAGATGCCTGGATGCAGAGGCACGGAGACTGCCCAGTGGAGTGAAACTCTCGTCAGCCCTGAGCTCGGCATCGCCAAAAACCAGTCAGCCCACCAAGAAACTCCAGGTATCTCATGCAAATGGCCACAGCGGTGTTCTCTGACATAATTTCCAGGAAAAAGAGGTGCGTCAAACTCTCTTCGTTGCTCATATCCATCGGCAGTGCCACAGGGTGTAGTCTGTGTGCAGGGAGTTCAAACTTGCAGCACCGGAGACTTGGCCCTTGGTCCCTTCATCCAGTTGCAGATGTCTGTCCTTCCCCTGATGTTTGTCCATTCACCCTCTTTAGGAAGGGGAAAAAAAAAAAAAATCAGTATTCATGCAATTGGGAGCAAAACAGTCAGCGCCAGAGAAACGAATCGAGCAAAGGTCTCTGGAACAAATCCAGAGATAATTGGAGTGACGCAATGATTAAATTATTAAATTACTAAAATGAGACTTAAACATAACCTCAATTTATGGGGGAGAGCTGATGTAAATGAAGTGGTGGCAGTGTCAGAAGCAAATTGCTTTTTTAAAAAAAAAATTTTTAAAATATTTTACCCAAAGAAGCCCTGGCAGAAATACTGGGAAGATTGTTGTTGTTGTTATTACAAATTCCAGGCCTTCATCTGGCAAAGTAAAAAATAAAGAATGAAAACAAACAATAAAAAAAGGAAACAAGAGGTTTATGGGACACCTTGCAAGCCATGGAAATAGAGAAATGGTCTCTTCTGGTGTCCTGATGCAACCACGTTTGGCCCTCTGTGCTCTAATTTTTGCATCAGCCTGATGGAGCAGGAATCCCTGTGGATTTCTAGCTGGGCAGGGGCACAGGGTGCAAACGTGGGGAGTGGGTCCGGCCCTGCTGCTCCCTTTCACCCTCTCTGTGCTCCTCTCCAGTTTGCAGGTGACAGCAGTGACCTGGAGACCTCCTCCCTGGAGGACCCGGCCGAGTCACCGGCGCTGGCGGCTGCTGATGCTCGGGGGACCACCTTGGTTCCCAGGCTCCGGAGGAGCCGGGCTGCAAGGGGACACATGGTGGTGACAGGGAAGTGAGAGTCCTCTGCTAGCAGCCACTGGATGGTGCCACAAGACCATAAATAGCAGCAGCGACTCTGCAGCCTCCCCAGGGCTCCTCCTGTGCTCCAGCCGCCCCTCTTTTTGTGAAGACCCCAATATTGGGGTTGTCCCAGACTGCACAGGCGGTTTGGGTCCTCCCTGGCCAGCCACTGTGGATCACATCAAGGAGAAGTGCTGCGTGGTCTGGAAATCAGAGTTTTCTACTCGCCCTTCACGTATACACATGAGCAATAACAGTGCCTGATGGTGCCACGAACTTTCGGAACCCCAGCAGCTCTCCCTGGACTCTACATCCCACAGGCTGGGGCCAACTCCCCGTACCAGACACAGCCCGGCACTTGCTTGTGGCTTTTTTATTCTTTAAGCAGCCCAAAAAACAGAGTCAGGGAGGGGAGAAAGCAGCTTTCCTTCTCATTGTGTCTCTCTTTGGCAGTGCTCCTGAGGGTGATGGAGAAGGTCTCATTTTCCTGCTCTAGGAGGAACCTGGACTGAATGCACTCAGGAGGAGTAACAAGTCAGCCACTGTCTCCCTCCTCCCTTCTTTCTTGAATTGGTGGAAACTCCAGCCTGAAAGATGATTTTTTGCACTGTAAACACGACCACATAAACCTGACCCTGCTGATATTGCTTATCCATGTAAATTAAGTTCTTTTTCCTAATTCTCTCTGTATTTTGTACATTTGTAGCAAAGTATTTATGATCTTTATCGTTTAAAAATATGAAATTTTGGAAAATGCAACAGTAAAAACTGGCACTTCTCCATTTCTCCTCTCTTTTCCAACTCACTCCACTGCCAGTTCAAACTTCTGCTATTCCTCATTTCTAACATTTCCACGTAGATTTCCATGCTAGGGAGCAGAAAGCCCAACCAGAGCTGAGCAGAACAGGGTGAATTAATTTCATTTCACTGGGCACCAAAAGTGTCTTCCAGATAACTGTCCACAAACATGTAGAAAACAACCTTCATATTTTGCAAATCTACATGTCTTCCAGTAGGTGCATATTCACCCACATTCGGTGGGCTTATACGCACCCATATGGCATAGATTTGTAGCTGCATACCTTGAAAAACAGTTTTTCCATCTTAATCTTTCAAGTTTAATTGAGAATGATACCTGGTTTGTCTTATTAATTGCTTACAGTGCTGCTGCCGCGTATGTTACTTCATGTTTAGTTTAACAGCTCTTGTTCTTTTTGGTGAGTGCGATCGTAGCGAACACTGCTTTTAATAAATTAAAGAGGGATGTTTTCATCCCCTTTAGGGTACTGGTAACTGGGAAAAAGAAATTATCTTTTTGCCTGTTAAAAATTGCAGGTAGCAGTGAGCATTTGCTCCTGTGAGAGGGGTGATGATAGGAAACCCGTCCCGGCTCACACACCTCTGCCTTCCCTGCCTGCCATAGAGCAGCCCTGGGCTGGGCTCTGGTGCTGGCACTGTCCAAAGCCGATGGGGAAACCGATTTCTGCCCAGAAGAGTAAACAGGTAGGAAAAGGGCAGAAAGCAGAAGCTGTTTCACCTTGACTACGTGGCAAGCTTGGTGCCAAGGCAGGCGCCCTGCCCAGCGCTACAATCCAAGTCACGCTCATCCCGCCGGCTGCTGACCAAATCTGGCCAGCCCTAGGTCTGGTTGCTTTCGCTGCTCCTGCACAAGTTCATCTGCCACCAAGTGCAAGAATCACTCTTCTATTAATTTTAACCAGCAGTTTTCATGCCTGAGGTGCTTTCGAGCCATTGCAGTGAGCTTCATGCACTCAACACTGAGTCCTGATGGTGCTAGAAAGGTAGGGGAAAAATTTCCCTCCAAGTCTGGGAAACTCCAAAAATACCTGGCAGCCGTGTGCTACGAGAAAGGTGACAGTCATACTCGAATGAATAGAGACGCAGACAAAGCGTTTTTATTTCAAACAGGACATTTTGAGCCAACAAGGTCCATGGGAAGTTGTTCTCTGCGTGCTGCAAGCTGAGGGTGTGTGGTGGGCATAGAAGAGCTGTGAAGATTCACCTTGGGTTATCCCAGGTCATGGGTTCTGTTGGGAAGGGAAGGGACTCCAATGATATCGTCTCCATCAGTGTGTCTTGTGCAGAAAAGGCTTACTCATTTTTTTTTTCCTGTTGTTTTATGGACTCTTTCCCCACATAAAGCAACTGCTTATCTACCCTTTTTTAGAGTACTGTCCTTTTCTTGCTGACACCAAATCGGGCCACATAGCCAGGTACCTGGCACAAGTCCTGTGCTCAGTGGCACTGCCACGTGCTCGTGCTCTGCTGCAGGATGCCAAACCAGCGTAGAGCAGCAGAGTTGGTCCCTGAGCAGGTGGATTACTACCAGGAGAACGCAAAACAAAGCAAAGCAAAACAAAGCCAGCAGAAAGCCCATAGTGGAAAAGAAAGTCAGAAGTGCAAGCAGGGACTCCTGCTCGCAGCTGAGGTTAAATAGGCAGACAGGTGTCCTGATATTTCCTTCGCACAAAGATTTCTTTGTGACTGCATTAAGGAAACAAATTCGGCTTTTTCCACAGGAGAACAACAAAGGAACAAGAGCAGACTCCAAAATTCATTTATTTCCCTCGCCCTGTAAAGATGCAATGCTGCAACGCCACTAGACAAGGCGACTTCGTTATCAGTGAAAGAAAGTGGGGCGGCTGCCGCAGGCAGAGATGGCCCATGCAAACCACAGGCATCCTACCTTCACACTGCCAGCACCTCTCATGGCCTGAGAGCATGTCCCCTCCCTCCCAAACCTTCACACCCGCTCTTCGGGTGGAATCCTGCCCCCCTGCATGCCGTGGCTGTGCACCACCAGCCTGCTGCTTGCTAGCGGGTGATGGAGAGGGTGCTGCAGCAGGCTCCGTCCATGGGCTGGAGCAAGCGTGCTTGTCCATGCTACTTAACACCCAGAGGCTTTTCCTGAAAAGCTAAAAAACCCAGCAGCTTCGTTAAACGACGGAAGATGCAACCCTAGCATCACAGCATGATTTGGAGGAGCGGGTTCTGTCCAGTACCCATGCTTCTTGATACGGTTTTACCTCTCCTCCAGTGCAAGCAGCCCGATCATCAGTCATGTGCCTTGACCTAAGGCCTCCACCTGGACATGTAACCCCACCCCTCCCATACCCAAACTCCTCCCCTTAAATTCCCGCAGGTTTTTATTTTCGTCCCTCGAATTTTTCAACCTTGCCTTCAGTTTGGCACAGCATGGAGGGTTTTCCATGATCTTCACCAACTGCTGAAACCTTGTTTCTCCTACCAGAAGTGTGTCTACTTTGTCCTCGCTGGAGTCTCTCAGAATGGTAAAACATGTTCAGAGCCAGAAACAAACATGTTCAGAGCCAGAAACACAAAGAACTAGCTGGTTTAAAGGAGAAACCATGAGAATCAGGGTTTCCCTCTGAAAAAAGGGACTTTGCAGCACCATGGCAAATTGAAGGGTCGAAGAGAAGCCTGAGGTTGGTTTGAGAAATGTTGTCCCAGCTGATGCCTACACAAGCAGCTTCAAGATTGCAGGTACTGTAAGAGGGCCATACCAGGTAGGACATCCATGGGGCATAGAAATGACCCTGTGGGGGCAAAGCAGCACAGCTACACTGGAATTGTTGTTCAGGCCCTTTGCCAGGAGTTCAATGCTGTTGGAGCCTCATGCTCTTCAAAATACTATATTTGGTATTTTGTTTTTCTCAATGAATGACATTTGTCTTCGTGAGACTCCATTTGTTGGTAATACTTTTATAAAGCATGACTATGTGTGGGACAATTAGTAGATAATCAAACCACAGCACTAACAATCTCAGAATGCAACACAACTCTCCCAAATAATACCAAGCTGAAAATAATGAAGGAAAAGAAAAATACTGTCAAATTTATTCAGCTGGAATATCTCACCCTGAGAGCTATTCTCCCATAATATTTGGGGCAAGCACAGTGTCATAAATCTTAATGCTATTAATCCGTAGACTCATTCATCTCTGTTCAGCTATATAAAAGCAATAACCTTGTCACTATAGGAAGGAAGATTGGGCTTTTAATTGCATATAGATTTCAGGAGAGTTCTTATCTCATAGTCCAATTTGTAGCTTCAGATATGGGTCTTTGCGTCCCTTGGTCAAAGTCCATGTAAATCTGCCGTGCTCTCATATACTTAGTAATGTTGCAGAAGCTCAGAAAGAACCTATATCAAGCTCTGCTGGTAGATAATACACAGTCTTTTCAGCCTTTGCTTTATTAGACAAGCCTATATTTAATTAGCTCTTCTGAAATGGGATATGCATTTTTCAGAGGACGATCAAATTTATGGAAACGAAAACCTTTCCTGAGTGCACGCATACAGGCATACACACATTGCCGGTCACAATTTCCCTGACTCATCTCCCTTGGCTCTGCAAGTGTTACCAAATGCATCCTTTGCTGTGCAATTTATTGTCAATAAAGACAAAATAATTGGCAAGGGGTCTTCCAGCCCTCACTGGTGTCAACTGCAGGAGGAAAAGCTGGATCTACTCATGGGGCCGGGAGATCTGCAGTATCTGGGCTCCAATTATTTCCAGGCTTTACTCAGCCGAAGAATTCTAGAGGCACAAAACTCCTTGTTGCTGCGCAGTTGTTCAGACCAGCAAGCCCAGTTCAGCCCAGCACATATTTAACTGCTCCTCCCAAACTGCAGCCAGGCAAGATGGTGAGGGCTTTGCTCTGCGTGCCTTGGTACGGCACTGTACCCTCCAGAAGTTTCTACGTGCTGGAGGACTGCCTGAGAGCAGCATCTTGCTCCTTTGAGCAGCTCGGTTTTGCACATAGTGCTGGGTTCAGAGCCTAAATTCACACTCTTTAGGGAAAAGTGCGTCCCTGCAGTGCTGGGGACCCAGGCACAGCTTGGGGTGCAGAGGCTGTGTTTTGAGTGGATGGCCCCAGGGTGCTCCCCAGGCGGCATAAGGACCCGATGTCCCACCTCCCCGTGCAGCTGGCACGTAGCACCGTGGGCTGTGGACGTGGGACGGGGTTTTGTCTCCTTTGCATATGGGCACTGGGACACAATAAGTTGCCACCAAGTCAAGGTTGGGTTGTCCTGGAGGGGCTTTTGGATCTCGCTTTTTGTCTTAAAACCCAAGAAATAATTAGGGCATCCTCATCTTTTTTAGCCTGCAGGGCTGCAGAGGAAATCCTGGAAATGGGAACTCGTTCTCACCAAAGACCAAGAGCTCTCCCTAAGCAGGTGGTTTCAGCTGCAGGGCTTTCAGGAGACAGAGAAATTCAGCTCAAAAGGGGATATACGTGTTGGTGTCCCAGGACAGGAAAACACCAAATGCTTTCTGCAGCAGGAATCGTGGGCCTGTGGCTACGTGCGCTGGTTCTCCACATGCTGTCATTCCCCTGATGCACGATGCTCGCCACTCATGGCGGTGCCTGCCACGAGATAAGGTCCGTTATGGCCAGCAAAAGAGGGGACCAGCAGTATTATCAGGTGTTGTTACACAGCAAACAGGCTCATAAATAAATGATTCTCTGCTTTGGAATTTGATTTTTTTCAGTTAAATTCACTGCGTTAAAATTTTTCATAATACAAGTTTTCGGCCAAGGTAAGTAAATGAAAACTGATGTTGGAAGATTAGAAATCTACTGAGGGCAGGAAATCCTGGATACAGCTCTGTCTCAGCTCTCTGCTACTTTCCATAACGCTCCTACCTGTAATCTTGTCATCTACACGCTTGCACACATCAAAGCGAAACCGAGAGACAGCCAGCTCGGTGAGTTTGTCATAACATTTTTGTTGCATAAAAATAAAATGTAACTTTCACAGGTGCTTCCTTGTGATTTTATGTGTGTGCCTTGTTTTGTTCTAATGCAGTCGGAAACCTGTATTTCAATTTTTTCTGGACGTTTTTCTGTATTTTCCAGTACCCTGTGTACCTTTACCTAGCCACCACTTATGCATTTCCTATCTAAATTAAACATTCCCGTTCTTTTCATCCCCTTTCCAGTGGGGGCTGGCAGGAGTGAGAGCATACCAGCAATTTTTCTGCCCTCCTAAGAACAATGAAGTATTTACGAGTGTTTAATTGCTACCTTGAAAGTCAGATGCTAGCCTGACCAAAGTGGCCTCAAACCCTGAAAGATCCACTCACTTGCTGAGCTGTACTCCTCAGCAAGACCAGGGTCCCAGCCAGGACTTCTGATTTCACTGCACCAATGACTGAGGGGTCCCCTAATGCTTATTAATCTGATTTTCTGATATTTTGTCTCAGCATAATAATTAATCATATCTTCTAAAGGAAAAAAAAAACACCTCATCTTTTTTTTTATTCCCCCTCAACCACACATGTCCATACTGCTCCCAGTAAGCTGCAGAACCTGAAGCTGGCGTGAGTTTAGCTGAGTTGGTAGCTGCCATTCATGACAAGGAGAGAACAAGTGAAGCAGTGATTTTGGTCTTAAAGACTTTTTCTTTTTTAATATTTGAGTAAAAAAAAATAACCAACAAGACAAACAAAAAAATAAAACCAGCATGCAAAAAAGAGGCAGAAATGCTAAGTCTATACTGAAAGATGGGGAAAAAGACATTGTAAAGAATATTGGTATTTTTAAAATAGGACAGGATTTACCTCTTCAAAACTGAATTGTTCTTTCTTTAAAAACAGATCCTTAAAACAAGTTCTTCGCTGGTACGAAAAGGGGCAGGGTCAACACTGACATCCAGCCAAGGCAACGATCTATCCCAGGTGGCAGCAAGGGCCAACGTGCAGCCCGAGATGGGACCAAGAGCTTCTGTTGGATGTAAGCTCTTCCCACCCCTCTGCATGGTGGTCATCTCTTCCAACCATCAGCCCCTGGCGCCTCACCCTGCCAGACATTCCCTCCTCCTCTCATTGACCTACTCAAGGTTCAGCCTTTCCCCAGCTCCTGGGCCTGTGCTGGAGATGTACCTCCATGTGGTGGTGGAGAGCTGGCGGTTATGGATGGCTGATTGTTATGGATAGCTGGTGAGTATGTTTTGTACTCACTGGGAGCGCTGATGTTCAGCGAGACAGCCTGCTCCTGCTATTCGTACAAGCCATCGGAGACGCCAGCTAGACTGGTAGCTTGACCTACCAAAGGTCCAGCTCTGGGGAAAAGTTCAGTGCTACCTCTGATCCCTCCAGAACATGAAACCACTCAAGGGAATATCAATGTTTCAACAAAACAAGTTTTCTGGTGAACTCCTGCAGAGAACCTAGAATCATTACAAGTGGAGCTAAAACCTATTGAAGATATTTATCCAAATGGCTGCTTTAGAGGTTTCAGACCCATTTTCTGTCTCTCTTTAACTTCTCTCTCAGTACTCTTTGCTCTGCTCATAGGCACTTTCCAGAGCTTCACTAAGATGTGCTCTGGAGCCAGGTGAGAGGACCTGTTAATGGCACGTGGCTTTCCCCTCCCACGTAAGCTCTTGTGTCTCTTCCTTTGACACCTTTGAATAAACTTCCTCTCTGGTGGATTGGCTAGAAGACTCAATGCCCCACTAAGGAGTTAATCTTCACCTCACTGGGGGAAGAATTAACACAAGAAAGTCCTGATGTCAGTATGGAGTTACACATCCAGTGCTTCCTGGGATTTCTGCTCCAAATATAGCTCTAATTAATTCTAAATGAGAAATTCATCTAGCTTCATTAAAGATGACATCTGCAGGAACACCAGCTGCACACAGAGGTTTTCACCTAACACAGCAAATATCTAGCACAGGAATAACAATGGATTATAGATATTCCCTGGAGAGATCAGAAGAACTAAATACACTTTGGTATCGCGGGATATAGCAAATGTCTAAGTAACATAAATCAGATTAAATATCACAGCAGATCAGCATCACAGTACAACCAGCAAAGCAAAGGCATGTCTAAGTAGAAACAGCCACCAGGGAGGAAAATGCCTTGACTATGGGGTCCGTATGCATTGGTCACAGCCAAAGGGACACAACTGAATTTACTTAAAATACACAGCAAAATAATATAGGAGACTAATAGATTATAATTTTTGCTTTTCAACCTGCTCCAAGAAAATTGTGTGGCAAAACCAGAGCAAAGATACAGTATTACTGTTTTTTCTGATGAAAAAAGGGCACCGAGGTCACGGAATGCTGTTTACCTCTCCAAACTCTAAGAAAGTAGGGGATGACATTGCCTAATTGCATGAAAGCCCACTCAAAGGGAAAATGGCAATGGGGTAGCATTGCTTTTACATCTGGGCTATTATTAAATGGGAATGTTAACCTATTAGAAGAATTAGAAAAGGTCACAAGGCACGATCCTGGTCCTGGATATCAGAGTTTATGTGTAAAATATGAGCAAACTGTTCTACTCTGAGAGCATAAAAAGGCATTACTTTTGTTATAGACCTCCTCATGGTAGGCATACTAGCAGGCAGTCAAATAAAATCGGTGTTCATAACAAGCTAGGAGACAACCTCAGAGCAGGGGAAACATGATAGAAAACACAATCCTATTTACAGGCCGCTTGGTTTGCATATAGTTTTCACTTCTGAAGTGAAAAATATTTTGTAAAAGATAACGCGTCTGAAGCCCAGAAGTCTACTAGACATAATCATATTTTGAAGGGTACGAGCGTCTTCCATCCTCGCTTCGAGCAGCTTCTTCATATCCTGTACCCTTCCTAGTCTTCATTTCAGGTTCATACCCCGAACCAACCTTATATGGTCCTGTTCTGTAGGAGATATTCCGCCCCGATGCGTTGTAGGACACCGCTTTGTAACTGAAAGAGACACGAAGGATGACATCAGCCACTGTGACCACCCAACCTTGCACACCGTGTTCCAGCTTCCTCTTGGATTTTAGGCAACTTCGTACTGTGTCATCCCTTGGAGCCACTTGATGCCCTCAGAGCTGATCATCCGTGGACAGGCTGCAAGTCTCTCTCGTGGTTTTTAATAAACTTATGCTTGCTCTCCCATGAGCAAATCCTTGGTTGAGTGAAGGACCTGCCTCCAACAGCCAGCTACATAGGCGTACAAAGCCTTACCTGATGCAAACCATAGCTCATCTGACACAATCTACACCTACTGGTGATTTGCTATGCAATCTGCAATCAAAGCTGTAATTAAGGGGCCTGACTTAGGCAGCATATTGCAAATTTTAGATTTTAAGGCTCATCTCTCCTGTCCTCTCTATTTGTTTGCAAGTCATGTAGTCAGGGAAGGGAAATGGTCACTTTTGACCCATGGTACAAGGTGAGCAGATGTATCATCAGAAGAACTCCTGCAACAGGGCTATTACACATAGACATATCCTGTGGTGTGCTGGCTGTATGCTATCCCAATGCCCAAGGCTTCATGCAACACCTTCCCATGTCCGCCACAGACAGGCTTACCGAGATTCTTCTGGAATCAGCCCTTTACAAGCAAGGCACATCAAGATGCCTCCCACAAGGGCCAGGCCACCTGCTACCCAGCCAACGAAGAGGGCTGAGCCAAAGGTGTACCTACGAAACACAAAGACATGGCTGGTTAATGCTGTGCCAGTGGTCCAGTCTGCTTCTTCTGAAATGCACTGGACATTGTCATTCTCTGTCTGGCACTGCAGAAGTTCCTTTGAGCATCGTCCCACCTGCAGACTCATCCTCAATGGACTCTCTACCTCCTTCCTGAGGTGCATGAACAGAGAGATTCCAGACATTTTGCTTGGACAAATTCTCTCTGGTGTAGATAAGAAAGAGACTCAAGAAATTTTCCAAGTCCTGGGACCAGACTAATATGCACCCAGAGTTAGTCTTTCCTTCAGCTGCAGCACACCGTGGCCCTGAGGGAGATCTGCACTCTGGAGCACCCCGAGCCAGATGGCCACCTACCTGTTCTGGACGTTCTGCATTCCCTGGTACATGTTGGTTGTGGACATCCAGAAGTTTGTGACCAGCATGTTGGCAAACACAGACACTCCAGTGATAGCACACAGACCTGAGATCAAATAGAAGGGCAGACCACAAAGTACAAGCAATCACCTTTGGCCTTGGGGAAGCACCTTACAGGTCTGGAAAGGTGAGTGAGACACGCTTTTTGTCCTGATGTGGTACCTTCAGCAGCAATGGGCACCCACATCATGGTCACATTTCTGCCGGGATTTCTACACATTTACAATCCAGCAACAAGAATGTAACTTCACTGCAAAATCCCAAGTCATACCAGCAGGAATCTTTCTACTGATGTGTTTTCTCACACTGAGTTAAACAAACAGGTCATTTCGGCTGCTAAAAATATCCAGTAGTTCAGTTTTAAAGATTTTTTTTACAATGAAAAACGTGGACAAAAGATTCAGTATCAGAATTTGTTTGTTTTTTAATGGGAAAACACCCTCTCTGTCACATGGAAGGGAAGATACATTTGATTCACAACCTGTTCATCACCAGGTGGTGATGCCTGCCTGAATCTGCAGGCAGCCTGGAAGCCCAGACTCAAGAAGCAGGAGCTTCTCACATTCATCTGCACAGGTGATCACTGTGATGCCCAGTGATGACAAGCCTGGCAGCAATGGCATTATCACTTGCTATTTCTCTATTGCTTTCCAGCATTTGCTGTCAAAAAATATGGATTCCAGCTTTCCTGGGCATCCCAAGCCCTATTTATCCTCACTACACCCACCAAGACCTCAGGGTCTTTCCTGAAACTCACAGCACTAGGGAAGGACAGAGCAATCGATAGTGCTTCTGCCTTAAGTCCCCATATAGCCTTCACTATCCTGGTACTTGAGTGCCACAGTCCTTAACACTTCTGTCCTGAAAGCAGTCCTTATTTTGGGAAGAAGCACAACCCCTAGCTCACAGAGGTGTGACTGAGGGCCAGATCCACAATGGCATGTGGGCACCCAACTCCTTGGCTAACTAAGGACCTTGTTGTGAGATGGGTGAACCTGACCAAGCGATGTCCCACCCCAAGAGTCTTTCAAATCATTGTTTTAGCCACCCTGTCTTCAGGAATGCATGGGTGGGCTTTTCTAATATCCTCATTGGCCAAATTCTCATCCCACTTACTGAGATGATAAAATGGTAGATTTTAAGTGCAAAATTAAAGCTTTGTTGCACAAGGTGGTTTCCTCTGTGGAGCTTGTGCTTATTGTACGTTTTTAAGTTGCTGAGTATGTCTCACATCCCAGCAAAACTACATGCTGTTCAGCTGTGAGGATTTTTAAACAGGGACATTCTCCTTCCCTTCATTAGGATACAGATTTGATTTGATTACTCATCTGCAATAAATTGTGAGAAAACCTGTAAGTGAGGTTCTTAAGCATTTGCAATTTTGAAGGAGCTAGGCAACACTCAGCATTCCTGCAGTCTCCTTCATAACGCAAGGTATTAAAAAATTACAAGCTAGGCCACTACAGCCCTGAGAGTCCTCATAATTTCTTATGCATAAAGCCTGAGACTCTTCATGAAACTATAACACATAAATAAAGAATAGAACAGCAATATACATATAACAATTTAAGACATATAATTTTTTTGTTATCTGTGGGCTGTGTTTTCAGCCTTCTGTGTTCTGTCTCATACAAACTTCTAGATTTCTATTACTAAGCAGAGGTAGAAACCACTTGACCCCAGGAAGCCAGGCTGGAAGACAAATGCCGATAAATTCATTCAAGCATCAACGCTTTGGGTTGCTCCAGAGCACCTGCTGCCTATGACCAGGAGTGCATGAAAGCTCACCCAGGCCTTATTTCCAGGCAATTGCAATGCCTTGCACATGAAAGACATCACACCACCCACTTACCAGCAATGATGAACATGATGCCGGAGGTCAGAGTCATGGTGGCTTTTGCAGAATCCTCCATGTTGCCGATACGGATGCATTTCAGAGCAAAAATGCACACAAGGAGGCCAAGAATGCCCAGGACGATACCTACGATCATGAGGGCTCTCACAGCCTGGAACATAGCTGCAAAACAAATCGACAAGAGGCACGCTGAGCAACTGAAAAGAGATTCACCAGAGCCTGGGATGTTTTTAAAGATTGTTTCTGTCTAAAAATAAAAACATCAAAGAAAACCTTGTGAAGCGGACACCAGGTCTACTCTTGGTGTTATCTCAGACACTGCTGGAAATGCAGCTGTTTGTCTCAAATTCCTAAAGAGTTTGGCAGTTCAGACACAATTTTTTGTGAATGTTCATCGGCACCGGTTGGGAATCATCTGAAACCATGGAGAGGAGTCGGTGCACAGCTGGAATAAGTATTATTTGTTTCATAAACAAAGTGATTGAGGACGCCTTTTTTTTTCCCCCCAAGCAGCAATGAAAACAGACAGCTCCACCCAGTTATCTGTGGTATTTCCAACTACTATGTGACTCAAAGTGGAATTCTGTATGTTCCTGCTTTACAGTAACACATATGGCATGGGAGGAGAGGAAAATCACCTTGACAAACATTGTGCACACACCAAAGGAGAGCAGCAAAGCTTTGGCAATGACCTCTCCCAGCATATACTTTCCATGGTTATTTGTAATGTTAGTCCTATATACATCTGTCAACGTTCATTAGTACAATACACAAATACTCTAGCCCTGAATTTATTTAACAACCTGCCATCAAAGTGGGAAGGCTTGATTGGAGGCAGGCTATGATGCTAGTGGGTTGTGCCCGTGGGAGCTGAGCACCGCTGTCAATCAGATGAAGGTAGCAAGAACTTTCCAGAACCCTCTTGGCTGAAGTAGAGAAGTAGAGGGAAAAGCAAAGGGAAAGCTGCGCCTTTTAAAATGGAGACATGAAGGGAAAAGGCCATGTGTTTGAATACCAAGGAGATTTTCTAATAAGGTGGCTAGTATCCCATCTTGCCTGCAATTCAGTGCTGGAACCAGACACTTCTCCTCCCCGCCTGTACGCGCACCCATGGCAGAGACAGAAAGGTGACAGCACTGGCAGAGCACTGGGACGGGGTGGTCAAAAGTCTTTCAAGGGCTGCTGTGATTTGGCTGGGATGCTTTGCAGCCTCCTCTTGACCTCCCATGAGCTCTTGCGGCCCTGAGTTTGGCTTTGATGCTTCCTGCACGTGACTCTCCGTCTTCAGGGAAGATGACATGGGCTTGTGACCAACTGAGAGGGGCAAGCAACATATCCTACAGCCCCAGGGACTTCACTTAGCCTGCCTGTCACCCCTTTTGCTGGGTTGGCCAGAATGGCCATGGTGCCCAAGGGTCCCGTATGGCCTGACTGGAGCAGGAGGCACTGGTGCAGGAGAGCAGGGAGCAGACCCTGCTGGCCATGCACAGGCTGGGAGAAGGATTTAGAAACCCTCCCAGGAGAGCAAGGGTGGGTGCTGGGATACCCATGTGGGTCTCCTTACTTGTAGGGTACCACAAACCAAGCAGAACCATGCTGGCACTGTGACACACAAGGAAGCTAGTGGTGTGCCATCCCACAGGTTGGGAATGCACCACCTTCTCCCATCTGGCAATCCCACTGGGGCTGCTGCTCTTATGACTCAATTTGCCCTTATCAGCTGATAACAAGTGCTAACGAGCCTGGGATTTTCAATCTCCCATTCATCAGACCCCAGGTGTGAGCTCATTAGTTATTATTCATCAGAGAACAAGAAGCTGGCAGATACGCTTTATCAGCCCTCAAAGGTTGTTCCCAGCACCTGATGCAAAGCAAAAAGCTGAAAAGAGAAGAAAATCACTGTACTCATTAATCTTTACAGTCACTTAAGTTTCTTTGCAACTGCTTTTGTTTCAGGGCAGACAGGAGAAGCTAGTACTCCAGGGCAGCATAAGACACTACAGGTTGTGTTGGAAGGTCTCCAAGACAGTCCTTCACTCCTGGGATGCTTCCTACAGACCTTATGGTTCCTAGGTGCCATCACTGTGGTGGTCTCAAGCCCTCAAGAAGAAGTGACACTAAGCTAAGAGCTCACAGGGATATTGTGGACTCCCAGAAGAGATGTTCCCAATGGCTGGGGTGCCCATGGAAGGGCACAATGGAAAGGCCAAGCCAAGCAGCTCCTGGGATGTTGCTCTTCTGCTGGAGCGCTGAAGTCCAAGTGTGGTGAATCTCCATTGAAAAGGAGCGATCTGCAGCTGTTGGAAAGGGGGGAGAGAGGAACACAGCAGGGCACAACAGAAAAAATGCGAAATAGCCATCGGCAGCAATTCCTCTCTCCTTGAAGTTGACTTGCACCATCTCCACAAAGGGACAGAAAAGAGAAAAAACGACTCCCAGGACTGCTGCAGCCTGAAGGCCCCTTCACTTGGCTCATGGGACTGAAACTGAGAGCTGTTTGGAAAGAGAGCACTGCAGTTTCAAGTGAATTTTGGCATCCATTGAAAGTCCTCTGAATAGAGCTGCTTTCCAAAGGTGAATAACCTCCCCTAGAAGAAAGGAGTGGAAGGGCTTAGACAAACAAAATAGGAGACTAAGGAAAAAAAAATTGTATCAGGATCACTAGGTAGCAAACAGCCCTATAGTTAAAGTCAAACACAGAAACTACCTGCCGTTTTGCATACACATTTTGCATGAGGTAGGATAAACTTGTTTCATACCTGCACACAAGTTTGCTCGTTTTGCACACCTGATTTCCATACGAAGGGATGGTGTGCACAGAAAAGAGTAACAATGCAAGCACATTCATCAAAATAAATGTCAGCGATCTGAAACCAGTTTGCATCATGATGTTTTTCAGACCTACGTTAAAATGGAGAGTTTTCTTATCCCCTTCCGTTACTGTCAGTAGTGAGAGGTAAATGGAATAAAACAACTTCGTCATGTAAACCAACATCACCCACATTTCTGTCACTAATACAAAATACAGAAGTGGAAATCTAACTTTATGGCTAGTTACAATTAGTGGAATACAGAAAGTTTAGGGAAAACATGAGGTTTTTAAGGTACCCAAATTCATTCCTTCTTTATGTTTTAAGGTACTCATCAACTAAATGGACACAAGAAGAGAATAAAACTGACAGAATATCTCTAAGACACAACAGAAAATGCCCATGACTGCACTTTTCCGTATTGCTGTATTGCCTAAAAATAATATGAAAAGTAGAATCTTGATTATGAAAAATTGGCACCTAAATCATGGTTCTCATTGCTCTTTTAAAACACAGTCACCTACTGTCAGCACTGTAAGGATATGTGTACGTATTGATCAACATGTGGATATATAGTTAAATTTTTTTTCTTGAAAACAAGTGGGCCTGTAGCAGAAGTGACTTCAAATGTCAGTTTTGCTCTTCCAAGTGAAAAACAAGTCGCACAGCAATCCTGAAGCTGGGTACCCAGAAACACATTTATTCCATTGCAACCCTCAGGACGGTCACAGGCTTTTCTCAAAAAGCAAACACCGCAGGCAACACACAAAGAGCTTTTGCTTCAGCAAAGCTCTCCCTCTTGCCTTGCGGGGAAGCAAGGTTGGCATCCCCGAGGAAGCAGGGCAGAGGGCCCCCATCATGCTCTCTTCCACACTGATCAATAGATGCAAAAGGCCTATGTACAGTGGTGCTTGTACCTATTTGCAATCGTGCACCAAGAGTCAAGAAACACTCTCAGGGCCGTATTTATTACTAGCTGGCAGGGCACAGGCACGACAGGTCACAGGGAGGCACGGTGAGCCAGGCTGGCTGCTCCACTCCCATGGGTCCAGCTAGCTCGGGAGCACTGGAATATCCACGCAAGCGGTGGGGTGAGAAAACCTGCTCTTTTTGTAAAGTAAGCAAGCAAACAAGAAAGTAATACACCTCTGCAATCTACTCCTACAACCACTAAAACTCCCCAGGTAACGTGAAGTGACTAAGCGCACTCTTCCCCTTCTCACCCTTTCTACACGCGCTGCTCGCAGGCAGATTTCTTCAATTCCAGTTTTCTCTTTGGAAAAAATATTTCAGTTGTTTTCTGTAGAAACCATTATTCTGATAACAACACAAAAATTACATGCAGCTGTTTTCCT
>Ga0065711_1039261_pt1 | contig 17981 bp, 31 predicted proteins | sample Hoacrofraction12_FD_59098 | JGI IMG/M metagenome (GOLD analysis project Ga0065711, IMG submission 59098) | Hoatzin crop microbial communities from Cojedes, Venezuela - Epithelial fraction 12 v2 (version 2) | ecosystem: Host-associated > Birds > Digestive system > Esophagus > Crop | place...
CGTGGGGGCGGAGCCTCGGCGGAAAGATGAATTGGAGGGGGAGGGCGCTGCCTGGCGCGCCCCCGGTGGCCCCGCCCCCCGGCGCGGGAGGCGCAGGGCGGGGAGCGCGCCCCACCCAGCGGCAGCCCGCGGAACTGGGCTCTTAAAGGGGCCGCGCTCCCAGCCCTCCCCGCAGCCCCAGGCCCGTCCTGCCCTGCCCCCACTGGGTGCAGGTGATTTCGTGAGCCCCTTAGGGTGTGTGTTGACGGGCTCATGAGCCCCCCGTGCCCCACCACTGGCAGCCCAGTTTACCTGTACCACCCGTCGCCATCCCATCCTCTACAGTCCCATCCCATCCCATCCCATCCCATCCCACTCGCATGCATCCCACCCTGTGCCACCCCATCGCACCTTGTCCTGTCCCAGCCCATCCCATGCATCCCATCCATCCCACTCCAGCCATCCCATCCCATCCCATCCCATCCCATCCCATCCCATCCCATCGCATCTCATTCCACTGTGTCGCATCCCACCCCACCCCATCCATGATTCCCACCCTGGTGACAGGGCTGAGTGCTGAGGTCCCAGCTAGGGTGACACCATGCAGAGAGCACCCTGCAGTGACTCACCAGCACCCTCTTTCCCCACCCCTAGGGTGCCTACCCCACCACACACCTCATGGGAGACGGTGTTGGCTGCCGTGCACACAGCCAAGGCCTCTGGCCTGTGAGCGCCTCAGTCCTGTCCCCATTCTCTCTCTCCTGGAGGTTTTGGGGCCCTGTGTGCGCCAGGCTCTGGTCCCTCGGCATGGGGTACACACACTGTCCCTGTGGCCGCAGCCGGCTCAGCCACATCCGTCAGGACAGACACATGCCCATGGTGCCAGACACAGGACATGGGCTGTGACCTGTCCTGGCCCTCCGCACTGCACAGTGAATCTCCTCCGATGCCTGGCAAGGCTGGGCCTTGGCTGAGGGCTGAACAAAATGCCCTGAGTCCCTGATTCTGGGATGTGTTGATGCCCCTGGTCCCCAGGGTGGCCGGGAGCTTGGCAGGTCTGGGGTAGGGGTGCGCACGGCCAGGCGCGTTGCCCCCGGGCAGCCTTGCCTCTGCGGCATGGCCATCTGGGCTGCCCGCACCGCAGCTGCCTGCCATCTGCAAGCTGCGCCTCGTTGCAGCGCTCCCCGCCCCAGAAACCTGCCCCAGAAACTCCTTCGCCGTGCAGTCGCGGCCCCGGCCCCGTGCCGGCACGACAGAGCAGCCATGGGCCCACGCTCCCAGCCACCCTACCCACGGCTGCGGGCAGGAGCGGGGATTCGGGAGGTTGTCAGGGCTGGCCGTGATCGGCCTCTCTGCTGCATGGGTGGATGCAGAGCATATCCGTATTGCCGCCTCCTTCCTCTGCACAAACCCATCAGGGCCGTGCTCGGGTATTTTCCTTCCCTGTCCCAGAAGGATGAGGCTTCCCAAGCCCTGGCCAGAGGGATCGGCATGGGGCTGGGCTCTACCGGGGCTGCCGAAAATTTGGAGGTGGCCGATGCCTGTTGCAGAAATGCTGGCATCCCCCAGGAGCTGCGGGGAGCCTCGCCAGGATGCCGTGCCCCGAGGGCTGCTGCAGCACCCCAGCGCCACCGGGCACGGATCCCAAAGGGAAAAGCCATTCTCGAGAGAGCCGGCGTGCTAATTTAAGCCGGGACATGACATATGACTGTGATAAATCTCAGCGAGGGACAGGAGAAGCAGCAAGCGGGGCGTTGTGTTCTCCAGGTAAAAGGAAGCGGCTGGGGAGCAAAGGAGCTGAAACGGGGTCACCCTGGTGGAAAACTCAAAAGTCTGAGCAAAGAAGCAGAAGTTGTTGGTTTGGACACGCTGCCACTCAAGGAGACGAGCAACGGAGAAGCGAGCGATGAAGCCGGCACCGTTAACATGGGCGCCGGGGTACGATGCTGTGCCAGCGGGGAAGGAGAGCGGTGGGCGCTGACGGAGACGCCAAGAAACTTAACCGAGGGCCAAACTCGGGGTGGGAAGATTTGCTGTCTCCTCGCGAAGTCTCTCCTGGGAAATCCTCTCTGCTGGAGTCACTGTACCCCCCTGCAGCCAGAGCCTGCCGGCTTAGGGAGATGCGGAAGCCTCGTTTATTCTGCGATTCCAGAGGTCCGAGTTACCCAAGCACGAAATTTCTGAAGGGAGCACATGGGGAAATTGCTTATTCACACTTGAATAACTTAAAAATGGCTGAACCATTTTCACTTAAACTTTTCCCAAGAATTCCCCTTGGAGCCAAGCCACGCCTGGCAAATTTCATCCCGAAAGGAATTTATTTCAGAAAAGGACGAGGAACTGGAGCGGGGGGACAGGGGGGTGTGGGCAGGTGGAGGATGTTCTACAGAGTCCCCTCTCTCCCTGCAGGCTGTGATTAACGAGCTCCCACTTGCTCCCGCTGGGCCGGTGCTCCCAGCCGGCCTCTCCCGAGGTCCCACAGTCCCCGATGCAGGCGGGCGCAGTGCTGCGGTCTTGGCCGGGGGCTGAGGATTTCGGGGCCCGGCCAAGAGCGGTGCAGGTAGCCGGCCGGGGAGCCCCGGGTCGCTGCCTGGATGCTGCAGCCCGGGGAGCAGCGCTGGCAGGGCTCCGGCGCCTGCACAATAGGAAATAACTGTGGTAACTGCGTGGTATTCGCTGGCAAGGGGCAGGCTCTGTAACGCCATCCCGCCCGCTTGCGCGAGGGCTTGGTGCTGAGGACGGTGCGGCTGCGGCCCCCGTGGGACAGGGTGCTGTCGTGGCCGGGGGACATGCACGCCCGTAAGCACGTGGGCATCTCCCAGCCCGGCAACGTTCCCGCACGCAGGCGCCCGGCCCCAGTCCCCTCCACCGACAGCTCCCCGGCACCTCGCGGTGATGCCTGGAGCTGGACAGGGCTGCAGCAGGGACCGTGTCAGTGTGGGCAGGGGTGGGCTGAGAGGTGAAACGCAGGGCGCGCAGGGGAGCATTCTGTAGTACTGACCTGAGCTAGCAACACCCTGCCTTGGAACAGCCCTCCAGCCTGCAGAGCAAAGCTGCCGTGCCCACGGAGTCCCCGGGAGGCATTCCCACGCAGAAGGGCAGTGACAGGATGGCAGGACCCACTGAAAACAGACAAAAGGAAAGCCCCAAAAGCCAGCAACGGCCGCAGACGTTCAGAGGACAAAACACCCAGCCCAGCTCTCTCCATGAGGAATTTCCCACCCGGAGACCCCATCCTGCTGGAGGAAGCCTGATTTCACTCCCTGTTTCCAAGCACGGCCCCAGTGTGCTCTGGTGATGGCTCCACGTCCCGCCGGCACACGCACGTTGTCCGAGCACGGCCACGCACAGGGGTGCACCCACGCACCCTGCCCGCTGTGCCCGGCCACCCCCCCTCACCTCGCTTGCACGTGGCAACCTCGGCTGCGACTTAACAAGGACAAGATGATTAGGGAGCAATTATTCCTGTTTTCTCAGAAGATCTAAGGGGCATCAAATGAAATTACCCAGCGGGAGTTGTAAAACAAGCAGAAGGGACTGCATTCCTCGCCAGGAAGCCGGCCTGGGGAGCGCATGGCCAGGAGATAGACACGGGGATGTGTGTCTGAAAGGTGGCACGGAGAAAAAAACTCTGCAAGAGGCCTCTGCCACCTGCTCACCAGGCGTGCAGCTGTGCCAGGGGTGCGGGCAGCTGGGGTGGGGGGAACTCCCCCGTTTTTGGGCTGGGTACTGCTGCAGCGGGGCAGTCGTGGCATTGGGTGGCATCTCCCTCCGCATGCCCTGTCTGCAGGGCAGCACCCAGAGGGGCAACACCCGAGTGGGCGGCTGTGTGGGTGCTGGGGGGTCCCCAGAGCTGTCCTTGGTTCAAGGGGGGCCCCGGGGGTCCCCATGGCCCCGTTCCCAGGGCAGGGAGCCCCACCGCGTGCCAGCTAGCCCAGCCGGTGTGTCTCCCGCCATCCAGCGCGTCGTCTGCCGCCATGCCAGCGCCGGCTCCAGCCAGTCTCCTTCCCAGGCTCCCCAGGCGCTCGCCCCTCCGGGCGCTCCTCCCTGCGCTGCTGGGTGCTCGGCGCTGCCAGCGGGACCGGGACGGCTGGCAGCGCCCGTGCCATCCCGGCTGGGCCCCGGCGAGGCGGCCATGTCCCGCCGCTCCTGGTCTCCACTTCAAAACCCTCTCCCATCCCACCCACATCCACCACCCCTCACCTCTGGCAGCTTCAGGATGCAGTTAAACACTTCAGCACTTAAAATTTCAGGTGCTAATTGCTTAGTAATGAAAACTTTAATCACAGGGCAATTAAAACCTTAAGTAGCTGTGGGAGATCCATTCCATGTCAACAAAAAATGAGTGCCGTCACTGCTCCAGCACCGCCCTAGCATGGTGTGACCAGGAGACCCCATCCTGCAGCCCCCGCTGCCCCCCGTTCTGGGGATCCAGGGAGCCTCCCCCCCCTTCCCATGCTGGGCTGGAGGTGGCCGAGGAATGATCAGCTACCACTGTAAAACTTAAAACCCAGCTAATTTCGGATTAAGCACCATATGAAAGGGTTTTGTTATTTTAAATCTCCTACTTTCCAAATTCCCAGGATTAAAATTCCCTGCATTTATTTTAACCACATAACATTTGCAGACAAATCACTTCTCCCAGTGCAAAGTTTGAAGCAGGCTTAGGATATCAAGCCCAGCCACAAGCTTCAGGGTGGAATTGCTGCAAGCTCCTGCCCGCGGCTGCCAGCACCGTTCGCCGGCGCGCGCTGGCAGGAGAGCTCAGCCACCATTTCTGCAGGGGGAAAGGACCCAGCCTGCCGGGTGCCGGAGCCCTGGAAGGCATCGCGAGGAGGAAGGGTGGCTGGAAACCTGGCTCCTGGGCTGATTGCTGCACTGGGGATGAGGTCTTGGGGAAAATCTGATGAGGTCTGTGCGTTTGCAGAGCCGGCCCTATCCGTCTGCCGTGGGGTGCGTGCTGCAGCCATGCTGATGCTGTCCAGGTGACACTGTCCACTTTTGTCTCAGCCCTGTCTCATCAGATGCTGATGAACGCTACGTAAAAGAAAATAAATAAATTAGTGATTGTGCCCTTTTCCCCTCTGCTCCGCAGTGTGCCAGGTCCAAAAGGGAAAGGAGGTGACCGGCTGCCAGGACAGCCCCGGGGGGGCAGGAGGGAAAGCCTCTGGGGCCAGGGGCTGAGGCTCGGCCCCAGCTGCTGGGAGGTGTGGGAAACATGGGTGCCTGCGGGCAGCAAACTGCCCCCCGCTCTTTATCAAAAGCAGCATCGGTGTCTGGCAAATGTCACTCTCCGGCGTGGTTCCTGGCTGGGAGGTCCGTTTCCCCCCCCCGCCTCCCATCGCCCCCTTCCCCTCACTGCCCCCAGCCCACGGCAGGATGGGGCATGGTGGGACGGGGCGCGGTGGGACACACACACACGAGCGGGTGGCCATGGGGCTGGGGGGCAAGGCGAGGACACCAGTCGGCCATGTCCCATGGTGCGGTCCTCACTCTGCCCACCAACCCCATAGGCAACTTTGCTGACGAGGCAATTAGCAGCCTGGCCCCATTAGTGACATTTGAGGGGGCAGCAGCTGAAATGTCATCTCAGACACCCTTTCCGTGCCTAGCCCTGACCTGGGGGCAGCCCGGTGCCCACCTTACTCACCGGGAGCGGACGCTCTCCCAACACAGAGTGATTTAGGAGCTGAATCCTGCCCTGTGTCCCAGCCTGATGCCACAGAGCCATTCCCAAGTGGGGGGATAATGACACCCAAGTGGGGTGACAAGATATTTGGTGTTCATGCTCATATCTGAAGCATGCAGAGATGCTCGGCAGACCCTCCTGGCTGCAAAAGGCAGGGAGGCCTCGCTTGACACAGCGTGTCCCGCAGAGCCGGTCGCTCCCCTGGGCCGAGCGTGCAGGCACTGGCACCACATCCCACCGAGGCTGCCTGGGAGTGGCCGGAGGTGACGGTGATGGTGGTCACAGTGGGTCCACGGCAGAGTCAAGCACAGAGCCTGGACCCCACCAGGCCCCGCCTGTCCAGACCCTCCAGGCGCTGCGGGCCAGGAGCAGCTCTCAGAGGAGGGGGCTTTCCCGGACCCCGAGCAGCGGCTTTGGCATCCCTCAGCCCCAGGGGTACCCCGGTCCTGCCTCCCACCCCACCTGGAGCATCCCTCGCCCAAAGCAGGCTCCGGATGCTGCGCCTCCCGTCGCCATGGCAACCCCCATCCTTGCCGGGTTGCCATGGCTCCCCGGCCCCCAGCCGCAGCCGCATCCTCAGCGTGGAGAGGACCCAGCATTTCGGGTCCTCAGAGGCTGCCACCACGGGGGATGTCGCGTGGGGCCTGGGAATGCAGGGGCGAGCTGGGGCCAGGAGGAGGGCTGGTGGTGTGCTGGCATCTCCACATCACCCTGGTACCGTGGGGGGACGGGCTCTGGGACCACCCGGGACCTCGGGGGGTTGGTGGGGATGGGGTCCCCCAGGAGCATCACTGATGGCAAGCATCACTCACGCTTTCCAGACTTGGCTCCTTCCTGCTCAGGGTTTCTCCGCTCGGTGCAGCCGCCCTGGCTCCGCAGGGCTGTGTTGGTGGGAAGACAGGTGGGTGCCAAAGCCCTTTGGTGTGGCTGCGTGCTGGCAACACCAACAGCACGAAGCACGTGTGACCACCAGCCTGTACCCTGTTGTCCCCTGTCCACTGTCCCCTTGAAACACCGTCCCACCCGCTGCGAACTCCCCGCCAGGCGCTGGAGAAACCTCAGTGCGGGGCTCCTGTCGCTGCACTTGCCGCACCGGGGTTACGGCTCTGCTCGGCAGCAGCGCGCTAGCCCGGCAGGCTCCAGGCTAGCCGTGCTAAATAAACACAGCCACCGTGAGAAAAAGGCAGCCAGGAATAAATAGTCAAACAAAATAATAAGCTGAAGGAATAAACAAAGCGGGGACGTGTCCAGGCATGGCACACGCCTCCGACTTTGCGCTTCCAAGCCGGGCTCTGGCCCAGCCCCGGTGCCCTGCGGGCGGTGGAGCCCAGCTCGCTGGCAGTGCCCCAGTCGGCAGTGCCCCCCAGCCCCCCCAGTCCCTAGCCGCGGGGATCCCCTCTCCCGGCTGTGCCGCATTCCTGGGGCGCCCGAGGACGACGGCGCAAACACCCCGGGAGAGGTGCCAGGCAGCGGCCGGCTGGCCTCGGGTTTGCATCCGCTGCCCGGGCGCTCGGCTGGGGAGGGATGAGCCCAGGCTTGGCTACCGCTTCCCTCGGGGCTGGCTCCCAGTTCCCAACCAGTTTTGCTGTAGCCCTTTCCTACACTGACTGGCGTCAAGGGAGCTGCATGGCCTCCATCCCCCCTCTCCCCTCCAGCGCTCGGGAGCTTTCGTCGTTCAAAAATTTTGCTGCAAAGCAGGCAGTGGGAGAGTGGGAAAGGGGTGGCCCCGCGGACAGGGGTCTGTGGTCCGGGGGACTGGCAGGAGTCCCCGGGGGACGTGGTGCGGCAGGGGGACCCACCGGCAGGCTGCAAATCTGGGGCGCAGACCTGCGGCTGCTCCCCCCGGACGCTGCGTGAGGTTTGGGTGGTGGTGTGGGGGCCGGCTGAGAACCTGCAAGCTCAGTGCTTCCCTGGGAGGGCAGGGGCAGCTCTCAGGACCCGGGGTGTGACACGCTGTCCCCAGCACCACAAACCTCCTTGAAAACTCTCTGCAGGGCCCTGACACTTCACCTCCCTCCCTCTCCAGCTGGCAGCCAGCGGTGCTCAGCCGGGGAACAAAGCAACACGGTTTAAAGTAGCCAGTTATTTTAAGAGCCTGCACTCGCAGTAAGAGACAAAAAATAGAAAGAAAATCAGAATAAGCGACAGAAGAGCATTCCCCGATACATACTTTCGCAGCAGTGCTTCCACGCATTTGGTGTAAAATCTGCCGCAGGCAAAAATAACTTGAAATAAAAGGAAAAATGCTGTAAAGTCCATCTGCAAAGCAGTACCTGGGTGTCCCGGCGGGGCAGGACACCAGCGACGCAGCGCTGCCAGCAGCCGGGCGCTCAGCCGATGGGATTTCGCACGCAAACTTCTCTTGTGCAGTTCCCCTTGGCTTTTCCAGCCTGAAAGCCCGAGCACAAAACAAACCGCTGGCACGCCGTGCTCTGCTCCAGCAGCCGGAGCAGCCGCGGCCCCGGCACAGCCCGACTCGCCCCGGGAGCCAGCGACAGTGGAGCTGCAGCTTTGGCTTGGCCCGGACATCCTCTGTGTCCTCTGGCACAATTTTGCTGAGATTTCCAAGTGAGCCATGTTTGATCTTTGCCTCCACACGTCTGGAGGAGCAGCCGGGCTTCTCCCCGGCCGTGGCGGGACGCTTTCCCATGCCGCTCAGCGGTGAGGCTCCAGGGACACAGCTAGCTGCAAAGAGACCGGCAATGTAAGACTTATCTCCTCGTGAGCACTATATTCCTAAAAAAAACCTGTCACGGTGCAGCCTCTCCACCGTACACCAGCTGGGATGCTGTACCAGCCACCCTGGCTGCCGTTGCGCAGGAAACGGCACCCAAAGCTGGCAGCAGCGTGGGCTTTTGCTAAAAGCCTTTGTATGCACCTTTATATTGGGGAAAACCTCAAAAGGAGAGGTAGAGGAATGCGGGATGGATTGCTCCAGCAGCCTGTGGGTGCCAGGGCCAGTTCAGCGGGCCCATGGCCGGGTGACCCTGATGTGCCCCTGCCCACCACCTCCATGGAGCCAAGGGGGGCAGGGAGGGGCAGGGTGGTGAGGGAGGACCTGCCCACCCCACGCCAGGGCAGGGAAAGCAGATGGTCAGAGAGATGCACCTGGGGCCTCACTCAGTGCCTGGGCAGTCCTGAGATGCCCCTGGGCTGAGAGCTGGTGGTCCTGCCACAGAAGGGGACCTGCTGTCTTTCAGCAGGCGGCTGGATCTGATCCCCTTGGCCACGGTGCAGAGCAGGGGAGGTTGCCACAGCTCAGCTGGCCCGGAGCTGGGGGTTATGGGTGGTCCCCAAACCAGCTGCACGCCATCAGAGAGCAGCAGCTCCTGACACAACCAGGTACTGCTTTGTCCCCTGCGATGGCTACCCAGGATGCTGCGGCACATCCCTGAAGCTTGAAGACCAGCATGCTTTTTTCCTCCGAACTGCATACCGGCCCCCAAAACACCACGGAAAACTCTCCCCACTCTGCTGGGATGCTGTCAGGCTGGGCTGGCAGGAACACCCCTGCTCAGCCCTTGCTGGGGTCCTGAACTACCCCCATGCCATGCCTGGCACTGTCCTCTCCTGCAGCAGGGACGGCAGAGCGTGGGATGGGATGGAGCCGCGGGGAACGGGGACAGGGACCAAGGAGGGGACACAGACCCAACCCTCACCCTTGGCACCCACAGAGACTCCCAAACGATGCCTTGAAGGCAAAGGCCAGGCTGGAGAGGTGCTGGGCGCAGCCCCCAGGACAAGCAGCACCCGCTCACAGTGTTTGGGGCAGGGACCCCCAGGGTGCCAGGGACCCCTCAGCCAGGGGTTCAGCAGGTGCAGCCACGGGTGCCCCATGTGCCCCCCCCCAGGTTCCTGGCCTCCAGCAGAGCATCTGGGGGAAGGTCAAGTGTTTTCTTCTTTCTCTCCCCCCTCCCTTTCCAAGATGAAGAATTTAATTTTAGTTTTTACAGCTCCTCCTAGGTGGATAAATCCCTTCCTGGCGAGTCCAAGCCCTGGAAAATTTTGTGAATCTAATGCTGGCCCTTCTGGCAGTCACTGCAGCAATTCCTGTTTCTCTCCAGCCGCACTCTGTAAAGTTTTATAGTTTCCTGGTTGTAGCTGCAAGGCCCCAGCCATGCCGAGGAGGGTGGCGGGGGGAGAGCCCGGCACTCAGGAAACTCGAGGCCAGGGAGGCGAAGCGGGGAACCGCGGCCAGGTGGGACGTGCTGGGGAGCTGGGGAGCTGCCGGGTCCCTCCATGGGCTAATCCGGGCAGGGATGTCCTGCGCGTGGGGACTGAGTCCATCGCAGCCGCCATCCCATCCCGGGGCGGATCTGGGCCAGCTCTGCCTGTGTGCTGTGGGGTGGTGGCAGGGAGATGCCGTCCATTGCCCGGCATGGGGCACGTGCCTTGGGAGAGGGCAGAGCTGCTGGCGTCGCAGCCCCGCTGGGTGCCAGCGGGGCCCCACGGCAAGAACCGGCGCTCCTCTGAGACGGCTCCCTAATGAAAATCAGCTTTATATCTGCTTTATATCAGCTCGGCGCTGCTCCGGCCCCCGGGGGGGGAGGAAGAGCGTGGATAGCAAGTGGTGCCACGGCACCACCCATCACCTTGCTCAGCCCCATCGGCAGTGTGGTGTGCCAGGACGGGTAAAGTGGCACCTTCGCAGGTTGGAAAGTAAGGCATGGAGGTGCTCCAGCTGGGACCAGCTTCCTCCTAAAGCAGGAGTCGGTACTTTGCTGCCCAAGTGATGGGGAGCCCGCTCCGCTCACTCCCCGCTCCTCCGGCTTTGCAGTGGCAGCTGTGCTCCCCATGGTGCCACAAGGGTGGCACCCTTGGGAGCTGCGGGTGCCTGTGCATGGGGCGGATGAAGAGTCAGACCACCAAACCTCTTGATTTTCTTACTGAGCCTTACCTGTATTTAGCACCTTTGTATGGAAAATTTGGTCCCCGCTGAGGTCAGGGGTGAGAGGATGGGTCTGGTGGCTGTGGGAGGCAGCGAGAAGCCCCTGCTAAATGCACTATCACGGCTAAAAATCCTGGCTGGCGTTAGGCTGAATTAGGGAAGCCGTGAGAGAGAGAAGTGCCAATATTGTAATGCCATCAGCTCCGCTGGTGCTTACGCTCTGCCTCTGAATGCCGAAGTCACCGTGCTTGGCTCTGTCTGCTCCGTCGCCGAAAGGATACAGTAAAAATAGCTCAGAGAAAGGCAGGGAGCGTGATGGGTGGGAAGGTGATTTCTGGAGGAAAAAACAGAGGATTAAAGCAGAGAAGAGAGGAATGAAAGGGATGTGACAGTGGTCCGCAGCCGCCCGCACCAGCCCAGCGCCCCACCACAGGGTCTCATGGGGCTGCAGGAGCCAGGAGATTGCGACTGGGATGAGGACAGCTGGGTGGGAAGCAGCTTTTCTGCTGCTGACCTTGCACCGGGGCTTTCCCACATCCTCCCAGGTCACTCAGCATCCGGGACCATAGGGTGCCTGTGGATACCGGGGCACCCATGGGTGCTGGGGAGGGCTGCGGCACAAGGGGCACCCAGGGATGGGGATGCTCTTGAGTGAGAGGCACACGGGGAAATCTCTCCTCTTCTTCCCGCAGTAGCCAGGCTGGAACGTCCCCGTCCCCTCTGCCAGCGCCGTGTTGCTGGAGGACATCATGGGTCACCGAGCAGCAGAGAGACCTGTCTCACCCCTCGCGCCCTTCCCAGAAACAAGGGGCCGGGGGGAGGCGGCGAGGGGGGCCGTAAACTCTGCATTACCGCTAATTAAGCACTTGGCTGTCACCGAGGCTTCCCAACACGCCTCTTTCCCTGACACTTTTACTGTTTGGGGAAATGGTGTCTCGGGCCTTTGATGAACTCGCTATGAAGTTGAAAGGAGCTCGTGGCACAGTGCCAGGGCCCGTCACAATTGTCTCTCAGGCTGAGGATGGGAAATGACCCATTTATAAAAAAAGTGAGGTGATAAACTAGACCTGGGAAACGGGAGCCACCGACTCTGCGGATAACAGGCAGGATGGGCTGGACCGGCCGCCTCTGCCTGCCCCCAGCCCTGGCGGGCACAGCTACAGCCGGGCTGGGGTGAACCCGAGGAGGGGCAAACCCTGTCGTGCTGTCAGTGCCAGCCCAGCATCCCGTCCCTGCTGCGGTGGGGGCATGAGGGGAAGGTGGCAGGCACGGGACAGGGCATCATGCAGAGGAGGACTCCAGCAGGGCCATTTGCGAGAGGGTATTTTGGGGATGAAGCAGATTCAAAAGCTGGAAATCCAGGGCAGGGACGAGGAGGAGGAGGAAAACGCCCCGCTCTCAGGCTGTCGGGAGGAGCAGCTGCAGTCTGTGTCCTGCCATGAAGCCAGCTCGTGGCTGAGGCTGCAGCATGGCCCTGCGTGCTTTGCCTGAGGAAGATGCGGCTGAGAGGGCTATCTGAGCCCTGCCGCCCATTGCTCAAAGTGCCACCAGGATGCAGGGGCTGGCTGGGGTGCAGGTGACAGCACGTACAGCCGTGCACCCCTGCCATCCCCCCGTGGGGACCCCACACACCCCGCCTGCACAGACCCTCCTGTCACAGGGGCCAAGTCCACCCCTTGGGACAGGGTGGGCCACAGGGGCCAACTCCTGCTGGAGTGCAGAGAACCTACAACTTCGTTTCATGCAACACAAGACACTGCCATGGGGGACTCCCAGGCTCCCCACGCCCGGAGCAAGTGAAGGTGTGACCATGCTGATGCCCGAGCTCAGGAGCCATCACCGGCAGCTACACCACCAGCCACCTTCAGGGTTCTCCCTGTCCCCCACATCTGACCCTCGCCCTACCTCCGTCTGGCCGTGGACTGCAGCTCAGCTCCGGGGTGGAAAAGCAGCCGAGGGGCTGCACCGCAGCATGGCCCTGGGTTAGCTCAGGGCAGCTCCCGGGAAGGCGGCTGGTTCCCAGTGCCCGACCCCAGGGAGTCAGGGCTGCAAAACGACGGCAGCAGCCATCCCTGTCCCCATCAGGCTGGGACGATGCTGAAGGGTTCTCCCCTCCTCAGGGCTGGCTCCAGCACCTGTCGTGGGATGGGGGACACCAGCTCTCTTCTTGCAGTGGCCGATTGCAATGCACTCCCCACCACTGGCGAGACTGCAGGAAGGTTAATGACCCCCCGTTAGCGCTCGTCAGGCCTGATGCAGCAGGTGATGGGCTCTGCTGCGCAGCTGGAGGGAGACTCTCTGGATTTCACACGTCCAAACACAACACAGCCACTTGCTAGTTAGCCTTGGTGTGTGCGAGAGGCTCAACCCTGCACAGAAGCAGCAGCAGCCACGCAGGGCTTGGGCTGCTGCCGAGGGGCTGGCGAGGGCAGTTTTGTCAGGGCTGCGAGACCCTGGGGCCCAGAGATGTCGTTTCTCACCCATCCTTGGGCGTCACCTCCCACTGCAGCATAGGCGCCCACCAGGATCTTGCCCCTTCCCTGAGGTGACACAGGAGCAGCCCTGGGCATCGCCCTCTCCTCGGAGGAGCGCAGCCCTGCACACCTCCGGGGAAGGAGCTGCGGGAGATGCCTCTGCCTGGGGCGAGCTCCCGGGCCAGGTGGGAGGGCTGGGGGTCCCTGCTGCTGGACCCCACGGGCTCTGCAGGGCAGCCTGCTTGGGCCTTTCCCTCTGCAGAAGACAGCACCTATATCCCATCCTCTAGATCCCTCAAAACCTCTCCACCTGCCTTTAAGGACTGTCCCCCTCACCCCTGCTCTTTGCCCCACGTTTTCATGGCCGCCATACTGCAACATCCCCCATACATTTGAGCCTTAATTCTTTTTAACACTATATCTATGTCTGTGTGTGAGTATACATATACATATATTTTCATCTTATCCTCCCTGCATTGTGTTTCTCATTAATTATTCACATCTCATGAAATAGGAATGAAAACAGATTGCACGATGCTGGCCGGAGTGTTCCAGGAGGGAAATCACCCCCAAGGTTTCCTGCAGTCACTGCTGGGCTCAGGCACGAAACCCTTTGCCCCAGGCGCAGGGTGCCTGGTGCCAGGGTGCCCTGCTGAGCATCACAGAACCTGGGGACAGGGACCCTGGCTGGAGGGAGGCTGCGGGGAGCCCCTTGGCTATGTGGGGCTGGGGATGGAGAGCTCTCCGGGCCCCCAGTGCGTTTCTGCTGTGGTATGAGACCTGCTCCAGACCCCGGCCGCTGGGTTTCATTACGTGCTTTTGACTGAAAGAAATCCCTTCCCCATGGAGGTACGTGCTGACTGCGATGGAGTCACATCCTAACCTCGCCTGCGATAGACTAAATAGACAGGGGGCTGCCTCAGCCTCCCACTCCAAGGCAGTTTCCCGTATTCCTGAGCCCTCTCCAATTTTTCCACGTCCTTTCTTGAGCTGGGATGCAACGTCCGCTCCTGGTCTCATCTACCGTATACAGAAGTGGGCGCATCCTTCTCCTCTTCCACACCTTTTCTCCTTGGGCATGCACGCCCCGGCTGGCACACATGTGATGTGCCCTGGGGTCACTGCCCTGCGCAGATGGGAACCGCTGCTCCTGTCTCACCCAAATAGCACTTGCTTTTTAAAATAGCCCTTTTTCTCCCCTCACCTCCCTTGTTATTTAAAAATCTGCTGCATATACTTGATCTCTTCCATTTTTAAGAGGTTATCAGGAAGAGAGGGCTGAAGCAGGTCCCTCTGTGCCCTTTTAGCCTCTCACCACACCACCCTGTGCCCATCACACTTGCCCTCCGCTCCTCCACATGCTGGTGGAGCCCTGTTGATTTAAACAGGGATATTGCAATATTTCCACCACCTTGCTCCATACTCTCTGCCCATTGTAATCTTTTCTTTGCTCTTTTGACCATCAGCGTATATTGAATAAGAGCTCTTAATTGAGCTGTCTGCATTGACATGTTGGGCTTGTACTTAGTGGCTATAATTAATTTAGGACAATGTGTGTGAATTATCTTGATTAGTCTATCCAAGATGCATCATCTTGCATGGGCCCATGGTGAACGTCATATATCTTCACGCAATCCTTTCCCACAGCAGCAGAGTCCTTCAGCCTTAACTAACCTAAATATGTCACGTTTTTGCTAACATGCTGCCTTCTCCACATCATTAATGAGCTTAACAAACCACCCCGATGCTGATGCTCAGCAGCCCTCCGCTAACCTCCTGCCACAGGGAGTAGTGACTCTGTTCCCACAGACTGGAGGTAGAAGCCAGGACCTGGTGAGGTGGAAGTGCCTGGATGCCCAGACAGATGCCGGGATGGGGGTGGCTCTGCGCGGTGGACGCTGCAGAGGGCTTTCCCACCTCCTCGTTGGGCTGGCCAGTGAAGAAACCTGCCCATGAAAGGTCTAGCCAGATCTCCTCGGTGGACTGCCCTACGGTTGGCACATGGACCTTGAGATGCACAGCCACATTTGCATTTCTTTGGGGTCTTTTTCTATGGGGGAGGTCTTTGTCAGCTTTCCATGACTGAGGAAATGCGATGGTGCATCTACTCAGCCCCGCTCCTGTTGACTCCCCTGCTCCCCCTGATGCTCTACAGCCACGTGTTGGCCACATCCTTCTGCACCCACCACTTGCCCCCTGCAGAAAGCCATTCCCGGGGCTCTCCTGGAAGCACTCAGCAGTGTCGGAGCCTGTTTTCAGGCACGGCAGGCGATCCCCTGCTCCCGCGGGAATGCTGGCACGCCTCCGGAGCCGCCACTGGTAGGACAGGTTATGCTTATGGGGACGTGTAGTGGCTCGACCTGGAGAAGGGCTGGTGCTGGCTCCCGGGCAGGCCCTTTTTTAGAAGCGGTGTGCATCACCACTGAGGCCTCCTTTGATAGTTGTGCTACAAACAAACACGCAAACAAACACACCAACCCTTCAGATATCACTCGGGCAGAAAAATACAATTACAGGGCTCAGGTTTCCAGCATCAACCTCACCCCGGTGCTTTGGAGAGCCCCAAAACCAGCAGCTGCTCAACTCTGCATCCATTTGCAGGTCTCTCTGAATCTCCCAAGCGCTGCAGAGGTATTTACCCAGTGCAACAGCGCACCGAGATGGAGGGAACTCAGTGGCCCCAGCGATGCCTGAGCTCAAGGCAGTGGGGAGATGCGGCACACAAACCTCGGCACGCTGGCAGCCTGACCTTGCCCAAACAACCGCACGCTGCAGGATCCTGTTTGGGACAGACGGAGCAAGAGGAGAGAGATGTTTAGGCTAAGTCCTCGGTATTTAGCCATCGGAATTTAACCCCGCTGGTTCTGATTATGGCTCAAGAAGTTCAGTTTCCATCCCAGACCACCAGTTTTGCCCACTTAAGAGCAGTCGGTATCACCTCTGACCCCCTGGCAAGCTTTATTGCTACAGCCTGTGAGAAAGCAGCCGCATTGGCTGCCTTGTAAACCCCAGGGCCGCGGAGGGCTGGTCCCAGCAAATAAAAGCCTCACAGATGCCCTCAGCCCCTGTGCACTCCCTGGGGTCCCCCAGGGCCACCCAACATCGCCGTCCCCATCACAGGATCCCCTGTGAGTGCGTGGGAGAGGGGAAGGGCCGAAGGCAGCTGGAGCCATGTCGCTCAGCAGCGTGGTGGCTGGTCCCTGGGGAAGGCTCCCACAGGGACAGGCTGTCCCAGCTCCCACGGGGACACCCCTCGCTGGCACGGGGCTGCAGTGACATTTCCTTGCAGCAGCTTCAGTCCAGGTGTGAGCTGGTATGGTGCCATTCTCTGCCCTGCGAGCGCTTTGATTGCAGCCCCCAGCAAGCTTTCCTATGTTTCTTCTGTGACTGCTGTGTGGGGGACATCACAGTTCTCCTCCGCTCCCCGACCCTTGGTTGAATTACCGACAGCCAGCAGAGATGGGAGGGGAGCTAACTCCAGAAGTAACACACCCCTTCCCCGCTTTGGGGGTCCCCCACCTCCTGGCCTTACTTGCAGCCTTGGCAGAGGCATGTGGGCTATGGAGGGGAGCAGCCCTATTCCTTAGAGTCTCTGTCCCCACTGCCTGGTGGGCTGGGGGCCAGTGAGGTGGCCCCAAGTAGTCCCCATTCCCGCTGGGGTCTCTCCTCACTTGCTCACCATCATCCCAGCTCCTTCTCTCCTCGAAGCCGCTCCCAGGCACAACGTGGTCCCAGGGGCTGCCCTGGCTCACCCGGGCCCTCGGCTCCACAGTGTGTCCCAGGGCACGTGGCTCAGGGATTTCTCTGCTGGCCTGGGACTTCCCTGAGGACACCACTGCTGGCACCCACCGTGCTCTCGGCACATGAGCCAGCATGAGCCTGCCCGGCTTCCCCTCTGCCAGCACCTCCTCCTCTGCATCCAGAAGTTCCCAGCTGCATCTGCTCCTCCTGCCATGGCTTCAGGGTCAGTGACCAGCACTGGTGACACCTTGGCTCCCGTGTCCCTCACCCTGGCTGCAATGCTGCTGGGGATCCTCCTCCAGACAAGCTGAAGGAAAACCTCCAGGAGCTTTCCCATTTCTGTGTGGTGAGCCAAGGCTCAGAATTTGTTTTGGAAACTCTCCCAGGGGAGGCTTTTTGGCTTGAATTTCCGCCCCCCCCCTTAGAAGGATGAGGTGTGCCCAGTCTGGGCTCCCTGGTCCTGCCTGGGGTAGCTTTGGGTTTCTTCCAGGATGTTGAGTGAAGATCATGGGGACAAAACCACATACCCAGGCTGGCTTGCAGGTCCAAGGTGACATGGTACCATACATGGCCAGGATCCTCCAGGAGGGTCGAAACCCACATTGCTAACATGCACAGCAAACAAATGCATGGGTGTTTAAATTAAGGAAGTTAGTCTTCCAGGTCTCCCCATGCCTCATAAAGCACCGCAAAAAGGGCACGGTTTACCCTTTCCAGGCTGTCCCTGGAGAAGGTGCCTGGTACCAACCCACCGTGTGCTCCCCAGAACCCAGTGCTGCCCGAAATAGGGTGCAAGAGCCCCGACCTGCTGCTGCAGCCATCCCCACCTTCCTGAGGCAAGGAAGCTGCATCCCTCCCTGCATGAAAGCCAGGGGACAGAGGCACCCTGGGGCGCTCGGGGAAGGAGGCAGACCCAGCTGCCGATACCCAAAGGGGCTCAGGGCCCCAAAGCCCCCTTGGGATGCTCTTGCTGCCAGGGCTGAATCCTCCATCCCCATCGCACGGCTGGCCCCGGGACGCTCTGCCCGGGGACGCAACGCTGACGCTGATGCTCAAGACACTTCAAACGGTACCGGCCAAAGCCCCTGAGAGCAGACTGCAGGCAAGGCTGCTGGCGCCGACCCCAGATGGGCTCCTCGGGTCCGAGGAGGGCTGCGAGCGCTTGCCTCTCTATTTACATTACCAGGAATGCACAAAACAGGGGGGCTCA
>Ga0065711_1006227_pt1 | contig 17979 bp, 9 predicted proteins | sample Hoacrofraction12_FD_59098 | JGI IMG/M metagenome (GOLD analysis project Ga0065711, IMG submission 59098) | Hoatzin crop microbial communities from Cojedes, Venezuela - Epithelial fraction 12 v2 (version 2) | ecosystem: Host-associated > Birds > Digestive system > Esophagus > Crop | place...
CTCCACTTGCTTCATGATGGCCTCCAGGATAAGCTGCTCCATCACCTTTCCTGGGATGGAGGTGAGGCTGACCGGCCTGTAGTTCCCTGGGTCCTCCTTCTTGCCCTTTTTGCATACTGGAGTGACATTGGCTTTCCTCCAGTCCTCATGCACTTCCTGTCCTCCAGGACCTCTCAAAGATGATGGAGAGTGGTTCAGCAATGACATCCGCCAGCTCCCTCCGCACTCGCAGGTGCATCCCATCGGGACCCATGGATTTGCGGGCATCCAGATTGCTTAAATGACCTCTAACCCAACCCTCCTCGACCAAGGGAAGGTCATCCTTTTTCCAGGCTTTCTCTCTTACCTCCAGCGACTGGGATGCCTGAGGGCCAGCCTTAGCAGTAGAAACTGAAGCAAAGGCAGATCAGTAACTCTGCCTTCTCTGTATCCTCCGTCACCAGGGCACCCACCTCATTCAGCAGCGGCCCCACATTCTCCCTAGTCTTCCCCATTTGCTGCTGATCTAGTTGAAGAAGCCCTTCTTGTTGTGTTTGACATCCCTAGCCAGATTTAATTCCAGGTGGACCTTAGCTTTCCTCATTGCATCTCTGCATACTCCGAAATTTCTATATTCCTCCTAAGTGGCCTGTCGCTCTTTCCATGTTCCGTAGACCACCTTCTTCCATTTGAGTTTTGCTAGAAGCTCCTTGCTCATCCATGCAGGCCTCCTGCCTCCTTTGCTTGATTTCTTACTCATGGGGATGCATCAACCTTAAGCATGGAGGAAGTGATGCTTGAACAGTAATCAGCTCTTTTAGACCCCCTACTTCTAGGGCCCTAACCCATGCCACTCCTCCAAGTGGGTCCTTGAAGAGGCCAAATTTAGCTCTCCTGAAGTCCAAGAAGCTGCAGCACAGTTTTACAGAGGTATAAGGGTGGGCAGGGAACCTATCCCCACGGAACAGGTTAAGCACTGCAACTGATTGTGCAGAAAGGAAGTAGAAACTCAGCCTTGGAGATCTTCAAGATTCAACAGGACATGACTCTGAGCAATCTTATCTATTTTGATGTTAGCCTGGCTTTGAGTGAAGGGTTGAACTAGATGACCTCTAGAGGTTTCTTCCATCTTAAAATATTATTTGATGTCAGTATAACAGAATATTTCAACATTTTGACTACTGTATAGTGATGTCTGTGGGATACTCCTCCGATTCAACCAAATATGTAGCTTCATGACAGGCTCAAGCCAATTTAAGACTGGCTGCCAAAATTTGTCCCACCTCTTCCCAAGCACTACTACTGATGTGGCTAGACTTCCTTTCCTCCAACACACAGTATAATGAGTGCTAGCACCAACAGAAGCTAGTGTGCTGCAGAATTAAGTAGCTAAGAAATAGAGCAGGTCTGTCAACATCAATCTAAGATCTCTTAACACCATCTTTAGCTGATGTCCAAGTAAAAGACTTATTTTTTTAATAAACCTGCAGGCTTCTTTATAGAGTAGCAATAATTCTCAGACTGTGAGCTGCCATGAAAGTTCAATATCAGTATATTAATATAAACTGAAAACAGAGATACCAGTACAAAAGTCATTTGCTATCATGACACATGAAGCATTTATAAGCCAAATTAACACCTAATCTGTAAATACCCAATTATGCACTTAACCACAAATAGGTGACAAAAGTTTAAAGGTTAGCTTTATTAATGAAATTACCATAATTTGCTTTGGGTTAATATTTTTATAGAGATAATTTGAATAAAGTACATATACCTGCATTCAACAGCAGTTTTGGAGATAAGAAATATTACTACAGCATTTAGTTTACATTACCCTGTGAAGTGCTCTTTCTGTTAAAAATTGCCACATGTGACTAACCAAGCAGGTTAGCATCAGGGCTAGTTACAGTCTCACAATTTAATTATTTTATAATATACTTTCTACTCATTTTTTCCCCGAGTCAGATACGCATGTTTCTCTACAGTGTTAGAATTCTCATGTACCAAATACCTAGAATTCTCAGTAACATAACCACACTCCTAATATATATGAAAAATAATTAAGTCGTTTATTACTAACATCAACAGTGAGTTCCTGGATGATGCATTCCCCTATTTTATTTACTGGAAAATAGAAACACTTGTGCTTGCTTTGTGTTTTGTTTTTGTTTTGTTTGTTGTTTTTTTTTTTAACTGCATGCTAAAATGCCTGCAGCTTGCCTAATAATCTTTGAGAAACATGCAAGAAAATTACACCTCACTCAATGTCCCATACTGAAAGGAGATTCTTTTTTTTATTGCACTCCTGAATGTAGAGCTCAGCCAGGTTTTCTGATGGATGCATTTGTAAAATTTCCTCCTTTATTTCAGTGTGAATAAGTTGTCCATATAGCAAAATGAGAACTAACTCTGGTTTAGAAAGTTTGAGACAGGAGCAAGCAGTATTAAATATTTCATGTGACAGCTGCATATAAAATGTCAGAGCTAGCTGTACTGTCACAACCAAACCCTACCCAAATTTAGACAGACTTGAGTGTATATTCCTCAATCATCTAGTAAAGGATACTATTTATGGCCTACTAAAGTGTGACACTTGATTTCAGCTTCACTACTGCCAATAACTTGAACAGACAGTCTTACTGGCTCACTATTTATGTGCAACAAAAGATGTTCATAAAAAGACTTGACACTTCTGCTCAGAGTAGAACAGCAGTGTATCAGTTGCAAATATGAAAGAGTGGTAGGGAGTTTTTGTTTGCTTACTTTTAAATGAAAGTCTAAGCTAACTACTAGGGCATCACTTGGACAAAAGAAAATTTTAATAACTGACAAGTGTTTTCATCTCTCTTGCACATTTTGTGTCCTTCGTGTGCTCCTCACGAAAAAAAAGAGAGCAACACTTATCCTATGAAAATCCAATTTAAAGCACAGAATTTAAAAACTTTTATTCACATAGTTCAGTGGAAATATAACTTCAACCAAGTCTAACACTCTTACTACACCTGCTTGCCAGAAAGCAGGTGGATCCTTGTGCTTCATTACGTAGACTGACAAACTGCAGAAGCAAAGCATGTGCAACATGTCCAATCAGCAAAATTTAACACAGGAAACAGCAGAACTGTGTTTTCCCCCATAGAGTCTACTGTAATCTGAAGGGTCTTCGGCTTCAAAGTTTAGTAATCAGGCTCTACCTTCACATGTCAATACTTCCAACAGCTAGTACTGGTGGTATCCCAAGCAGCCACTCACCTGGACCCAGCATGAGTTATGACAGCACTCAGTGAAACCATACTTAGTCATAGGCCTGGGTTTACGTGCTAACCCTGCTGCACCATCCACAGCACACTTAATGTCAGCTAAATAAGAGGGACTAAATTTGTACTACAATTTTTCTTTCAAAGCCAACTTTCAACTTTGGAAGTACAGAGAAAGAACAAAGCATCTTCATGTTCAAGTGTCTTAAAAAAACAAACAAAAAAAAACATTTAACAGATCAACCTCACATTTAGTATTCTGAAGGAATTGAGTCGGGCTAGCAAAGCTCAGATAAATTTAAGAAACAGCTAAAGCAATATTTCATTCTCCAAGCTGCTATTTGGCCAGTTACACACAAACTGTCTAAAAAATATTAAAAAGACAGACTCAATTGGACTGTAAGTTCTTAAGGGTCTTTTCCAACCTAAATGATTCTGTAAGTCTATGACTCATTACTATGAAATTCTAGTAAACATCATTTTAGACACATTCAATATTCTTTTACTTTACAAATGGAGCAGGTCTGTGTTTAAAAACAATTGAAATAAGCTTTATATAATTTGATTAAAAAGAACAGGTCAGCAAAAATGTTACTTTAAACTACTCAGAGTCTCATGATTTCTTATCCCACACACTGTTGACATAGCAAGCATTCCAGAACTACAAATTTCTGCAACAAACGTTTTATGAACCCAAGCATAGTTACTGCTGTTTATAAGTGCTGAGATCTTAATAGTAACATTTTCAGCTTGTGAAGCATTTGCTGATTGTTTACTGAGGAAACTAATCAAAACTAAAACAAAAAGCAATGCAAACTTCACAGTCATAGTATCCTCCTTTGGTGGAAATCAACTGTCAAGTACAACAGTTCCTAATAGCGCAAATATACTCCTCGCAACACTAACACAGACAAAACTGTAGACTAAATTTTGGGAAAAAAAAATCTAGACGAAGAGTTGGATAAAATATAAAGAGTGAAATAGGGCTGGCTTTGAGCCACAAAGCAAGTCCGACAAGGGAACACAACCCACAAACAAGTGGAATAGTCTTCTGTGTCGCCAGAGAAGAGCTGAAGTACGGACAAGAGAAATTAATACTAGACTTTCAGTGGATACTTGTCAGCTTTTCAGACTGTAAAACAGGAGACTTGCATCAGATTAACTTAAACATGCGAAACAGATGCATGCAAAACATGTGAAATTCAAAATATAACACACTGACTCGAAAATTGTTAGATTCACCCACTGTAAAGTTCTCTCCCAACAACTCTTGTACCCAGTCTTCTATCAGATGTTACCATTTCACAGCAGAAGACACAAGGTGAATGGTGCCTGTTCCTCACCTGCCAGTGGTCACAGCACAAGCTAAAAGGCCAGGGATTTCTACTGTTTCTGCTATGGGGCAAGTAATCTCTTATAAAAGCACATACCTTAGAAGTATAATCTCTTAAATCTATCACCTCATGATACATTACCAGACATGAGACTTACAGTGGAATTCAAGCTGCTAATCATTGTTACTATATTCAAAATACAGCAGTGCTAGTACAAGAAACCCACAAGCAGTGGAAATTTGTTGCTACACATCCACCATACAGGCTGGCCACTAAATGAAACATCCTCTGACACCAGCATCCACACTGCTGTATCTCCCTGCAAAGCATATTGGTTTGTCTTGCGTCCCCACTCTTTTTGAAGCCACTCAGCAGTTACACTTCTTATCCAACACCATCTTGTATTCTTCTAATTCTGGGGTTGCTGCTGCCACTGACAGAGTTTATGCTCCTTGTCCCCTTCCTAACTGTTTTCATACAGTCAAAGGTTGACAGTACTTATTCCCTATAAGGTGGCATTAGTCTTGGAATTTCCATACCTAGTAGAACTTGAATGTGCCAAGAAACTTTGAATGAGTGATGAAAGAAACCGTGTGAATAATATCTGGAGTAAAATGTTTCAGTAACTTAGCCATGTAGTAATAGAGTGTGAATCCTAGATTACATTACCGGTTGAAACCACAAGAGCGACAGATTCTAAAATTACGACACTGACTCAGATAAAAGATCTGAGATAATTCTCATGGTTTCAGTAGCTGCACGCTGGCTTAGTCCTGCAGAAGAAGTACCATTTAAATACATAAGCCACCATCACTTTTGTAAATTCCCTAACAAATCCAGAATTAATTATAATTATTTCTTTCCTAGCTCTTAGTAGATTGTTTGAGATCAACACTATACAACAAAATAATCGATATATAGAAAACATAATTTAATAAAACCATTAATAGAAAATACTACCTCAAGAAGCAATCACACATTAACTCAAGTTAGCATCCTGTGTGTTTATTCAGGTCTAGACCTCTAATAAACTGCTTTAAGTTTCTTAGACACTTAGGCTACTACTAAACACACAAACAAGATGAAGACTGTATTATAGAATCATAGAATGCTTTGGGCTGAAAGGGACCTTTAGAGGTCATCTAGCCCAACCTTCCTGCAGTGAGCAGGGACATCTTCAACTAGACCAGATTCCTCAAAGCCCTGTACAACCTGGCCTTGAATGTTTCCAGGGATGGGGCCTCCACTACCTCTCCGGGCAACTTGTGCCAGTGCCTCACTGCCCTCATTGTAAAAAATTTCTTCCTTATATCCAACCTGAGTCTACCCTCCCTTAGCGTAAAGCCATTAGTCCTTGCCCTGTCGCAATAGGCCTTGCTAAAAAGATTGTCACCCTCTTTCCTATAGGTCCCCTTTAAGTACTCAAAGGTCACAATAATGTGTCCCCACAGCCTTCTCCAGGGTGAGAGGTTCCATCCCTCTGATCAACTTTGTGGCCCTTCTCTGGACTCGCTCCAGAAGGTCCATGTCTTTCCCGCGCTGAGCGCTCCAGAGCTGGATGCAGGACTCCAGGTGGGGTCTCAGAGTGGAGCAGAGGGGCAGAATTCCCTCCCTTGCCCTGCTGGCCATGCTGCTGTGGATGCAGCCCAGGGTATGGTTGGCCTTCTGGGCTGTGAGAACACATTGGTGGTTCATGTCATAATTATGTTAATATGGAAACAATGAAGAAAAAGTATGGTTCTGTATTCAGTATAACCTCTGGTAATCAATGAATTCTAAAAAATAAAGCTTATGGTAAAACGAGTAGAGCGCACATCCATTTTGCAAACCTTAAGGCAAGTTTTATTCACATCTTTATCTTTAGAAGTACGAACTGAGTTTCCAGCTATTTCAAATTTTCTATTAGTGCTTAATATCTTTTTATGACTTATGAAATCTACTTTTTTGCTTAGAATTTGATGCATGTGATGAGGAGACACCTTAGCAGAAATTTTTATGTGCAATTTTATGTGCAATACACTTGAATGCTTGCAGCTTTCAAATATAAATTATATATAGCTCTTCAAAACTGTTGTTGTATTTATATTCCTAAACTGTTTCAAATTATTAGCTGTACAGTAACTGGTATATAGTACAAACCCTTTTATCATTATGCACATCACTTATAGCATAACCATATTATGGACTCATTGTCTTACTATAAAGGAGACCAGTACAATCCCAAGTATTGTATTTCAGAAACTCTGTGAAACATTCAAAAGGAAATATGGTACCTTAGAACTGAATTTACTTTTTTTAAAAAAGATTTATCAGTTGAGAACATACAAGACATCTCTTAAAAACCATTATCATTACCTTACAGAGGGACAGTGCCATTGTACTTAAACATCTGAAGCATTTTCTCAAATTAAGATATAAGCAAAGCTTCCTTTGTGTGAGGTGCCAAACACAGCTGGATCGTGACAAGCTGAGACTCAAAGGTTTAGAAATAAACCCCTTATGTCAGAAATTAAATAGGGGAATGGATACACATCTGGAGATGAAAACCACATAGTAATCATGCTTGCAGCCTGACAACCATATGCCATACCACCAGCATCTAAAACATTTGTGGCTCCAGGTTTATCTAATACGTCAATGCTGACAGCAGCCTGGTAAGATTACCAGTTGACTACTTCAATGTATCAAAGACCAGCCTCCACACTACCATACTGTAAAAAATTTGGGAATCTCATCAAAAATCAAAGTCCAGAAACTTGTTAGTGTTTCTAATGGAACTTCACTAACAGCAAATAAGTGATCTTTTCTTCAAAATTAAAAATCATATATAAATTTGTTACTTACAAAAATTGAAGTAAAGGTGGTTATCTTCCTCCACACATCATAGTATGCTCAGAAACAATTACTGCATAATTAAAGACCTTCTAGAACATGAGTTTGAGTGGATATTGTATCTGACCACACTACACACAAGACGACCACACTACACACAAGACAAAGGCAGAGTGCTCCAACAAAAAGAACTACCTCCTCTGCTCTTAGAATGTTTACCAAGATAGTTACTGTCAATTTCTGCTAACAGAGTACAGCATGCCAGACCTCCAAATATATATCTAATAAACCTCTAAAAGCTCAGCGTGCCCTGACGTTTCTCCTGACAGCATGGTTGGCCTTCATGGCCTTTTACTGTTCACTGAGCTATAAATATGGTGTGCAAAGATTGTAGGTTCAGTGAATGAGATACCAGAGAGAACTGCTACTACTAAGCAAACTATCTTTAATCACAAAGATACTTTACAAAAAATTCCCCGCTGCAACACAGGCATGCTTTATGCAGGTTATTCTGGTGAAGAGATACAACAAGCGAACTTGGAATTCACAGTATGTTTTCACCTTGGGCTCCAGTTGCAACTGCTGCTGTTGTATTATCTAAAGTTGTGGCAGATCCAACTGTCCCTGCTTCCTTGTATTACTATGCAACTGTACAAAGAGCTGGGAAAAATCAGAGAGCAAGGTGCATGCATTCCTGTCAAAACAGGAGAAAGATGTCTCATGTAAATCTCGGCTGGTTTTGTTCAAAGCTCTACTTCTCATGTAACACCAAGGTATTTCTCACAAATGAGACAAATGGATACTGTCAAAGTTTATACCAGGACAAATGCAGTTATACTAAAAGTCAGCCCATTATTGCAAAAGTAGTGCAATAAACTTTAGTCCATGTAAATTATCAGTCTTCATCCATGCCTAACTTAACAGTGCTTTTCATCTTGTAGCCCACAGACTAAGACCCACAAAAATAAGGAGAATGACCATATTGACACTTGACCTAAATTCACTACAAAAAGGTCTCCAGATCCAAAGGACTTAAAGTGACACAGACTGAAGCGTTAAATGAAAAGATCTAGCTATTCAGACCGAACTCTTCTTCGCCTCTCCCCGTTTTTTTTTCAGAACTCTTATTTATATTTGAACCAGGAAAGAAAATTCATGTGTATACTCAACCATATTCTTTTGTTACATGCACATGCATTTTTCCACACAAAACTACCTACAAGCAGAATATTATTTGTGGTTAACAAACAATACTAAAAGAGAAATCTGGCTTCTTTAAACAGACTTTGTATTTAATTGGTCTCAAATTAAACTGAGAAAGCTTTGAAGTATATAAAAATTTCAACCCATTCAAACAGGCAGTTGCACACAACAAGCCCAGAAGCAAGGAATATGACGTACCTACATAAAGAGCAGCTTGTCAGGCCTCAAACAAGTACGTTGTCAAAGCCTGATCTAATTCAACCCCAAAAGGCCCTATGTTCCAGAACAGCAGACAGAGAAAATAACCTAAGTAGTCTCTCATCTAGGAATTAAATGACATCCTTCGCTAGCAAACACTGAGGCACTAAAGCACATTAGGAGGAATCCCTGTTAATGTCTAAGAGCTTTAGATAGCGTATAATGGTTTTGCTAAGAGTTTACTGGATTTATTAAGGATCAGTAACTGAATCTGCATACAGCCGAGAAATCCACTTTTAAAACGCTTCAAGAAATATTTAATGCATCAAGAATACAGAAAACACTTAAGTGAGATTTAGCAGCTTATTTTCAGTCTATCCTTGTACAGTACAGCACTGGTAGATTCTGAAATCCACAAGCATTCAAAATAACATTTAATTAAATAAAATCTATAAATATGCAAGACAATTCTTGTTTGCTCCCAATTTTGTTATTGCAAGACACTTCTCTCCAGTCATAGCAAACTTTAAAATTGCATTCCAATACTACACTCATTCTGTTCATAATACTAGTATAACTTCACTGTTATAACTGGAGACTAACGTCTCCATTCTCCTCCCTGCATTCTTCACAAAGTACTAGACAGAAGAGGATTCCGCCTAGTCAAGACTATGACCTGTGAGTTAGAATAGCATAAGGAAACATAGGTCTGAGACTCTTGGACTTGGAACGAAAACAAACTCCTACCTCCATTTTCTTATCACGTACCCTGCTTAACACACCCCTTGAGAAAAGACTGACACTGTCTCCTATTTCAGCAATGAGGTTTTGAAATAAGTGGGTTTTGAATAGAGATTAACATGCCCACCAACTGGACCTCACAGGTGAACACAATTCCACATTATTCCTACCTAACCTGATTCTACAGTAAACTGAGATGCAGAAATTGAAAGAATCCTATTCTGCACCCTTCCAGTCACTTCTATGCATTTCCAGTACTCCATTCATATACGTAAGGCATGTATCTCTGCTCCTCATCACGCTTTTATTCAGGTCCTCACCAGACCATTATGAAATACCAGTTACATCAACCACTCTAGCTGCAAACTAAGTCCAAACAGGACAGCCAATTCAACTAGTAAACCAGCACAAAGCAGAATGAAGCATTTAAAAGTGGCAGGGAGAGGGCAAAACCATTCAGCCAGATGCTGCAAGAGCACTCCCTTTTCAGCAACACAGAGCTTCTTGAATGGCTCAACTGCTTATGTCACTACAGTATTAGGCAACACACACTGCTTATTTCCATCATTCTGATATGGATTTAGAAAGTAGGCAAGAACCTCTTCAGTTTTACTGAAAACTATTAAAAAAAATCCCAGATATTCAAATGTCCTTACTATCATGATGGGTAACAACTACAACAGCTTCATTCGTGTAAAAAAAGCAAAATATAGTTGTATGCAAGAAATTATTTTATCAACTTTGCAAAGGAAAGATGGAATAAGGGTAGCCATTTGAGTCCAACAGTATTTTCATTTAAGGGAACTGACCATATTAAATTCTAGAAGATATAAAGAATTATAAACCTGCCTCACAGCTTCAGCAGGAATTATCATTACTTTTAAAGAAGAAATCAACATACTGTAATCTGTTTAGAGCAATGATTGTAAAGACTTCCTGTCCATTCTGGTTGCCTAGATACTGTTATATTTCAGTAAAGATTTAATCAGGTACCTTTGCCAAGTGTATTACACACTTCAGACGCAATACTACATTTCTAAAACACATATATGAAAAAATAATGTACAGTTTATTTCATAAATTAAAGCACTGTATATTCAAATGGTGTTGATTCCTTTCAAGAAGCACCTTTACAAAAAGCATTTTCTAAATTTCATTGTCAATTTATACAGGCACATACAACATTGTTGTTCACATGCTTCTCTATATATAAATACATAGCACTCAAACATATAGATATATGTCAACATCGCTACTTCAACGACCCTTCAATTGCCAAACTCAGGAAAGGAAAGCAATTTATTTGCCTTTCACATGTTTTAACAACAAATCCCTTATTTAAAGAATTGGTTCTTAAATGCTCTATCTCAAAATACCCCCACCAGTTGAGACACTGATAGAATGATATGAAGACATATATTGAAAAATTACACAGAAATACAGTTTTAAGGAAGGGGCTAGCCATCAATTAAACCAAAATGAAATGGAAAGTCAAAATTTTACCTCAACTGATAACATACTTTCAAATCAAGAAATGATGCATATAGGTATCTGTGACACTAGGTGATTTCCAGGCCATCTTGTTGGGACAGCATAAACAGATACATGATCCTTTATCTCCTGTTACATCTTCAAGCTACAAGTAATTCCAGAGATTTTGAAGCTGGCTGCACAGCTTGCAAATTCCAAGGGCAAAGCCATGATAATGGGTAACTACTTCCAAATCCCCAACTCGTAACACTTTTTACAGCTACACCGTGAAAGGGTTATGAACAAACAGCTGCAAACATGGATAATTAGTCTATGACATCATATCATTCCTTCATTTGCGACCCTGATTCTCATTAAGAAATCTTATTTTGTCTTATTTTGTTTTGTCTTGTCTGCTCACACTCAATGGAAAAGAGAGCAAAATACATTTAGCATTAAGTGATGATTTCGAATCTTTTACTGAAACAGCATACATTCCTAGCACACAAGTGTCTCAGTAAAAAGAGTTTATTTTTGTCTTAATCATCTAATAAATTTCAGTATCTCAATTATCCTTCCGTTCAGAAATATCACTAAGCTAAGCCACTTCAAAAACCCTGCATTTTTCTGAATAGCGCACTCAAAACTTGTTGCTCTCACAAGTTCAAAGTTCTGATTTTTCCAACTGCTCTCCATACACCTTACCAACATAAGTACTTCCTTTTGGATACATAATCTCTCAGGTGAAGCCAGCTAAGTTCCATTTACAGAATAAAAAAACCCAGTAATTTACACAAAGCCTCAGGTAACAGTAGGACATTGAGCAAACAAGGCCAATAAATAGAACAGCTGACCTCAGTAAAGCTGGACAATGATGAAGAGTCAACCTCAGAAGAGCAAATTTTCATCATTACAGGTTCTCCTCTACACATCTTGGAAAAAACTTTTAATAGGTAATTATCAAGTCAGTTTATTTCAGCGTTTCCATGGCAGAAAAATCTTCACACTTACAGAACATCTTAAATATCTCTACTCTACTTCCAGTTTCCTACCTTGACATTTGTTAGACAGCATATTACAGGAAAAACTGCAGACATCCATCCAGGTCAGCAGCAAAACCTGACTTCAGAATTTCATGCCCACTGAAGCTGGACTCATGGATTGGTTTCAAAATACTGATCCAGAATTTAGCATGTGCCAACTATTCAATTATTCCTTCTCAGAGGACCAAAACAACTACAGGGTAAAATGTGGCAGCAAAAGAACAATCCCCTTTGTCAGTATGATTATATAAATGAGCGCAGTGTAGCTCTTCATAACACAAAGGCCGAGTTCAAGTTGTGCCGACACAACTATGCAAGGAGCCATTCTGTAAACTTTAGTTCTGAAGGTAGTCAAAAATAACTTCACAAAAGGAGGTTAGCTTAAATATATGATAATTTCAATAATACAATCTATAGAACTGAAGGAAACTGTCATATCAGCACACTAGTGCTACAATAAACTGTGCTGCCAGAAAAAGTAGGAAGAAACTAGTTAAGTCAGCGTGTTACACAACTTATATGTAGTCTTGAGGCACCATCGACGCTGGGAATGAATGGCTTACTAAAAAGCACCTTACCAGAGTCTGTTTGGTCTCCAACCAGGAGAGGAAAATTAAAAAAAAAAAGTATTACATTGTTTTTAAAGGACAACTTGAAGGAAAATAATCTTTTAAGCTTTAAATGTTTATTGTCTAACTCTTAATATAAAAAAAAAGCTTAATGCCCAATACAAAAGATAAGTTGAAGTAATTTTTATATATCCATAATGACACTTTTTAATGAAGAGCCAAAAAAGCAAAAGGTGCCATTACTGGTATCATAACATAGTACAAAAACATATGGTTTCTCTTTAGCCCCTTTAAAACAACATGTACTGAAGTAAATTTTTTCTTAAGAATGTTAAAGAATTAAAATCACGAGACAATCATAAAGTGATTTTATAAAGAAACTTCCAAAATGAAGATTTAAAATAATGATGCAACAGATGACCTGAAATCACTAAAGATAATTTGTATTGCAGTGAACAAGTCTATGTACACATTAAAAAGCAATATTATGATGTTGTAAATTATAACACCAACATTCAAACAGAAAGAGACAAGCACAAAAGAGCAATTACACAAACACAACCATAACTGAATAACCATGTTTTCTATAGATCCACGAGCTTCCTTTCGCAAAAGCAAAGTGGATTATTACATTATGGGAATATAGTAATTTTTGACTTTTTCTTTGAAATTATTATTGTATTGAGTACAAAGGCTTGAGGATTTCACTGACCTAACTACAAAGTCAGATATAAAAGTCCACATAAATAACATCCTGATTGCCAGAGACCAACTGTACCATATTGAAGTGCAAGAGAGCTCCCAGTTCAGAACACCTGCTAAATCTAAGCAAACAGGCAGAAAGTTCTGCCGGGAGGAGGAAAGTGTGGGGGTATGTGGAACATACAAGACCAACAAGCAAAAAAACCGAAAAGACCCCAAACGTTAAACACTTCTTTTATGTATCACAAAAGAGCTTTTAAAGAAGATATGAACTTTGTAAATATCTATAGATAGTTGTCTCCGAAAGTGAGACAGGAAATATTTCATCAGGACTTACAAAGATGAGGTCAACCTCTCCGAAATGTGCAATACTTCTTTCCGAGAACAAAGCTTTTTTTGAGAGCTCTCTTAAGTTTGGTCTTTTTTGCCTGCAAGTGTGGAGAAAGACGATACTCTGGAGAAAAGGCAAGAGAAATAATGGTACAAACAGCATATATATGTTTTTCCAGTCAAACGCACAGTCAGGTCTGGATGAAGGCAGGTATTGCCAAAGACTGTGAGAATCATGCTGTTGAAAAAGATGAGTATGGAGTGGGAGTCAGCTGACTAAGCAGACAGAAATATGCAGGTCTGTATCAAAAGCAAAGCAGCCAGAAAAAGATGCCCAAGATGCGAAGAGGTAGAAGAACAACTGAATAGAAACATCTAGTTACTGCCTTAAGGAACAGGAAGAACTGCAACGAAAAAAGGTTAAGAGCAGTACTCTGTCTTAAGTTAAAACACAGATATCTTTAAGGATGTGACCTGCCAATGTTCCAGTACACATCGCAAGGATTTATTCAGGAATGAAAAAGTGGGTCTGCTGGTCTTGAGTATGTAAGTCTCTACTGAACTCAAATCTGCAAACGTAATTATCCAGGAAGAAGACACATAATTACAATTCTCAAATACAGGGTCTGTGACCTCCTGGATGCCAGGATCCACTCCTAAAAATGTTTAAGGCATATCTACTGCCTGTTTCATTCAAGACACTAACAACCTGAACACTGAATTTGCTATATTAGGTGAAGAATGTGATAATCCACAAGCCAAAGTGCTAATCCTATAAACTCCTGCTGCCAGTTTGAATGTATTCACAAAACCTGATGAGTTAACCTCATACCAGAAGGCTTTTTACTAAATGAGGTACTGCCTGTTCTCCTGCAGTTGGCATAAATCCAGTCTTAGGTGGTTTAGTCAATTCAACAGAAATGTACTTGCAAATCCACACCTGATCTGGATCACATGTATATTAATGCATCTCACAGATCAGTCACACAGAACCACCATCTCCCAGCATGATCAGAATTACATTCATTCTGCAAGCATCACTGGAATTTTTATTTGTTGGACACTAGAAGTTAAGATGAAGAACCATGGAAGAGAAAAACAACTTGGGTCTACTGCTTTCTCTGCTTGGAAGCCTGCCAAAATACACACTGCTTTTCAAAAACCTTGCTTGCACTAAGTATATGATCTTATCTATAAGAAACAATAGCAACAAAAAAATATAATAAAAAGAAAAATTACCTCAAAGAATTAGGAAACAGAAGTTTAGGAACTGTCAACTTGACACAAATATTCAAGTGCTTAAGGAAAAGTACTTTTCTATGTCAAATTTTTAGTGTTGGACAATATACTAGACTGCACTTGCAGTTTTTTGTTGAGTTCTGATGAAATTTAAGTATCTCTCTGCCACACCTCAATTGAAAATAATTTTAAATTAAAGACGCTTGATTAACTAAGGATTTACAAAAATAAAATCACCAAAATCCATGTATAAACAAGCACTTTCCATTTGGCTTACAAACTACGTGCTCAAATTCAGCTTACTTTTAATAAAGAGGATGGCGCTCAAATTTTCCAGAAAAGGTTCTCCTGCCATTGGGATAGTACATTGAAGTGCACAGAATTACATGGTTAAAATACTATTACATACAGATATTGTCCAGGGATAGCACATTGAAGTGCACAGAATTATATGGTTAAAATACTATTATATACAGATATTGTCCAGAATCCAGTATTCTTATTCCAAGAACTAATACATGACCTGCAGTCAAATTTCTACAAAACGATGCACCAATTTACAGATATGATAAAAGAAGTTAAATAATCCATGCCAATAGCATTTTGCACAGCTTAAATATGTCTACTTCTTCCTAGAGACAGGACAGGAAGATATAAATACAATCTGGATCGGTGATATTGTTCACAAAGTCATGGTTTAGGTACAACAATCTCACATCTATGTCTTAATTAAATAACTTCAATTTCCTGTTTTAGAAAAATCTTTAGAAAAGCATACAATGGAATAAAGTAAATTTAAAGGCTAGAAATAGACTGATTTTACAAATACATCTTCTCTTATTTGAGCATTCTAGCTCAAGCTTCAGTAGAATTCTCTAATCACCACACAAAAATACAGTTTTTAGGGATTATGGAATAAATCTGTCTTATTGGGTCAACAGGTATACAGCTACATGCTCTTTTTCTACATAAGGAAGGTATTTTCGATGCCTCTCACACACTGTATTTTCAGGGTGGCAGACCACAATTTGTACTTTTCCTGTTATTTCAGTATCTTTTTAATGGAACAAGCCCATAGATAGATGTAGGAGTACAACCAAGTAGATTATAAACTATGACACATGGGCTGAACAAGCAATTGGGAAAGTGAGCAGTGAGAAGAAAGTCACTCTAATGGAAGTTTAAATAGTTTTGCCATGAAATAAAGCATTCATGTAACATTTAAGACATCTGACACAGTTGCAAGCAAAAGTAACAGAAAAATTTTCATTCCAACTTCCATTACAAGACACGTGAAATACACCCATGGATACATTTGTGTACTACAAAACCTCATCCTGAGTTCAGTAAACATTTATGTAAATTTTCTTTAAGTAACAATTCAAATGCTGGTTCTAAAACAAGTTAGCCTGCTAGTTTTCACACCTCTTTTTAATAGGGGAGGAAGCATTATTGGACCAGCTGAGCTACAGCTCAGAACACTATAAGAAAACACATGTTCCATATCCTGACATTTCATGAGATTCCAACAGAAAAACATACTTTCCTCAACAGCTTTTCTGTATTAGAAACGCTGAATTTATAATATTTAAAAATAAGCGCTCATAACATAGGCCTTTATACATGAGAGCATTAAACAAAACAGTGAAAAACTCATTCTCAAGTTTAAAGCATCTTTCTATAGAAGTGGACTTTATCCATAACCACAGAATATGGTGAAAGATACAAAGACAACTACCAAACTACAAGTACTATAAGTTCCACACAGAACAGCAAAAACTGAAAAACTTTAAATGCCTTGCCAGAAGACATATAAAGCATTGCTTTGTCACCTTCAAAAGAGACGGTAGCATCTTCTGCAGTGTGGCTACTGATCACATACAGGATTACCTTCCCATGAAAACATCTGAGGATGTCAAAGATGTACAGGACTAGGCACAGTAACTACCAAAAGCCTAACACTTTCTGGAAAACAAACCCAAAAGAAAAGCTTTAATTGTTTTCCTCACAAGCAAAACTTTAAATGTATAAACACATTTTAGGACATTTGCTTCTCCCATACTGGGTTTGTCTCTTCATCTACACAAGGAAGTGCTTCAGTTTCCTGTACCTTTCCGGAGCTATTTTAGAATTTAGCAACAGAAAGGAGTTATTTCAGAGGTCCACTACAATGTTTGTAGTGAACAGAGCACTGCAGAAAAGCAATCGAGCAAAATCAGCATCAATGGGAGTGAGAAATTGGGCAGTCCTTTAAAAAGTTTGCCTGAAACTGTAGTTCTGGGAGGGGAAGGGCAGCACGAGGAAAGCTGTAACTCCACATCTTTTTAACTCCAGATTAGAAGGATCCAATCTGGTTTAGACATATGGCGTATACTGGAGAACTTCCTACAACGTTAAATGCAATGCAAGCCTTGCAGCATTCAGCTGTCTGCAAGTTGTTTTAGTCCTGCGCAAAGGCATTTCTAATTAAAACCCTTGCCTTCTTTTTACTTTTACGACAATTCAAAAAAATTCTTTATCTTTATACACAAGCGTATCACTTAAAACATACCAAAAAAGCTAGCTTCAAGTACCTGTGAGCAAAACTCGAGAACACACGATAGTTTATCACGCGAGTTGCTATATTGTATGTTTAGAACCCCCACAAGGTTGCCCTTCCCCCTGTACGATTTCAGCAACGTAACCAACTTCCACAAAAATAAAACAACGCAATAAGTTTCACGGTGCTTTGCCTTCTGTTCCTTCGACGCTTTCTGCGCTTTATTCCCACAGCAGCAGCCTAGGGATGTCCGGGTCTACCAGCAAGACTCGGCGCACAGACCCAGCCCCCGATCCGCGCAGCGGTCCGCAGAGCCCCCGGCACAGGTCCGAGCTGTCACCCCGCGCGCGGCAGCTCCGGCACCAGCCACGCCGTGCCGCCTCCCCCGCCCGGCCTGGGACCCCGAGCGACACTTAACGGGCTGCCGGCCCCCCCCCGCGCCCCGAAAACTCCTGAGGGGCCGGGAGCACCCAGCCCTGAGGGCAGCGGCGAGGAAGGCACCCCCGCCCAGCCGCCCCCAAGCCCGAGCGGCGGGCACCCGCC
>Ga0065711_1039262_pt1 | contig 17979 bp, 3 predicted proteins | sample Hoacrofraction12_FD_59098 | JGI IMG/M metagenome (GOLD analysis project Ga0065711, IMG submission 59098) | Hoatzin crop microbial communities from Cojedes, Venezuela - Epithelial fraction 12 v2 (version 2) | ecosystem: Host-associated > Birds > Digestive system > Esophagus > Crop | place...
GCTGTGTTCAGCGTTGGTGCAGCCTCACCTTGAGCCCTGTGTGCAGTGCTGGGCCCCACAATTTGAGAATGATGTAAAGGTCCTTGAATATGCCCAGAGGAGGGCAACAACGCTGGTGAAAGGGCGGGAAGGCATGTCTTATGAGGAGAGGCTGAGGACTTTCGGCTTTTCTTGTTTAGAGAGAAGGAGGCCGAGGGGCGACCTCATTGCTCTCCACAGCTTCCTGAGGAGGGGACATGGAGAGAGAGGCGCTGAGCTCTTCTCCCTGGGATCTACTGACAGGACGTGTGAGAATGGTGCAAAGCTGTGCCAGAGGAGGTTCAGACTGGTCATCAAGAAGCAGATGACCGAGAGGGTGGTCACACACTGGAACAGGCTTCCTAGAGACGTGGTCAATGTCCCGAGCCTGTCAGTGTTTAAGAGGCATTTGGACAATGTCCTTAACAACATGCTTTAACTCTTGGTCAGCCCTGAAGTGGTCACGCAGTTGGACTAGATGATCGCTGTAGGTCCCTTCCAACTGAAATAGTTTGTTCCATTCCATTCTGTCTAGTCTATTCTAATAGCTGAGAATATTTGCACCTACTATTTCTCAACAAGCAGTAGACCATGCAAAATAAGCCACAGCAAAACCCACAGGTTTTCACTGTAAACTAAGACGATGCTGAACCCTGGAAGCCAGAAATTTTAAAGGATTTACCAAATTAAGTAGTCAGTCAAGAGTGTCCACTGACAAAGCTAAAAAGAACCAAAGAAAGTTCTAGTGTATGCAGAGGGCTGGGGTGATCCAGTCAAAAGCAAGTGCCACTACTGGAGTGGGAGGAGAAAGAATATAGGACCAGAAAGCAGATTTCAAGAATATCAGTAAGGACTCAACAGCAAAAGTCAGGAGCATAATTACAACTGAAATGCAAAGAACAGCAAAGAATTCCAGTGCACATGAAATGTATGGGGTGGATCTCCTTTAAATACAGGGGGCAAAGCTCTGGGTCAGCTTCTAGCTTGCCAAGACTTGCTGTGATCAGCTACAGAGCTATTAGCCCAGAAAGTGACTCCTAGAGCAATCAGACTGCAGGACACCACAGGATATAACCCTTAGCGCACTTATGCTGCTTGGATTTCTAAGTGGCACAAGTGAGAAGCAGCACCTCTCAGCTCCAAAATATACTTTGCAGCTGAGTATGGTCCTAGACCAAAAAGAGCGAAGGGTTTCAAAGAAAACAAAGTAGAATTTCCACTGTGGACTGTGGCAATACTACTGATAAAGATTAATTCCATCAACAAAAAGCTGTCTTTAGTAATTTTGACTATATAGTGCAATTTGTTTAGGTTTGTTTCTGGGAATTTTAGTCATTGCAGCAGCTCCATTGTCTAACACTGGCACAGAACAGCTAAATTCAAAAGAAACATTACACAGCAGAGAAAAATTGAGTTGGTCTCAGCAGACCAAAATTTTCAGTTGTCATTAAATTTAGGTAATCTTAAATGATTCTTTCATAACATATGTCTGCATATAACTTGTCATTCTCCTCTGGAGACAAGATAAGCAGTATTTTTAAATATCTTAAGATTATACTGAAGGCTTTTATATTTTTAACTCTAAACCTCTTACCTCTGTACAACAACCACAACCATGTTTGCATTGATAAGCAGTTATGAGAACTAGAAAAATATCACCAGTATCGCTATGGAAAGCAACTTACTTCACCTATAGGTAACATCTACAAATCTTAGTTTTCGGGGTTGGAGACCCTATAGCTGTAGCTGGATCCAGGTGTCCTCTTTTATCCCTCACATGATAGAAAGAATGAACCTCAGCAGGCGTGCTAATGTGAGACTGGGAGGGAAGCTAGGAGGGATGTGACTTGGACCTTCTACCCTGATTTGTAATCAGAAAAAGGAATACCTGGAATGGCAGATGTCCAGTTAGAGAAACAAACATTTTTGGACACTTGCTGATAAAGGTACACAGATAAAAAGTAACAACCAGCAGCGTAATTTGAACTTCTCGCATTTGCCATCAATGATGGCAGGTAAGACTATCAAGACACACAACTAGAAGCAGCTCATCTGTTGTGTATGACATAAACTGAATCCTGTGGAAACAAAGATGCAACATGAAACCGAAAGTGTGCTAGCGCTGGCTAACGTATACGGTATTATAATGAGAAAACGCACTTGCTTAAGTGAACAACTTCTTCCATCTTTATTTGCTTAAAATTACAGTTTAGAATATACCAAAGATAGTGTGAAGGACCAGAACAGTTATTCCAGGGACACTTATCACTGGGAATGATAAAAATGACAGTCATCATTACAGACATAGTGTAGTATCTTCCACAAATAAAAAAAAATTACAAAGTCAAGGAGAACGACAGCCACAACACACACAAAAGAAACTGTCATGCACCTTTGGGAGTGGCTAATTACTCTGCAGCAGTCTGTGCCCACCGAGTGATCCGAAGGTGACATGTGACAGTGTGCCATACCAGCCCTTTTCAGGACATCAAACACATGTTCTGGCACTTTTCAGATACTGATTGGAGAATGAATAATTAATTCAGTTTCAACCATGGTGCTGTATCTTTAGGTGCAAAAGGAGTCTAAAATAGTCTTAAGTATTCTATGCAAAGAACTAGAAATAGTGAAAGCAATAAGGCCCATGAAGAAGAATTCCGTGAACAGACCGTGACAATGGCTCAGTTCACATATGAAGAGTTCCAGCTGCTTTTTGAAGAAATGGTATCAAAGTGACACATCAGCTTCTCACCCTCCTGCCACGAATGAATTAGTGAAATGATTCATTCAGCCATTTGAGCAAGCAATCTGTGCTCCATTCCCGTATGGTATTAAGCTAGCTAGCTCAAGTGAGTTAACAACACAATAATCTTCTGTCTGTAGAAACACACTCTAGGATTATTGTTTATAGGACTTAATTTAAGACCTCGCCAGGATGTCCTAATCCTTAATCTGCAGAAGGATACTGAAAATAAATATTATGACTGAATAGTCACAGCTAAAAACACCTTAGCAAGCAGTTTTCTTGCTAACAAAAGAAGGGATTTCTGAGGCAATTTGGAAAAGTGGAGTAATTAGGACAGAGACTGGTCCTCTGCTTCAGTAGGCTAAAATCTCATAGAACTAATTAGGTGGTGGAGAAGAGATGGAATGCTAAGGCTGAAAGGGATCTCTCAGGGTCATGTAGTCCATCGCTTTAGCCCAATGCAAAATTAATTGTATTTTTATCATTCCTGACCTCCTCTTTAAAACTTTAGTTAGCTTGGTTTTAAACAATCTCTACAACCTCATGAATTTTATTCCAACACAACACCTTCAACATTCAGAAGTTTTCCCTAACATCCAATTTGAATTTTTCTTGAAGATCAAGACCATTTATTTCTTACCTTGTAAAAATGGACACGAAGCACAGCATATTACCTACTCCAAATATTTCCAATTAATCTATTTGAAATCTTATGGTAGATCTCATATCTTTTTCAGAACAAATATCCCCACACTACTGTCCTAATTTCTTTCAGACCATATTTTCTACAGCTTTAGCTGTTCTCATGTTTTCCTCTGGACACTTGCTAATTGATGTACGACTTTGTTGAGTGCCCAGAATTGGACACAGTATTTCAGCTAAAGAGTATCCAGTGCCAGATAATGTGGGATTACTCTCTGTGTCTTGTAGACTGTATTCCTGTTTATCCATCCCAGTATTGGTGGTTTTTTTGGTAACACCATTGTATGTTGGTAACACACCAGGAGTCCCACGTCCTTCTTTGTATCCTGAGCATTTAATTGTCCTCCATCCTACATTTGATTATTTTTGCCCAAAGGTAGAATCTTGTACTTTTCCCTGTTGAGTTGTATCCTTTTTTCTCCAGGTTATCTCTCTGATTTACTCTTTTGAATTCTAATCCCGACTAAAAATAGTTAAAATTTCTCCAATTTTTGTGTCATCTGCAAAGTTGGGTTTTCTATTTAACTGCTCAGATACCTTTTGAAGTAGTGGACAATACTGGACCCTGCCCCTGCAGGACTCCAGTCCATATGCTCTCCGCTTTTGAACTTGGACAGAGCACAATCAATAACGACTCTATTAGTACAGTTCTGCATTACAGTAGTTTCATCTAGGTCATGTTTCTCTAGGTTATTTATTAGACTTTCACATACCTAAGTATCAAAACTATTACTAAAGTCAGTATACAAAACATCAACTGGTTCTTCCTTTATAAGACCCATTAACCTCACATAGGAAGCAATTAAACTAGCTTAATATGATTGCTTTATGCTGGCTGTAACTTTTGTTCTTTCTAGTTCTTATAAGTAGTTTGTTCCAAAATTTGTACAGGAAAGTGCATTAGACTGATTGGTTTAGATCTCCCAGTTTCCCTTTCCCCCCTTTTTAACTATAAGTACAATGTTCTCCCTTTTCTAATCTCTCATTACTTTTCACAGTTTGTCAAAGATAGCTGCTAACTACTTCATCCAGTTCTTTCAGTATCCTAGACTGAGGTTCCTCAGGTTCAGACAATTTGAGAAGACACCATTCAAAGTATTTTCTAATCATTTCTTTCTCATTGTAGGGTGCATACTTACTCCTTGAACTATGACATTGTTCTGCTGATTGCAGCTGACCTTGGTGGTGGAAGCTGATGCAAATGAAGTTTATTGAACTGTTAGATCTGATGAAAACTTTCTTATGTGTTGATTAGTGGGCTAATGCTTTCATTGATATTTGTGTTATTACTAATATAGTTAAATATATGTACTATTCCTTGATGGTCATATCTCACTGCCTCCTTTTTTGTTTTTATTTTTTGTGTGTCTTGCCCTCTCCAATTTTTGTATCTCTATACTTATGCTATATATTTTTATTTCTTCGTTGGTAGTTTGACTTATGTTATACTTTCTCTGTATTTCCTTGTTGTTTATGAAGAATGAAGAACTCACGGTTTACCCAGATTGGTCTCTTTGTACACTTACTGTCTTTCCTACACTATGAAACAGTGCTCATAAATTATTTCTTTCTTTCACAAATATTTCTTTCACAAATATTTGTGTACGTAAATTATTTTTTTCAGGAACTGGCAACTTGTCTCCAATTTCTGCTTGACCTTATTTTCCTAAAGATCTTGAATTCCTATTTCCTAGTCCCTCCTTCCTAGATGTTCTTCTAACTTCCCATTTTCAACCAGCTCCTCAGCTGGTTAAAAATGTATCTTGTAGAAGCTTTCTTCAAGGTGCTTTCCCCTGCTGCATCAAAAAGTTTTCATCCGAGCATTGTAGGACCTTGCTGGACAGTCTCTGTCCCATTGTGTTCTGTTCCCAACAAATAATAAGCATAATTAATAATCTCCATTACTATCAAATAGTTGCTCTGGATCACTTACCTACTTGCCCACAGGTAGTTACAACGTTTGATTTGCTGATCACAGAATCACAGAATGATAGGGGTTGGAAGGGACCTCTGTGGATCATCTAGTCCAACCCCCCTGCCAAAGCAGGGTCACCGACATCAGGCTGCACAGGACCTTGTCCAGGCGGGTCTTGAATATATCCATAGAAGGAGAATGCACAACCTCCCTGGGCAGCCTGTTCCAGTGCTCTGTCACCCTCAAAGCAAATAAGTTCTTTCTCATGTTCAGTTGGAACTTCCTATGCTTCAGTTTGTGCCCATTGCCCCTTGTCCTGTCGCTGGGCACCACTGAAAAGAGTCTGGCCCCATCCTCCTGACACCCACCCTTAAGATATTTATAAGCATTTATAAGGTCCCCTCGCAGCCTTCTCTTCTTCAGGCTAAACAAGTCCAGCTTTCTCAGCCTTTCCTCATAGGAGAGATGCTCCAGTCCCCTAACCGTCTTGGTAGCCCTCCGCTGGACACTCTCCAGTAGTTCCTCATCTTTCTTGAACTGGTGAGCCCAGCACTGGACACAGTGCTCCAGATGGGGCCTCACTAGGGCAGAGTAGAGGGAGAGGAGAACCTCCCTCGACCTGCTGGCCACATTCTTCTTAATGCACCCCAGGAGACCATTGGCCTTCTTGGCAGCAAGGGCACACTGCTGGCTTATGGTCAACTTGTCGTCCACCAGGACACCCAGGTCCCTCTCCGCAAAACTGCACTCCAGCAGGTCAGCCCCTAGTCTGTACTGGTGCATGGAGTTGTTCCTCCCCAGGTGCAGGACCCTGCATTTGCCCTTGTTGAATTTCATCAGGCTCCTCTGCACCCACTCTCCAGCCTGTCCAGGTCTTCACTGAATGGCAGCACAGCCTTCCGGTGTATCCACCACTCCTCCCCGTTTTGTGTCATCAGCAAACTTGCTGAGGGTACACTCTGTCCCTTCATCCAGGTCATTGATGAAGAAGTTGGACAAGACTGGGCCAAGTACTGACCCCTGAGGGACACCACTAGTTACAGGCCTCCAACTAGACTCTGTGCCGCTGATGACAACCCTCTGAGCTCTGCCCTTCAGCCAGTTCTCAATCCACCTCACTGACCACTCATCCAGCCCACACTTCCTAAGCTTCCCTATGAGGATGTTATGGGAGACAGTGTCAAAAGCCTTGCTGAAGTCGAGGTAGATCCAATCCTTATCTACCCAGCTGGTCACGCCATCACTGGAAGCTATCAGATTGGTCAAGCATGATTTCCCCTTGGTGAATCCATGTTGATTACTCCTGATAACCTTCTTTTCCTCCACTTGCTTAGAGATGACCTCCAGAATGAGCTGTTCCATCACCTTTCCAGGGATGGAGGTGAGGCTGACAGGCCTGTAATAAGTTCTCACAGTGGTAACACCCATACATATTTCCATTATTCTTTGTCCAAAGATCTTCAGCACAAGATGTTCCTCTACCATCTGCAGCGCATAGCAATGAAAAGTCTTTGGTTATTTCCTTATCTGTCCTTCTGCAATAGGTTTTAACCCATTAGTATTCTATTTCCCTGAAAAATAATACAATCTGTTTTACCAATTTGATCATAACTTGAATCATGTATGAAGACTTCAGGTCTTTAAACACAGTCATTTAGAACTCAGTTGTATTTAAGTGGAGAGGTAAGGAGAGGGGGTGTTCATCTTTTGTAGCCGCTATGAAAGAGGTATAAACACTGTATGAAGTGCTCTGGTAGTGTGATGGAAATGCAGTGCTGTATTCATGCTTGATCTAGATTAAATCTGTACTGAAAGGTGATCCAGAATGTACAAATTTGGAACCACATCCTAAGGCTTCACTTGATCAGGAGAAGTATTCCAGTAAATGACCAGGATGCTTATTGCACTCATCATAATTATATACAGTTTTATTTAATTACAACCTCTATTCAAGTAAAACATCCCATTCATTATTTTTCCAGGTGTTTTAAGTGTGGGAGGCAAGGTAATGTAGAAATAGATCCCTTTGAACTAGAGGATCCTAAGATTCAGTTTCTACAAGGTATTTGCTATTAAGATTATAGTGGCTATAGCTGACTTCAGTATCTTGGACTGAAACAATTCTATACATGTCAATGTTGCGCAGCACCAGGACTTTTTTCTCCATCTGGAATTCAGAACTAGTCCGTCCAACTTTTCAAGTCAAATTTACTGAAATAAAACAATACAGGACTAAAGACAGAATTTAGATGGAGGCTTAATAGTGCTGACAACAGTTCTACAACCCCGTAGCAGCACAGTTTCTATAGGTAAGATTGAACTAATTGAGTTACACATTTAATTACAGTAAAAACCAATGAGTTGTATTGAATCAATCAGGAAATTGGGAGACCTGTCCCAGTTTCCGCTGAGAAAATGAACATTTAATATTCTGCCTCTTAACAGCCAATTAAGTAACCACAGTTACTTTCTACTTTGTGGTCACTCCTTAACAGTCTCTGGGAGGTGAGCAGAAGTGGATTTGTAATTGTAATTAAGAAGAATGCACAGCTTTAAAGCCCACATTATCTGGGACACCTGGTATTTGGGATACTAGGTACATATACCTAGGGCATCTTCGTTGGTAGTTTTGTGACCAGCTCCCAGACAGATACACATAGATCTCTAAACCTGCTGACTGCAGACAACTGCAAAGGCAGAACACATACTCCCATAAAAACCTCAACTGGCAGCAGCTCTAGGCTCCAAGAGCAGCAGCTGATCGGGCTGATGGATGTTCTTCCTTCATCATTATTTCACTGTGTAGCACAACTAGCTGTGTAGTGATGACCTCTGAACCACTTTTCACTGTAATTCCTGTCATTCTACATCAAATAACTTTGCATATCAAGAAGACCTATGTCATCTGTAAAGGTATTTCTTCACTGAGACTTCATTCAAGCTTGATATCTCTGTGCCATTCATCCATTCATTTAAGCTAGCTGGAGAGCAAGTTTTACAGTTTTGTCTCTTTCCACAAGTTTAGCAAAAGAATATTAGTTGCCTTTGATGGCCTTACTCCAGTCCTCTGTATGATGTGAGCCTTTTCCACTCTTCTACAATGTGCTTGGTTTTCCTTTTTGTGCTGTTTGCTTGTCTGATCCTCAAAGATTTCTGTTGGGAGAAGAGATTCACACCAGAATATGGAGTATATATTTTTAATTCTTGATTAACCAAAACTCTTATCACACTCTCCACATGACTCGCATCTGAGGGTGCTGGGGTAGGCTTCCCTGAAGTGATTTTGAAATACACAAAGAATGTTTTATAACAGTAAATACAGTGCTTCTCACAGGCAGCTCTTCTCTAGGTTAAACATTCACACTGTCTGGATGGACTGCAGTCTGTGTTCACAGATTTATGTGTATTTTTTAAATACAGTATCACCCATTTTGCACAGTATGGTCTGCTGAAAGTTCATTTGGCAAGAAACAGTTCTTGCTAAGTATAAAGTGTGAAATCTGGCAATAAAATTTTAAATTAAACCCAGCATTTTTCAGCCTACATCCTGGCAACTGCTGTCTTACTAACAAGCAGCAATTTCTAACCAGTATTATGTGTAGTGACGTAAGAGGGTGTAACTGAATGCTCATCCTTCTGTATTTATTAATATGAAATTTAGTTTAATAAGTTATAAGATCTTACAATGCAATATGCAGTAGTTGTATTGGTTACAGATAATCCCAATGGTATAATGATCTACTACATGTAATGTTTTACACTGTGGTATCACTTAAGAGTACCACTTAGTCCCACTGTGTCAATGACTTTATAAACATTCTAATACCTGTTCCAAAGTATTTACATTTTAAGTATGTCCAGTTTAACTTTATACAGTCCTAATGTACTAATTAATATTGGGCTTAAAATGAGTTCCATGAGATTGATTCCATCAATCAATATCTGCTGTAAAATATATTGCAATTATAGTTTTAAATGAAATTAAATTCTAGAAATTGTGTAAAAGAAAGCATGCATATTCATGTAATATCCAACTCAGACTTCAGAAAAAAGTAATTAGTTGAGGATATACATGTCTACCCAAAACGTTCCACTTAGCTTCCCTAGCACACATGTTGCTTTTGTCCTCCACACTTAGAATTAGCTTGAGGCTATCTCAAAAAAAAAAAAAAGATAGCATGAAGTTCCCATTAGCTTTTTGGATAAATATTTCTAAGGAACATTTAGTATATTTCTTCTTCTGCCTTCTTATAAATCAGTTTGCGCTATGATAATTTTTCTAAGACAGGTAGTATTTTTTTTGCCGTCCGCCTGACCCACCAGGAACACCTGAGCAGGCTGCCCCAGGCAGTGCTGCCTGCAGGACACCTGCCCTTACAGCCACATGCACCACCTCTTTGTCACAGCAGAATATCCACAGCCACCGAGATACTGGGTGTGACAAGGCAAAGATGGGCAAGGATGACTGCAACACCTCTGTTGAGGATATGGTAAACATTCCCTGTAAGAAAGGCTAGATGGAAAAAGAAATAGTAAAATGGCATTATTATTAGGGCTACAAAAATGATCCAAGGGCTGGAGCATCTCTTCTATGAGGACAGGCTGAGACAGTTGGGCTTGTTCAGCCTGGAGAAGAGAAGGCTGTGGGGAGACCTGATTGCAGCCTTTCAGTACTTAAAGGGAGCCTGTAGGAAAGATGGGGACGATCTTTTTAGTAGAGACAGCAGTGACAGGATGAGGGGTAATGGTTTTAAACCAAAACAGGGTAGGTTTAGGCTAGATATAAGGAAGAAATTCTTTACAATGAGGGTTGTGAAACACTGGAACGGGTTGCCCAGAGGGGTCGTGGAGGCCCCATCCCTGGAAACATTCAAGACCAGGTCGGACAGGGCTCTGAGCAACCTGATCTAGTTAGCGGTGTCCCTGCTCGCTGCGGGGGGGTTGGACTAGATGACCTCTAGGGGTCCCTTCCGACCCAAAACTTTCTATGATTCTATGATTCTATGATTCTATGATTCTATGATTCTGTCTTTCAAATGTATTGACTGTTGGAGAAGTATCTTGTAAGAGTAAATATACATTGGGCAATCTCAGCCAAGCCACCACCAAGGTAAGTGATGCTCAGTCCCATGGGCAGAGAAGGTCCCGTGCTGCGAGACAGCACTTGGCCCCAATGTTTCCAGGCATGAGCAGACATACTGGTGTAGAGCCAACTATTTACTATATATCAAAAACAGAAAATATACTTCTGAAGATGTCAGCACTCTCTTCTTGAGTACAAAGCCAGTGATAGGACTATGTAAGTCAATTACTTAGCCTAGAAGTTAAAACTGATTGTATCTAAAGTTTTCGGAACTGACATGGATACTGCAGATTCCTACACTGTTGACAGCCACTGGCACCTCAAGCACTGCACCCCTTCAGTGTTACACTGGGGGCTGTTCTTAGCTGATGGCTGCGCCGCGGCGAATGCCCTATTTAAAAATGGTGGCCAAGCCACGTAGTTCTCAACGGGAGTGAAGCCGCCATTGCCCTCAGGCCTCCATTTTGAGAGCGGCAACGGCGCTGTGGCCGGGGGACGGGGGGCAGGCTGGGCCTCCCAGGGCGGCTGGAGCCGGGGCCGTCGGGCGGGAGCTCGGCCCGTCGGGAGCAATGGCGGCGGGCCGAAAAGTGGCGGAGAAAAGCACATCAGCCTGTGATCTCGGCCCCACTGGGAGGAATGGGAGGCGCTGGTGTTGTGGAAGGGATTCATGAGGTTCCTCACAGGCGACTTTATGTGCTAGCCTCTGCTGACAGATCAGCTTCCCGTTATCGAGAAAAAAAGTAATAATTAAAAAAGGAATTAGGCCATCAGGGCTAAATAAGTATTTTAAAAGACAACCTATGGTAGCACATTTACTGAAAAGATGGTAAGAGATTAGAGTAAGAAATGTGCGATGCTATGCAAGGCTGTACGGATGTAGAATAAAAGAGTCACCACATACATACCAAAAAATGTGTGTGTTTTGTAGCATACACAGGGTAACAGCATGAAAGTAATTCACACTTTGAAAACCAAACTGGCTCCTTATTGCAAGTGCAGCTAGATCTGTTGCTGTCTGCGTAGCCCAGCTCCTTCTCCAGGCTCACTCTGCTGCCCACTCTGATACCTCCAATTTTTGTCCTGATTGCAGTATATTTTCCTTTTAATACTGTTAATCCTTCTGTCTTTTATGGGAACATTCACTGCTTTCTGGGGTGGAGGGTACTCGTGTACAGCCCAAGCCAGAGATAATAGCTTCAGCCCCCAATGTATTTTGGCATTTTGACCAACCGTCTCCTCATCCTCCAAGCACTCTGTCTTGGGCATCTCCCACTAACAGCAGAAAGAGGAAGAAGTGGAGGGTGATGTTGCCACACTGTCAGATGAAGACTTTCATCCTCTCAGTGCATTTGCTTTGCAGGTTGGCACACGCTGGTTCCCTGCATTGATTGTGCACCTTTTTTCTTCTTTCCTTCCATGTCAGGGCAGATTATGTTGCATTTGGTTTTCAATCATCCATGTTCTAGACTTCTCTGTCTTGATAGGTGTGCTGGATGCCACCACCCTTCCAGTTATTTTCCATTTTGTCCCTATTATTGACCTGTATCTGCAGCTTCCTCCTATGATTCATATGGCAATGCAGGTTGCAAAGATGCCTTTTGCCATGCCTCAGTGTAACAAAGTGATGGTTGCACTCACCAAATGCTTAACTATGTGTAATACATAACATCAGGTCTTTGTCTCTGATTATAGCAGAGTCTCCTTTGTCTTAGCTTCTCTTAATTCAAACATACTATTCACGGTTCTTTCGCTGTTCTTATTCAAAGTAGACAATCATTGTCTAGTCAGTCCACTGATTACCAAATCAAAGCTAATGTTTAGTTCCTGAAAGGACGCATCTTGATGGTTCAAAATTGCCTAACAGGACTCCAGTTCTCTTTGTTAGCTTTTGATATTCAGTCTTGCAGCTGTCTTTATGGCCAGTTTTACCTATGCTCAAATTCTATGCAGTGCAAAACTGAAAAGCATGGTAGTACCTTGCCTGAGTGTGGCCACCAGCCAAATTTGGGTGACCTAGTCCAGGACCAGATCACATAAATATTCCACCTGGTCATGTGAGAAAGCAATAGTAAAAATAAAGACAAGGAGATTATTATTTCTCAATTTCTTTTGAGCCATGACAAATACCGAGAAAGAAAAAAATTTTGTCACAGAGAGCTCAGGCAAAAGTCATCAAGTTATTGGTAGCCAAATAAAGCAACCTTCTCTCACCAGACCTATTTTCCATATAGGAAAATATCATTGCTCAGAGGTAGCAGTATCCCTTTACACCTGGACCCCAGCCAGTCTGTTCACCCCCCTACACGCAGTTGGCCTCTCCATTTTAGGTCTTCACTGAAGTCTGACATGACTGAGAAAGTGTGTGCTTGTGTCTGAGGAGGCTCTTCTCATTGTGTTCTGCATCCAGTCACACTCAAGGCAATGTGTCAGGATTGGGCTAGTGTGAGAAAAAGTATCTCCAGTGTTCTGGTCACAGTTCTCCCTTTAGTATCCACCAAATAAATTCATCTCCAAAAAGCCGAATTAGTGACTTTTTGTGACTGTATAGTTCCAGTTTGGTTTGACTGTGTCCAAAGGAATTGGACACAGGATTTTGGACACTGCAGGACACCAGAATGTCACTGGGCTCCAGAGGTATTCATCCCTAGCTAGGCTCAGGCACGTGTGCATCCCACCGTGCAAATGCTGCAGGTTTTTGGTTTTGTATGTGGGCTGCTTTGCACATTGAACACGGCAATGTAGGTTGCATCGAGGATGCCTCTTTGTGAGCATCAGGTGATCACACTGCAGAGTTGTAGTAGGGGTATCCGGCTTTAATTTTTTTTATTCTTTCCAGCCCTGTTCCTACAAGAAGTACATTCAGTCCTCTGCTTGATGAAAAAAATGACCACAGTGTCCCAATTTTTCTCAGAATTGGAACTCCTAATGAACATCACTTTCTTTGGGGATTTGTCTTTCTTACATTTCTGCCATAGGATGGCTGGGATTCTGTGTGTGATAATACACTATTAATCTTGGGAATTTATACTTGAAGAGTTCCTTTCATCTGAGGATTCAAAGTGCTTAGAAGTTAATTTATATTACATTACATTACCCTTGTGAAGCAAGTAAATACTTCCCGCAGTGCAGAAACTGAGATACTAAGAAGATCAAGACTTTGTAGACTGTGTGTCCCATAGACACCTATACAAGAATGGCCTTATTTTTGAAGGAGGTAGTAAGTACTTACGGCTTGCCCTGATTTTGGCCTCTAGCTTTTGTCACCTGCTTTTGAAAACACTGACTTAAATAAATTGCCCTGGGTCACAGGATGATGTGTTAAATGTGTTCACAGGAAGTATCTGCCTTTGCTTGGTCTGACATTCAAACAGAATCCCTACTTTAGTTCCCTTTACAGTCTTTAATGGAGAAAAACATACCAGAAAAAAAAACCAAAAACAAAACCAAAAATGAGCTTATATATGTAGTCTTATCTAGAAGCTGGCAAGATGCGACATTATGTCTTAAATTTCTATGAGACAGTACAATTCCTAACAGATTTCTTCATTGCTGGGCAACGAAGCAATCTTGCTATGCTACAGATTTAACCAGTGACTTGCAGTAACTCTGATACAGTGTAAGTAGCACCACGAGGACCTGTGGGAGCAGCTTATTCTGCCCTGTAACTAATCAATTCACTGGTGCAGGGAAGTGCTCAGGGCGACAGTTCCCTGCTACTGGGTTTAAATGGGATCCCAACAGAAGTAGGAGCTGCCTGGCTACAGGAGGGTTGTCTTCAAGTGCAAGAGGTTTTCTTTGAGGCCAGGCTATCGCGGCAAGGCTGCCTGACCTGCAGGCATGTAGAGCAGTTTATTGTGTTTGTTTGTTGAATGAGCTAAACTGCCCTTTTCATTTATTTTGGGATTAAAGCTTGCTTGAGAGATTAACTGGGGAGCCTGTAGCCTTCTTTATTCTGATCTGAAAAGAGGTAAAATGGGCTATGCTGGACTATTACATGGAGTAGATCTTTGGGAAAAAAAAAAAAAAAGTAGGTCTACATTTAACGTTTTCACTAAGCTAAAAGTTTATGGCTAATTTTACTATCACGATTCAGTGTGTTACATTTCTCAGATGCCTGCCTGGTAGCTGAGCTACCTCCTTGCCAAGATAACTTTACCTTAATCGAAATAAGAGCTGGGAGCAAGAAATATCTGCTCATGTCTCATTTACTCCAGTTCAGCCTACTATTTTAGCTCAAGTCCGCTTTGATGAGCAGTGTACCGGAAAGCTGGCAAGACTTAGACGAGAGATGGCTGACACAAGGATAGAAAAATTTTAAACTGCAACAGGATCTGCTATGCTTCCTCCTCAAATTCCTCAGGTGCGGTTGTTACAGGGACAGATTCTTTGTCATGCTCACACAGATGGATACCTACAAATTCCAGATATCGAAGGAGATGGTACTTTAGGGAGTGTTTCTTCCCTCCCCTCAGGGAAGGTAAAGCCTCTAACAGATGCTGTTTGAGACTGGGATGGAATGTGATACCACATTTATTAGCTATCAATGCTTGCTTAAGCAACCCTTCACTTGCTCCTTTTCTCCCTTTCGCTTTATGCTTTTAGCTGGATTAGTTCTCCCATCCCGTTCACACGTGGCTGTGTAAGCGGCTGAGTAATGTGTTAAAAAAAAACGCAGTAAGAAATAAGACAGGAACAGTAAGAAGTGTCAGGGGAAAGAACAGAGCAGAGACTTTGCAGACCAGTGTTAAGTGGTGCTTCCAGGCATAGCCACACTCACAAGACTTAGATTCTCAGAGTTCTGCAAAAATGATTAAAACATAAAATGTTTAAAATCTGATCTATGTGCAGTATAATTTTAGACATACAATTGAATTAACAAATATTGAATAGTAAATACAGCAAGTTGAAAACAGCTTAATGCCACATTACATAACATGAAGATTAATTTTCTGATACCAATTTTAATTTAGCAACTTTGGTATTACACATCTTCCATTATTTTTGTTGATTTTTTTTTTACAATAAAACTGTATATCTACTGCCTACATCTACTTCCTAGACAGGTCAGCACTTTTCTCTTAAATTTTTGGCATCAACTACCTGTCAAAGATAGTACAATGAATTAGTGGGCTTTGAGGTTTCTTTATTATGGCAGTTCCTGAATTCCTGTGTGCTACACTACAGACAAACCACATCCTACCCTAAAAATAATTAAATAAAATAAAATTGAAATTGAATATTAAAAAGTGTGTCAAAACCATGTTTCACTTCACAGAATCACAGAATCACAGAATGGTAGGGGTTGGAAGGGACCTCTGGGGATCACCTAGTCCAACCTCCCTGCCAAAGCAGGGTCACCTAATTTGTTCATTATTTCATAATTTTGATTAGGTAAAATTTTTAAGTTATTGAATTTTCAGGATGGTAAAATATTTTGACCTGTAGAAAATGCTTAAAGATTATAAATATAAATATATAAATATATATATATAAATATATATTTTTATAAATATAAATCTTGTCTAGCTGTAAGAATGATTGACAAATACGAGTGAAATCAAAGAGGTTTAGGTAAAAGTATTAGATAAACTACTGAAAAATGAGTTCACACATTCGTAATTCAGTTTAAACTCCTTCCCTTGCCAAACACAAAACCCAATCCTAGACCTGGAAAGCAAAAATAAAGACCACAGAGAAATGTCTCTTACTTTTCCAGATCATAGTCACCGTCTATTGCAAGAGTTCTTAAATTGTTCAGATTACAGAACATTTTCAGCCCCAGTGGCATTGTGGAGGAGTAAGTCAGTTCACAGAGAAAAATTCTTATGCCCCAATTTGAAAGAAAAATCAAAAGAAGAAATTACTGTACAAAGATGAATCATGTAAGAAAATTTGCAGAAGACATTAGCTTTATCAGAGAAGATACAAATAGTCAAATGCAAGAAATATATTTTCCTAGAGATTGTAAGAGAGATGATTTGGAGTAAAAGACAACCAACCATTGGCCATCTACCACATCCTACTGGACATCAAGTGACTCGTCCCTTGAAGCCTTTAAAAGACAGCTGGTTCTCTCTGTAATGTTACTGACTCTTTAGACTTTTAAATTACGCTGTTAAAAGCCTGTACATATATTCACCATGGAGCAGGGGAGAGGTGTTAGCTCTGCATCAGGATCCATGCTGTTAAGTTAACAGGGGTCATCCTCAACAGTTGGTAGCCTACTCATCTTCAAACCAGTGCTCTTCCCTTACTCCTGTGATCCCAACAACAAATTCTTCCTGCATCATAAATGGTGTCACAAGTACTGAGGAATAAAATATGTGAGTGCAGGGTTTAGTATTTTTAAGCACCTAGTACTATATCAATGTCATGGGTCAATTTTGAGTGGTTGCACTGCAAAGATTATTTCCATGACCTTTGTGTGTGGTTATTTGGATGGTAGCTGCCATGCAGAGACCATAACCACAGACAGACTGGTGGTGAATCCTTTTCATGGTGCGCAATGTATGGGATGAAGAATAGCAGGCGGTTCTGTGATTTGGTAGGGCAGTTTTCATCCTCTGGTATCAGGGTTAAAGCATCAGAGACTGGTTAAAGTTTGTCTGCGTGCCATGTGTCACGGTAGGACTTCAGAGGAAGAGGGAGGCTTCCTGGGGCCAGAGAAGGACAGATACATGCAGCGAGAAGAGCAAACAGGAAGGCCTCTGGGTCCTGTGGACTATTTGGGTCGGGCTAATTGCCAAGCTTGGTGGCAAATTGCCACTGCCCGAGTTTGCGTTAAAATGCTCACAAGAAAATGGCCTGAGTAAAACACATTTGTGGCACTGCTTTCTTTCAGCGGTAGGAGCTCAGCCCTTCTGGGTCTCTCCCATTCACTTGTTCCACACAAACTGCTGCTTCTTCCTAACCTAATCCTAGGGACTGTCTGTCAGGAAGCTCTACTGCTTGATGTGCTGGCAGCACACCGAATGACTGTTTAGAGATAAATTAAGGGCTGAATATATTTAGTGAATGCTTAAGGCTTTAACTTCCCGCTTGCCTTAGTAGTGAACTGTCACTCTTCTACAGAATAGGCAAAGACAGTAGGCTGAAAAATATTCAAAATGAAGTCTGTTGTATGCTTTGGTTATTTTAGTGGGGAAAGTAGCTTTGGAAAAGTTAAGTAACTTTTGTTGAGCCTATGTGTCTGCCGAGTTTCAGCATCCATGCAAGGACAGGAACGACTCTCACACACATTGATACGATGCACAGTCGGTTCCCTTATTACTCCGCTTGTGCAGTTATATACATTTTCCATATTTGTACATGCGATTACGCTTATCTGGATAGGCTACAGACATAAATCACACGCTGTTCACACGCCCCACATTCCCTTATAATTGGTAACTATGCACTAACACCAATAGCAACAGACTGCCTCCACGTCCTTGAACACATCTTGTTTTTGCTAACCCACACCATGTGCACTATCAGAACTTTCTCAATGGCTATTCTTAGCTGTCTTTTCCAGCG
>Ga0065711_1039263_pt1 | contig 17979 bp, 9 predicted proteins | sample Hoacrofraction12_FD_59098 | JGI IMG/M metagenome (GOLD analysis project Ga0065711, IMG submission 59098) | Hoatzin crop microbial communities from Cojedes, Venezuela - Epithelial fraction 12 v2 (version 2) | ecosystem: Host-associated > Birds > Digestive system > Esophagus > Crop | place...
GAGAGGAGAGGAGAGGAGAGGAGAGGAGAGGAGATTCTCAATTTACATTTATATTTACAATTCTTCATAAGGAAAACAATTTCAAGTATTTAATATTTCAAAAATGTCCATCTTTAGAAAAAAACTTGCATTTCAAATGCACAGTTATTTTCTAATTGAGATGTGGAAAGCAAAAACTTGGGCTATAATCACTTTAGTTTTTGTCAGTTCAGCCAATGATCTAATAGCTCTGTGGACTATGTATTTATTCATTAAAACACGATTGCTAAAGGGGAAGAGTAGGCTTAGACCCAGTCATATAGACAGGAAGGCACTGGGTGATCAAACCAAAGTCCAGCCTGGATCTTAGTGTTCCCTTCACAACATACTTGATTCTGACCTGAACAAAACTAGACCTTGAAAAACCATAATTTTCTCTCCTGCTATGTCTGCACATTAACTTTGTCTCACATAAAATTACCAATTTTCTGCTCAGAGAAGCTAATGTGTAGAAGTTTAGCCTTTAAACCACTAGGACTGTGCTAACACATTTTCCAATATTTTACTTCTATACTTCAACAATATCACCTCACTAAACAGGTTTATATATTAAAACTGCGACCAATAGATGCATTTTTCTCCATTCAGCAAAGCTCCAGTTAAGTACTTTACTGTTCCTTAACTATTGACATATCAGAGTTACATCTTTTCTGGATGTCCCAGGGCTGACCTCCTGGGCATGAATGCTTACCGTCACCTAGCCCACTTGCTAACCTTGCAGAACCATCCATAAGCTACAGTTAAACAGCTGTGTTCATGTTGCTGGGCTTTCTGAGGGACACCAGTTGCAGTGTATCATTGAATTAACCGTTTGAAAAGCTGAATTTTAGGGAAAAATCTTCCCAAAGACCACTGTAGAGAATTACTTTATCAACATATTTAGCAGAATTTTCAACTTTTCCCACTGTCAGCTATGTCCATTCACACTGGAAAAAATTAATAGATCCAGCACAAATCCATGAGTTGTTTTTCATTACTTCTACACAAGTTTTCCAGCAGGATCCAGATGGAGATGATGGACAAGGATGGACAGCCATCTGAGCCTCGATGCGCGGTAGTAAACTGCAGCTGAGTGACACACAGGCAGTCACTGTAATTTCCCTACGCCTACTTCGGGAAAACCCAGTACAGTTCAGACTTGGTACAAATTGCTGTGTCTCCAAAACATCTTAAGAACATAGGGACTTCTTGTGGCCTCAGAAAAATGGTGCATATAGCCCAGGATGCAGTTTCTGGTGGTGACAACACAGATGCTATTTAGGGAAAACACGCAGACATGGCCACTGTCTACAGTCCATTCCCTTCCTCCTCCTCCCACATCCACCACTGTTGTACTGGGCTATTAGACAGTATTCCCCCCCCCAGTTTGTTTTAATTCCTGTTCAAGGATCTATTGTCTACAAAGCAAACATTTCACACATACATACAAAGTGCGTGTCTCACTTTTTAACATGAAATTTACAAAAATGAAGCAGGCTAAGCCAGTCCAGAAGTAGGTGGCAGTTGGGCTCTTGAAGCTGGTTATTACTATGGGTGTTGATGGTGCTGTGTCTAGTTGTGAAGGCTGTTTGTCCCTGGTGATTGCCTTATGCATCTTCTCAACTAACTCCTGATTACGGATGCATCTCAGCTTGGCTGTCTCCTAAGAGGTTCCTAAATAAACCTGTCAGCAGGCTCTTCCCTTACCGGATGTCAACCCATTTCTAGTCTTTAGCTAGCAGGGAAATACAGAATCTTAGTCTATTATAGCATTTTCAAATGTCTAATCCCGAAAAAACTTGTTAGAGCCCCTATAAACTGGGGGAAGCTGAATCCAGGATTTAACCATGATCAAAATTCCCTTCTGTGCAGGTCAGTGAGGATCTGAAAGCAGAGACGGCTCTTTCACAATCACACTAAAAAGTAAGAATCAAAAAAATGTAATCACGAAAGATATTTACAGTCCTGTGGTAAGGTTACATTGCTTACCGAAAGGATGTTTACGTCCTCTAGGACATCCAGTGAGGAGTGCTTTTGCAACTTCTACCTCCCTGCAGCCAGGAGGGGGGTCCTCCTGAACTGCTCTCCCTGTCCCTTCGTGCTTCTAGGCCAAAAATCAAACGGATCCTTCTTGGGCAATGAAGTGGTGGGTACTTGGAAAAACTCCTTGTAGCTGGTCAGGAGGAGAAGGAATGTCTGGATTTAAAAAAGCAACATCTCTTGCTTCTTAAGGCACAGATGTGAAATGCAAGACGGCTAGTAACATCTTCAAAGGTGTTAACCAGAAGCTCAGGTCTTGTCTCCTCTAAGAAAAATGGTTGGGTAAAGGTACTTATTTGCTTGTGTTTTTTAAAAAAAACATTCTCTGCTTATCAGATGGCAAAATCACAGTGCTAAGAGTGAGACTGTAGCTTTTAACACGCATTGGTAGAGATGGTAAACATTTTCTTGGTAGCACGAATGACCAAACCACATGTGCTGAAATTCCAGCAGCTTTGACCACATTAACATTTTACTTTATGCTAATGATCATGTGTGAGCAAGCAGTCGGTAAAAAACCTGCACTTTTTTTTCCTTACTAGCGGGGACGCAAAGAAAACGGCCTTCTTCGCTGAAGATAAATTAATTGAGCTAACAGAACTAAACCATCTCCTCCTTTCTTTTGGCCTGTTAAGAAAGGGACAAATGTGAACTTCTGAGGCATCACAAACATGAAGGAGGAACTTATTTTCCTCCATCAAAGAAATCCACAAATTATTTTTAAATCTTTTTAAAGCTGTGGAAATGTGGTGTCAACCTAAAGAGGGGAAGGTCAGTAGCCTCTCTGATTGGAATGGTAAAACCTCCGTGGTGAGCAGTGACCAGAGCCCATCAATTATCTGAAAGCCCTAATATTCTGTGGAAACCAGGTTCTCAGTCAAGGCTTAGGAGCCAGTCCTTGTCCTTAAAACGAACTGAGCTTTGCATATGAGCTAGAAACTCCCCTGTTTTTTAAACTGCGTTTTATTCTTCTTTTCCATTTTATCTCCTTGCTTTTAACTGTGTTGTAGATGAGGTTTGATTGTAAAATTATAAACCAAATGTAAGTATAAAGCCACCTGGATTCTCAACATTGTTGCTTCTTCTTATCTCTAATGCAGTTCAAATGTTTTATGGAAAAAAAATAAGAAGTTTTTGTATAGGCCAATGGCATTATATAGGTCTCACATTCTTATTCTTTTGCAATATAGTCCATGGTGGGAGAGTTAGTCCACTCACCCTTACACTGAATAATAGCTTTCATAACTCTGGATATAATCATTCATATCACCTTACTTAACTGAGGAGACTAGTCAAGATGTTTAGTAATGCATGAGAGTCACACGGTGACTCTCAGTAACTAACTACAGGATTCACCTGCTCAGGGCCTGCGGATGGCTTTCTACCATGACTAATCTACTGACTCTTCCTAAGCAGAGCAGATACTTCCCTAAATTACAGACCCTTTCTAGCTCTGAATCTTTCAGAAACAGCAGAATTATCCCCAGACAGCCCAGCCCATCAAACAAATACAAACCTCATCATGCCAAAACACAGGCTCCAGTATCAGAAGAGCAGTTGTAGTGGTTGTATGGTCGTAAAGTCACAGCTTTCCAGAGATGCTGTCTCTCTCACGTATCACAGCTACGTGACCTGCCCACAAACCTCCTTCCTCACTGCCCAAGGGCCCAGGTTTTTCCATCTCTTTTTTTCATCTTGGATTTGTCAACATCCCACCATCCCATCTAGGAAGTATAGGAGCTCCCTTTTGTTTGATGTGAGCTGAACCCCCGGGGGCACTGAAGGGGTTAAGTGGAGGAAATTCTCGTCAACTTCACTAGAGAATCAGGCATTTTAAAGGATTTTCTGTAAGAAGAACCCAGTATGTCTGACATCAGAGCCACAGCACATCACAGCGAAAGAGTAAAAATTTTACTTAAAGGGTTTTTTATACTTTCGGAGTGGAAAATATTCATATTGTGGTTTCACACTAAAAATAAATTCTTCCATTCACAGCCAGAAACAGGTAGCTGAGGTTAGATCAAACCACTAGCTTACTAATGACTATGAATTGCAATATCTATAGAAATGACCAGAATTCAAGGCAGCCTCTAAAATAAGCCAGACGAATCATTCTCGAAAAATATTATTCACTCCATAATAAATAGGCTCAGCGTAACAGTCTGTCACTCAAAGCATACTTGAAGTATTTTTCAAAAATGTAAAACATTGTTCCATGTAAATTGAAATGATCAGTTTTCTCTCCTTTTGCAGAATTCTGCTTTCTTCATAAGAAGTTTGGAAACACTGAAGTGATCTCAGGATCCTAAAGTTAAGTGACTGAATTGAAGGCATTCCTTTTGTTCAAGCATCTTGAACATAATAAATAATAGCTCTTCAAGTATTATAAATAAGGAATCTGAACTGTCTTGAGTTATAGTGAAAGCTATTGTTCAACAAAGATGCAGCAAGAAACAAAGACGACAAAATCTTTAGATTCTTATTCTACTGTGTAACACATCTTTTGGGGTAGTAAGTTACTAGGTCTGATGCCCTGCTAGTGTAAACCACCAGAACATCTCTACCATTAGTGGAGCCAGATTGATTTACCCAACTTGAGAATCTGGGTCCCAGTGAAATTATTAAAAAAACAAACCAAAAAATCACAAAAACCCCACAGTGACAGCAACCACTGTCATGAAATGCTGTTCCATAATTTTCTACAGGGGTATATTTTCATATTTCATATCCCATGTTATCTCATTAAGGCAGGGGGGTGATCTTACGCCCACAGGACTGGCAGACCCTAAGAGACCCTGAAGGAGACTAGGACCCTTAGGAAAGAAAGACCAAAACAAACAAACAGTGAAAAAAACCCAACAACAAAATACCCACCCCACCAAGGAAGAAAACAGTAAAAACTATTCACTTTGACTTCTTTTTTTTTGGTCTCTGTTGTTTTCTTGTCCCAGTAAGCCTTATCGCACACTTCTGAAATGGGTACCAAGGATGGCAGTTTTTTCTTTGCCATCCATGGTATAGCCTGTCTTCACCAGAAAGAAAGAAACACCAAAACCCTAACAAAAAAACACAGATGAAAAACAATACCTTTCATGCCATCGACATGAGATGTCTAAATCACATGTGGACAACTCAGGTTTAAGTCACTAAGTTTGGAAATGAATGTTCTTTTTGTCTACTTTGTGTCTGTACTGTGGTGGCACTGAGTCTCTCAGCAAACCCAAACCAACAGTAAACTCAACAGTCACTATTTCATGGCCATTGCTGCTGATGGCCATTGCTACTACAGCCCTCCTGCATCTAGACAGGAAATCATTTCCCCCCCTGAAAATCAGGATAAAACTTGTAACCCAATCATTTTATTTGTAGCACAGTTGCAGCCATGGAGGGAGATTGTTAAAACAATTGTGCCTATCAAAAAAAAAAGGTTAATCTTCTGGGTACTCCTGCTTCTCTCCATACATTAAAAATTTTCAACATTTAAAAAGCTCCTATACTTATAAAAATATTTAAAAGCTTTAGCATCACCAAGATATGCGCATACTTGGTTTATATAACTACACAACATCTGTATACTCATTCTCCCTTTTACCACTCACCCTCTGATGATGTCTTCTCCCAAAGCAGTTTATAAACTCTAAGGGGCTGAGAATCTGTCTTTCTGTGCACTTGCGTGAGAGTTTATATCAGTGCTGTTCGGAGACTGACAAAGCCTTTGAAAGTTGCCATATTATGTATGATTAGCAATAAGAAAACTAGCGTCTTCATCACTCATTTCTCACTGAAAGTACAGAGTGGAAAAAAGCTGTTCTGTTTACTGGACCAACATATCACGCCTGGGAGACTTCAGTACACAAGGTACAGAGTACAGGGTTGATGCGCTCCACTCTGCAGATGTACTCTCTCAGAGGTGGGGGAAAGGAGCACCTTTCATGCTCTCATTCGGAAACTAGGGAAGAATGCTACAGCAAAAGCTGATACTCTGAAAGAAGAATATTAGTAACAGTGAAACATGGTAATGGGAAGTGGATTCTTTCCTTCCATTCCTCATTTCCACTTAAGAATGTGTAATTGTGATGTGCATACATATATACAGGAGAAATAGTGTGCAATATAGAAATGTAACTGCAAAAATATTTTGCCGATCTTAATAGGCATCTTAGGTCAAAGCAATGCTAGTGTGCCTAGACACTTCTGTCTGACAACAGTTCATTTTAGTTTACTTTAAGCATGTCTTCACTCCTTTAACTTCAGGTAGTGCTTACAGCTGATTTAGTAATAATGTCCCAAAACACTGTGCAGATTCGGTTAGTACGAATGAGCCTATGCCGATTAACCAGACTGCCAGTTAAACCAAATTAATACTCTCCCTCGACTTTATTGCAACAGCTGAGCTAAGCTGAATTCAGTCAAACTGTTGCAACTTCAGTATACAAGAAAGTTTTAGTAACAGTCAGTTGAAATAAAGGGAGAAGAGTCTACACACAAGCTTCTATCGGCACAAGTCTATCAGCAAAAAGCCTAACAGGAATCTGCCGTTAATAGAATTAACCTCCCAAAAGAGATTGGTGCCTAAAGGAAGCAACTGCATATACACTATGTCAGTGGTAGGAATAAATTATCTTAGTCATAGAGTAAGTTAAGTAGGATCAGAACGAAGGTTAAAAATCCTAAAGTAAGGTAGCTATTGCTTGATTCAAAAGTGTGTCTCATGCAATTATAAACTTTTTTATTCCCCTAGGCAGCTGGGATTTTCCCAGGATACCCATTCAAGTGTATGTTCAATCAGCACATATTCAGGAATTCACCTCTTGTCTATACAAAGTTTCAAGGAGGTCAAGGAGAATTTTGTCATTGCCTCCAGTAAGGCCAGGCATTTCACCCACCAATCTTGCAGCTGAAGTGAGGTCTTTGGATAAAAACTATGTGAAATGTAAACAGCACAAATCCTGGCCACATTTAATAAACCGAACGGGACGTCTCTCCATCTAATATTTCACTTAGCTTAATTTATCAACTTTAAACAAAAAGAAAATAATAGTTGACATATTGTTCCATTTTTCTAAAGCGGAGATTTTAAGGGGTGAATTGCGACAGTCCTTTTCTTTCCAGCCACATCCCTCAGACTGCATGTATGTAGAAATATATTTTGCATGCACTTCAAATACTTTAGTGAGATCCATTCTCTCAGATGCCAAGCTCAAGTGCAATACTTCACGCACTGGTTTTTCTCTATAAAAGCCTGCAAAATCACTCAGCAATCGCAAGGTTCCACAAGCCACCCACTCTATAATCTGGGGCTAAGGGAGCACTGGGCTGAAAGGAAAAAACAGAGAACACTTTCCATGTCTTCTGGAAAGATGAGGTTATAGTGATTATCATGGGAGGAAACTAATTTTTGTGACTATTTTCTTCAAGATGTATGTAACATTCAAAAGTAAGATACACTGTCTTAATTCATTCTTAGTATTTAAGTAAATGCTTGTAAGTAAGCTATGAAAGCTTGCAAGTTAATGAAAGACAAATATAGGAGAAAGTCTGGTTTTATGACTTGTCAGTAACTACTTAAGGAATACTTTTGTAAAAAGAAAGAATGCCATTCCCCAAATCAAACAAAAAAAATACAGATTCGAGTTTGATATAAAATATCAATATATGATTTTAGGTAGGTACTCTACGTTGGACCAAGAGCCCCTATCACCTAAGCTTTGCATAATTCTAATAAGTTACATGGTCCACTGCCTTATTCCTTTGACAAACACTGAAATATGTTGCTTCCGTGCAATTAAGTTACTATTTGGGGATTAGATTGTGTCATCCTCACTCAAGAGGATGTCTGTGAGTGAACTTCCCCTGAGATGAGATTTGTGGGAGGGATCTCCTTCCTCCTGGACTGCAAATAAACCAACCATGCCTGGGAATGTTCCCTGGCACCACGTTCCAGCTGGCCCCGAGAGGATGGCGTCCATGCTGGGCAACTCCTTCAACCTCTAAAAGAGGGGAGCTGCTGGCAAGCTGACTTTTAGGAATGGCCCTGGAACATTTTAGCTCCTGACCTGTGCTGGAGAATAGCTTGGGGGAGTACTTTTTGGCACAAGCTTAACTCACACCAGGGAAAGTCTTAACGCTTCACTAGCGTGGGCAATTGCAATCTATTGTCCAGGAACATTTCCACCTACTGTCTGATTTACTAGTACAGAGGTGGCCAGGAACATTGTAGCACACTTTCAGACTTTGGACTGAGATTGCATGTACACAGGAGCGAACAGGTCAGGCACAGTCCCGACGTAAAGTTCACTTTTTATACCATTACTGCCTCCCCACACATATTTCAGAATAATTTACACAGTCTTATTCTTTCAGTTGAGACGAAGGGGTCTGAGGAATGCCTTCCTCCCCAAGAACAGTACTGAGAGTAGTAGGCAGTGTGCAGTTAGATAGCCTTCACATCTAGCTGCAATGCTACGAGATCTTCATGCACTGGTTTTAAAGCACGAACACAGTGTTTCTCCAACAAAGAAAGTCACTGAGCGATAAAAACATACACGATCAACAACAGCATGATTTCCATCTGCAGAGCAGCAGAGGTAGAAGACAGTAAACCTACTGCTAAAAGATGTACTGCATTCAGTGAGTGCTGTGAGCAGGCATTGACACTCCTGCTTTTCTTCACTGCTCAATGCAGCTGCAGTTAGGTAAGTTCCCAAAATGCATTCTTGGTCCCTTATCTGCTCTACTTACACACTTCATAGTGCCAAATACATCAGGAAAAAAAAATCATAAAGCTAACACTCCATTAAATTATAACTTTGTCTATAATAACTAAACAAAATGCATAAACAAAATGACCCAAAGCAAACAAAAAAATTTTAAAATTTTATCCTCTTGCAACAGTTTACGCAGGGGAAATGAGAGGGAAGAATAACTGTCACTTTGTCCATTTGACAGCTTTTGTGGTATGACAGCTTTTACATGTGTCATATGATAACAAGAAATAACATCAATGCTTTAAGAAAATCAGTAACTGATAAAAACTGCACTACACTGGAAGCTGACAAAGGTCTGTATTGATTTTTAGACCTAAAGTAGAACTGTCTGTCTCTAATTAAAGTAACAGTTTTAAGTACAACCTATTAGTGCATTTCACTTGCAGTGCAACTAATTTTGAAACATAGATTGCGATAGCCCTGGTGTTAGACTTCATTTCTGAAGATGACGATGTTAAGTTTGAATGGTCATTTAGAAATTTGCCATTTTGGTGTGTGTTTTCAGACACGCTGAAAGATCATCAGGATATTCTTTTATCAGTAATCATACTGACAACCACACGATTTATGATCGGTTCATATACACTGCTTCTTGATCAAAATAAAATTAGGGTGGAAAACAACATGAAAAAGCCCTCACTTTGCTCAAAGTGCTCTCTATGTCCATAAAGTAGTGATTCATCCTGATACAACCTGGTGCATCAACTCAGACTCCCCAAGTTAAACTTGGGCCTGCAACACCTGATTTGCATCAAGTGCCTTCTCTTGTAACGTATCTCAGGTGCACCCAGTGTTTCTGCAGTTACACAGCTGGCTTTCAGGAAAGCAGAGCTACTCTGATTATACAGTTTCTTACATTTTTAAAACAGATTATCTCCCTTGGCAAGATTGTTTTAAAATGTAACTTGAACTCCTAAGTATTAAAACGTCCACATATAATCCCCTACAATAGTGGGCTACACTGTCAAAGCTTCTGACTATCGGTAACTTCTACTGAAACAAATCATTTTAGTCTAAAAGCTTGAACATTTTAGCCATAAGCTTCTCTAATGAGCATGCAGGATCTGAGTCAGAGAAGTTTCCTACAGCACAGGCAAAGAGAAACTTCAGATACATAGTACAACATCTGCTGCCTTTTCCCAGGGTTGAAAATGCTGAGCTCCCACCCTGGTTCAAGTGAAATCGTTGCTACTCATACCCAAAGGTAAATGCATCAGCTTTCTTCTGAACCATCCCTGTGACAGAGGAACAGCAGATTATGCTTTCGCAGTCGTAAGACCTCCATCTCTGTCATCTGAAACAGAGTGCCAACAGGTTAAAACAAAAGGGAACTCTTTAAAGAAACATAAAGCCTTGTTGAGTAATAAAAATCATACTACAGAAATGAAAATAAGATGTTTTCTGGAACTGTGGGTTTCAATGTCACATGAATGGAAAACCACTTTATTCCTCTCTAAAATGCAGGACAAGTACGGCAAGGTAATGAATTTTTCCACCTTGTCTTAAACATTCAGAGACAGAGAATACTAATGAAAAAAGCACGCTTCATCCTCCTCCTTCACCTTTTGTCCTAGCTAGTGGCAGTAAACCTGTATTATTATGGCCAGGAAAGACCAAGGGGAGGGACAGGGACCAGAAAAAAAGAAATATGAAGGGAAATAAATTCAGACTACCACATAGGGGGTCTGCTCAGATTAAAACAGACAGTATTTTTGAAAGTACTATATATATGCACCGTTTCAGGTCAAACCGTCCTGATTTCAACGAGACATCAGTTTTTATTTCTAAACTTCCAGTTTAAAATCAGATTGTGTAAATTTCCAATTTTTAATATAAATGAATAAATAAATGCAAGCTGCTGATTTTCCACCAAAAAACAAAGGAACAAAACCGAGTATTTTCTTTGGTAAGGATTTGGTGTGCTTTGTCATAAAGCAGTCTAACTGCAAACACAACCTGCAATCAATTTATTTAAGATGAGCCAATACATCGCTGACATTTTCAGTAAGAAATCTATCCATATACTATTCACACAGACATTACTCAATCAAGCATGCTCTTCTATGCAGCCAATTTCTTTCTGTGTCTCTGCTCCAGTGACTGATTGAGAAATTAGTCTCAGCAAATGAGATCATTATTACTCGCTGTACCTGCACCCATCTAGGAACATCTGAGATGAGACAGACTGTTCAAATCCGTCTTCCCCAACAGTTAATTCCTAACAATAATTGAATGTTCTACTGCAGAACAGAAATGTGCTCTGTTCTATCCTGCCATTTAAGAATAAGCCTTAAGATTTCACTCATCACAAAAGTGAATTATTGCATATTTTGCCAAAAGCAAAAAAGGTAATACTGTGCATTAAAAAAATAAAAATAAAAAGGCAAGTTATGCATAGTGCAGTAAGTGATCAGTACTTTGCTACTGTCAAGTCACTGCCTACTCACACAAGCTGACAGTTTTGTAAGAAAGTGTAAAAAAAGCTATTGCGTTTATCATCATGACCACTTAACTACTGCACTTCCTCATTTGGAGAAATTTGGCTGTTGAAGACTGATTTGGTAACTTGCTTGAACATGTAAATACTCACCTGAATATGATCGCAAATCCTTGAAGAATACATTTTATTTCCATCTAGAGTCCTATACCTTTTTATTCTCCACTTGATTCCAAGTTTCTTTTTCTGTTAGTATGATCACTACCTCAGAAATAATAATCAAGCCTCAAACCATTAAAGAGCAAAATACAAATTTGCTTGAGGATATTAATAGAGACATTCCTAAGTTACTGCACAAGCAAATTTGATGTCTTTATTTGTAGCTCACATCATCTGGAAAAATAATTTGAAAAATGCTATTTGTTTCCATTGTCACTATAGTCACCTGTCAGTCCAATCCTGCAGGTCTCTAAGCAAACCTTACAGAGACATCAGAATCTATAGGAGGTTAACAGATCAAAATACTAAAGCAACAAACGGAGCAATAATAAGGGTTCTCCCTGCTCTCATGGCTTAACAGCTGTCTAAAATCAAAGTTCTATATGGTGCTAACTGGCATGACTTCTGCTGTTCTCCTCAAAACCTGTGTATGGAAAATTTTATTTTCTTGGAACTCCACTTTCCTATCTCATAGGACAAAGTAGGCATGCTTTAATAACATTATTTCAATCCACTTGAAAAGCCCTCTGAATTCTTACCGAAACACTCTACTCTCTTTGAGGCAAGATTTTTGTTTTATTTAAAATAGTAAACCTTATCTAATTAAGCGCAGTGTTAGGATGTTAACCAACATACACAGGAGTCCACTACGCACACACGCTAATTCATACTAACTGAAGCCGAGACCCCAGCTGCGCGGTCACCCCTATAGGCAGTGCCTAATGCCACCCTCCCATCCGTCTTCATTCCCAAGTGTCACGCCTGCAACCTAACTCACTGGTAGTGGGCTTACCCGGGGTGGTGGGGGATCCACTATTTATCCTCATTAAGAACCAAGTGGAAGGTGGCAACCAGTGTTTAACGTTAAGACCGGCTTCAAATTTCATTATCAACACGAAGATGGTTTCCCATTTCCCTTAGAAACCCATCTAGGTAGTCAAGGCATTCATCACAGTGCAAAGCAAAACAAACCCACAATTTTAGCACTGGACTTCATCTAGCAGGACTTATGAGTTGCACCCTCCTTGGCTGCTGCACTGCTCAGCCATACTGTTTCACCAGTTTTCCAGTTTCACCTTCAGCTTTCCTTAGAGGTATCTTCCTTGACTGAAACATACATCACTGAAAAGACAGGGCTCACCTTCAGTACTGTCGAGTTCATCAACAGAATGAAAAGAATGGATTTACTGCCTAATGAAATAAGCAGGGGCTTGGGTTTCCAAAATATAGCCTAAAGGTAAAAGATTGCCCCCAAAAATGGGACTATTTGATTATTCCCACATTTGTTTTCAAGACTAACCCAGGACAGTTTAGGCATAAGCACCTAACCTAATTCAAGAACTACATTCAGTGAATGGAAACACATGATGGTTACCAACCCCTCCAAGAACAGAATTTCTTAAAAAAAAACCCCCAAAACTCTGTTTATCAGCAGCCAAGTACAATCTTACATATACGCCCCAACACTCAGTCACAACATAGCGATGCGCTTTAAATACGGACAAATTACTCATGTAACATAAGTCACCTTCTCCCTGGCAAATTCCACTCTGAAAGCTAAATATATACTGCCTGTCTTTGTACGCCAAGGCATCCAGCCAGCTGGTGCAGAGAGGAAAGCAAACCAGCTTACGTTTTGCACCAGAGAGGTAAGGAAAAAAAAAGACAGAGAACAAGGGAGATACAAATCAGCTATTTTTGTTTTGCAAACTAGTCAGAACTTGCACTTCTTAATGTTGCATGAGGATTGACAACTAATACACGCGAACAGACAGGGTGAGATTTTTGAGCACTACAGACCCACTTAAAATCGCCCAAATACCATATCGCGGATTAAAATTAATGGGCAAAAAGATGTAACATTTACTCAATGCTCTGGTTTTCAACTTTTAGAGAGTTCTTAATTTATTAGTTATAGCTTGTTTTTGTTGGAGAGGGTTCAGAAAAGGCTGCGAGATTTTTCTAAGCGTCAGCTTAAGAAATAGTTGTAAGCATTTTTAAATGCCAGCTTAAGAAATGTATAAATAAAATTCAACATTCAGACCTCTAAACTTGGAGAGACATGCTCAGAACAGGAAATGATAGTTTGTTAATAAAGAAAGGTAAATCATTCTCTAGGCTTCCGGTGGGAAACTTGGCAGCGAAAGGATTTTGACCTCAGTGGAAGGTAACTGCCACAAACGACAAATCAAGCAACTTTCTTCCTACAAGTGAGGCAAATGTTTGACATAAGGCTGGACTGCATTCAGATCTATCATTCCCTGTGGCATATTCTTCTACTTTTAACAAATAATCCTGCAAGCTCTTGGCACTGACCATATTAATGTTCTCTTTTTGTTTTCCCCCCCTCTCTCCGAGTAAAGCTGCACAAGCCTAACATTTTTTGTGAATGATTACTTATTTCCTATTTGAAGCACAAAAGCTCATCACTTATAGAGTAGGTCAAGCTTTCACTGCCTATTAGTCCTAGTCTGGAATGAATTAATGCGTTTTCCTATGTTCATTTTCCTTTTCTGTTGTAGGAACAGCATACAGGACATTTGTGCAAAGGAAGCAAAAACCCTGCATTATTTTCAGGTGAGGTAGTAAACAATAACAAAAAATTACACTTAAAAATTCTATTTTCCTTTCCATGTTAGACTCACTGACTATGCCACTGCCAAGTTTGCGATTAGAAGTACCAGTTTTCTCAACGTAGAACAATAAATGGGGGGAAAAAATGACAAGTAGCCCAGTTTAATTTCAAACGTTAATATATTTTCTATTTTATAGTGAACATATGCATCGTTCACCCCTTATTTGCAGCAACTATGACATCCTCATAAAAAGGGGTGACATTTGTAAGATGCCTCTTAAAATAAATATTTCTTTTTATAAAATAATAAAACTTCAAATAAATATTCTTTACACTAAACAATATGTTGAAAAAATTAGAAAATAAAGGCTGAATTTTACTGTAACTGTACAATATACATGAAGTCCAAAGGGAAATCAGAGGCTTGTAATATAAGGTTTCCGTAAGACAAAATACAATCTAAAAACATACTGATTGATTCACATTCTTCTGAATGTACAACATATTAGTATAATATTTTGTGACTGTGCCATGTCTTATGACACCACTTATTTTTCACAGTTGAAAATATTATTGTATATACAAAAATATAGCACATTATCTCTGGCAGAAAACAATGAAAAAAAGGAGTCATTTGCTAATTTACAAATTTTGCAAGTACTATTCACAAACAACAGAGTTGCCTAGGAGTGTCTGTGTTGCTTTAGCTTATGCAATATGTGGGTCACAATGTACAGCATCCCATTTTTTTTGTTTTCTTTCTCCTGTATCCCACTAGCTGGATTCTAACAAGCGTATCAGTTAAGATGGCACACACAGAGAAAAAAGCACGTCACTGCAAACAGCATGGTATATCCCCAACCCTTCTACTACAGTGCCAAGACCATAGCTGCTTAGTTGGTTGCATATGTACGTTAAGATAATCCTCGCCACTCTAGTATTTCTGATTAGTGATGCTATGTTGGCTTTTCAAAGTTCCTGGGGGGGACGCTGGGAACTTTGCAGCAAACGGTGTTGGAGTGTTTACAGCGGCACCCAGGCCGATTTACCCGGTCGTAACAGCCCTGGCACAACTTAAGGCAACCCTTGGCTGGCAGGTAACACCACAAGCAAGGCAGAAAGAGGGACACCACACCCATGGCGGACCACCTGCTGCAGCAATGCGACTGGCTGCAGGAGCAGGGGTTGTCAGCACAGTTGTCCTCGTCGTCGTTAGAGCAGTGGTAGAAGAGGCCCTTCACGCAACAAACGCAAGTCCCGTAGTCGACCACGTTCTGGGCTGAGCAAAGACACTGCTTGTCACAGATCCAGCACGACGGGAGGGTCCTCGGGTAAGTGCACTCCTTACACTTACACTTCCCACAGTCCTCACACCGGTAGCTGTGCGCTCCCAAGTCGTCTCTGCTCAGCGGCTTCAGCTCGCTTGACTTGAGCTCAGACTTGGGCTGCATTCGGACTATCCCGTCAGCAACTGGCCCCGAAGACGATGACCCTAGAAGTCTCTGTTCAGAGGAATTACTGCTCGTACTCGTCCTTGTACTGCTCCGAGAACCTGTGCTGACCGTGCTGATGGATCGGGACAGGGGCGCCCGAGGAGAGGCGTGCGCTTGCGTGTGCTGAATCCGGCTAAAATGACGATGCTCGGGCAAGCCATGGGGCCTTTCGTTTTTGGGCTGGGTTGCTAGCCGAGGAGCGGACTTGAGCCCTGGCCGTGGAGCCACCGTAGGTCCCTCCGTGTACTCATTCGTGTTTCGGATGGCTCTGATCTGGTCCAGCGACAAGACATGAACCTGCTGCGTCAGCGCATCCCGCAGGTCGGGCTCCCCGTGGGGTCTCCCACTGTCACGCCGAGCCTGTAGCAAGGCCTGCGACCCGCTGCCGTGCTGAGCTCTCGTCTCCATCAGTGCCCGGAAGCGTGCTCACCCCGGCAGGCTTAGAACACATCTGAAATCCTGGAGCAACAAAGAGAGGATTCACTATTGCAACATATCTCATGCTCTCCTCCAGCAGCTTTTCAAGCCTGCAGGAGCCCACAGCACTGCACACCACCGAGTAATGCATCAGCCATTAAAAAAAGGAGCCACGTCTGGGGCGGAGTGCGGGCGCCGTTCAGCTGAATGCACTTCCCTTGGCCTGTCCTGCCTCCTCCTGCGCAGAGCTTAAAGGGATTCTGTTCTAGGTCCATGCATCTTAACTCGTGGCTCTAGAAAGTCTAGACATTGCGCCTGCTAACTAAGGCTTCCCTTCCCGGGCCACCTTCTGGTTAGACCATGGCCTTTGAAGGGATTACGTTTCAGCCACTTAAAGTGACTCTTCTTTCTACATCAGGCAACTGCAAAACTTGCATTTAAAAAAAAACCCCCAAAACCTGCAAGTATTTAGCAAGTGTAATGTGACCTGCTGATGACAGACATATAATTCTCCAATTTTGTTTAAAACTGGATAATATTTTGGTAGGCTAGTCTCTCTACACATTAAACTTTACATGATGTAAATAGGAAATTTTAGTTTAATACCAACGGTCCCAAGAAAAACACTAAATAGCAATAAAATGTTTGAGGTTAGACATTAAATGAGTTAGTGCTACCAAAAACTTCAACAGCACAAGTAAAAATATCTCTCTCCAGTATTTTAGTGTGTGTCATACTTGTGTACGCCACTGCGATTGTTGTTTTAAGGCTCAATACTACAAAAGCAATGCTACCACAGTTCTATTTTTTTTAAAACGTGTAAAAAATTCCATAGACTACGTTTCAAATTGTAAATATTACCAAGAGTGGCTTGTGGGACAGAGGCATGCATGACATAATCAGACAATGCCAGCATCTAAGAAGTCTACTTGATTGCGAATACTACTTTAAAGGATCGTTAACTACAAAGTGGAAACGCAGACTTCAGAACTTAAATGGAAACTGTGTAAAAGACCCAGAAGATGAGAACTTGTAAATAACTAACTTCCACACTCAGATATGCAAGTTTGAAGTACTGCCCTCTAAATTCGTTAATATTTGTTTTGCCTTTATCGTATCTTAAATTGGTTCCAAAATCCAATTACTGCACAAAAATCCAGAACAATATTTCACAATTAAAACCCAAGCAGGAACCAAGCTTCTTACAAGGACCACACAATGTCTTCAATTATACCTAGAAAGAGCACCATAGTGTTACTCTGTACACATCAGTTACCAACAATAATACTATACCGCAGTATAATAAAATATAGCCAAACAGTTTAACAATGAGTATCTCAAGACACTGTCTTTATTCTAACAGCACTGGAAAACGTTTAACCTTTTAACTCCTGGCTCCCTCCACTCCAGTGCTTTTTCTTTAAAAAAAAAAGAAATCTAACTTTTAAGACTGACCACTTCTTTCACATATTGCCAAACCCTGGTTTTAGACACAGAGTGTATGTCACGGGGTGTGTGTCCCCCTCCAAAAAAAAAAAAAAAGTCTGGCAAACTTATCTTCAATTATTGCTTATGTTTTCTTCAAATTAAAACCTTTGCCACATAAAAAGTTTTAACCAACAGCCTAAGTAGACATTTCCTCATCCGAAACTGTCCGGAGATTAAAAAAAAAAAAAAAAGAATAGAAAATAAATAAAATACTTTCCCCGTCCTTGAGTGGAACCAGGAGCCCTGCCTGCCCTCCGCGTCCAGAGCTCGGCCAGCCGCGAATCACCCCAAGCCGACGCCCCCTCCCCAGGAACGACAGCCCCCTCCGAGTAAGCGCAGAGCTGACCTCGACCCGCGGGCGCTGGACACGACACCGGCCCCAGACGCCGAGGTGGGAGCTGGAGGAGAAGCCCCCGGCCCCTTCCCCTTCTCCCGAGGCTCCGGCGCGGAGGGGCCGCGCAGCAGGTGGGCAGCGGCCACCCCCCCCCCGCAGACAACCGGGAGACATCCCCCGGGCCGGGGGGC
>Ga0065711_1039264_pt1 | contig 17977 bp, 11 predicted proteins | sample Hoacrofraction12_FD_59098 | JGI IMG/M metagenome (GOLD analysis project Ga0065711, IMG submission 59098) | Hoatzin crop microbial communities from Cojedes, Venezuela - Epithelial fraction 12 v2 (version 2) | ecosystem: Host-associated > Birds > Digestive system > Esophagus > Crop | place...
AAAAAAAAAAAAAAAAAAAAAAAAAATCGTATTGGGATACTAACTCTTAAACACATGTATATGCACCATCAGGTACAAGGTGATCTTGACCTGCCAGGGGCCTCTAAATATCACTGTAACACCATGAGCAATTAAAGGGGTGTTTGACTCCTGATCTGAATAGAGTCTCTTCACTAGAGAACAAAGTAGTAATTCCAATCAAGTACAAAAAAGTATCCTATTCTTAATGGCAAGCATACACTTCCAAGCTTCAAAACCAAAATGAATCCACAAGTCCTCCTCCCATCCAAGCACATTTACATACCAGCATCTTCCAGTTACAGAACGAAATCTGCTACTTGTTGAAACAGACAAACCACCAACCTGCTTCAAAATTCATGCTCTTGAATGCTTTAACGTAACGACCTGCAAACTTCCTGTGAGGAGGTAACAAAAATGAATACATTTGATTCGCAGTCAATGCCTTCAAATGTCCAATCAAAGCTGTCCAAAAAATTGCACAGGGGTAACAAGCCAGTGGTGTTTTTGTAGGGTTACCATTTCATGTTTCCCATCGGACAAGTCCATCCTCTCATCATAACACTGCCTTTGCAAAGGATCCAACCTCAGTCTGTTCTGCCCCTAAAAGTCCTTGACCAACTGTCACCATACAAAGGATTAACATTGTAACTTGCAATCAAACTCAAATACAGATGAAAAGACGGCACACAAATATCAAAATAGCCAAGTATGAAAGAGCCTTATGTCTGGATGCACATCTATGCAGTAGAATATTATTACACGTAAAGTACAAAAGACGTACGTATAGACAGTACATATTAGTTCCTCATGGGCGGACACACAACTCAAACCAGAAGCACATACATCTCAAACCAGAAGCCTCACATTTCTACATTACACTTTGCACTTTGCCTAGATCCTCCATACTTAAAAAATAAGTACTACAAAAACCTCTCTCCACAAAAAAGAAGGAAAGAAACAAAAATGGAAACCCCAGCAAACAGGTGTTCCAGCAAACGTTGTTTAGCAGAAAAACTGCTAAAGAAATGGGCAATCAGAATCCAGTAAGCAGGGCAGAAAACGTACTTGTTCTTCACACATTAAGTCTAATCATCCTGACTATGGCTTTTGCAAGACCAAAATCAGCTTGCAGACGGATACTACTTTTGGATAGATGTTTGAGATGTCACATAAGGGAGTTAGACACAGCAACTCTCATAACGAACCTGAAGGCTATGAGATTATTTGATGCCAATGGAGACATAGCTTCCAGAAATCTGTAGACAGGGAAGGCAGAAACAGTCTCGCACTCAGGATCCCTTCAAGCAATTTGCCGTTGCAATCAAACATAAAACATAAAATCAGTAAATAAAACTTACCAAAGGATTAAAAAGGTTTCACATGTGCACTTAATTCAGAACTTTTGTCATTGAGAATCATTAAGGATACACATCCCGTTTCTGTTAACACTGATAGTACTTCATTATGCTCAATGCTATGGAAACATCATAAAACAGGACATCTTCATTTTGATTAGCAGACCATCACAATTTCAGCTCTTCTTCTTACTGATGAAGTTTCTGAAGATAAAAACACTGTAAGTCCCTGAAAGCTAGTTAATGCCTGTTTTAATGGAAAAAGTAACTTTTTCCAGCTGTGAAGCAACCCTAAACTCCTAGAGGCCTAAACTCCCACAGCCAGACTTGAGAGCATTTTCAGGATTAAAAAACTGGTTTGAGCTCAGAATGTACTGTCAGACCACAATAAAAGGAAAATGAATACAATATGCTGGAAGTACAACACTAGTCACATTAAAAAAACACTTTCCGACAGCGTTAATTATGACACTGTGCCTCCCACTCTTATCACGCACAGCCCTTTCACAGCAGCTCTACAGACCTCCACCCTCAGCCATCCCCGGCATGAAACAACACAACAACAACAAGCCTTCTGGAGGACAGAAAAAGAGTGTTACTGCTAGTCCAAGTTCACAGAAAGCACTTGCTTTCACAAGTTTTTTCCATCTGTTTTTCAGTTCCCTCTGTTTCACAAAAACCTCTGCATCTGTCTTTGTGGAAAAAGGTGAAGGCATGCAGGAAGGAAGGGACAAACACTGGCAAACCAAGGAAACATCACTGTTTTCATGTTTAGAAAGGAAGAATATGACTTAACATATTTCCGTTGAAAAAAAAAGAAACAAAAAAGTGTTCCAAAAAATTCTTGGGATGCTGTATCAGCCACTCAAGGCTCCAACACGACCCCTGCCAGAGCATCCTTAGGCTCATGACCTGAACAGCCAAGCCATCTTTTATTTTGTGCTGCAAACCCACAAATAAGAAACTGGCACCAAGTCACGCTGTTTACACGACAACTTTCTAGACCACAGCTGAAAAGCAGCCAGTGAGCAACGTGTCAGCCTCGCCCACGCAGCCCCAGCCCAGGTATGCAGTCGTGGGGCTGGGTGCCGGGAGGAGCGGTGCTGCCCGGCACGAGCTCCGCCATCCCCACTGGGGAACAGCCATGACCGAGATGGGCAAAGAGGTGGAAAAGCCACCATGATGGATGGTAAGGCAATACTGCACACTGGGATAAATCGGTGTAGGCTGGGAATGAAGTTCCACTCAATGTCCCCTTTAGCTGGAGCTCTCAAACTAACATTTACTGCCATGGCAGCAAGACCAAGTAAAAGAACAACAGCCACGTGCTCAAAGGTAGAACGAACAGATTTACTGCCCTCATGCAGAGGGCAACATGTCTAACCGCTCCTTGTCACAAAGCGGTTTGAGAAACGACACCTGTCCTATACATAGGTATTCCTCCCTCGGAGAAACAAAGTAAAACAAAGTACAGGGAAATGCAAAGCTGCAGGATCAATGACCACTAAAAACTGCCTGTCTGTTGCTGTTTCAGCACATGGGGTGGGCACACAAATTATTATTTATGGCTTCTATCATCTTCCTCGGGTCTGTCAAACACATGGCACAGTAACCATCCTCAAAATGTAGAGGATTCAAGTCACACATACGATCATTACAAAAACAAGTTTTAAGACAGAGATTTTTTTATTTCTACAAAATTCTGACCAAATTGTTCACTCAATCAAGGCCATTTCTTTTTCCATGATAGTAAACTATATCCTAACTGCACAACAAATCACTGTCCTACACAGCAACACTCCCTATTGACAGAATCCACATCCTTCAAAAACACTTGTTTTAAAGAAACAGTCCCCAGGCACACACACACACCTCTCAAACAAAACACTCAAACTATAAAATCAAGAAGCAAAGTTAAGAAATACCATTGTTCAAGGAAGCAATATATGTACCAGCATATTTATTCCAACTGTGATAAAGAGATTACACAATTATACAACTGGGTGTCTCAAGATCACTGGAGTTTTGTTATAAAAACATCAGTGCATCTGGGTGCCTAGAAACAACCTGCCACCCTGAGAACAATGCAGATGATGTTGCTGAATCATTTTCTGGCAGTCGCAATGTCTATTCCTGTTCAAATGTCTGCTCTCTGGACTCTGCATGACCATCTTGTAATACCTAGTCTTGATAAAGTGTCTCCTTTTTTTTGCCCTCCGATTTTAAAAATACAGTTGCTCTCCCATCATCAGTGTCAGTAATTACATTCATTTTTTAGATCTTTTTCCATTTCGTTGTAACAATTGGTCCATTCTGCGATTACAGTTTGACATATTTAGGGTGTTACTTGGATAGTCAAGACAGACTTTCAGAAGGTGCAGACACTGAAATTACACAAGTCCCTTTTTAAATTAGCAAACTTATCTCTTATTTTTAAATTTTAAATACAAGATGAAAAGACCAGCAATAATGAATCTCTGATGCCAGTTAAGAAAGAAGTTAGCAATCTTTTGCTACGTCCTAGCAGAAAAAAAAAAGAAGCTGCTTGATTTTTGCATCTCAAAGAAACTGAATTAAGGAAGTACTGTCCAAATTGTTACACCCATCCACTACACATCACTTGTTGTTTGAGCAACGTGGTATCAGGAAATTGCTTGAAAACCCTAGAAATTTATCACATAGAAGAAAAGCTAATGGGGGGGTGGGGCGTGGGGGGGAGCTGCTTAGGCTCTGAGTATTCATGAAAATTGTAGTCTAGATAAAATAGATAAAGGTCCTAAATGCTTCTGTTGTGGTTATTTGAGAAGGAAACATGGTATCTAGCACAAACAGAAAGACTACCAAAAATAAAGCTGAAAGAGTAAAAGGCTGAGTAAACCCTAAGAGACAGTGTAGCTGTGCTTGATTTCAGACCTATTATCACACAAGTCATCATGGTCATTTCACTGGTTTCTTGCACTTCGATTTTGTACCACTGCACCGAACAAAAAGCAGAAGGCTGCATCAAACATGCTACAGTGAAGAACTGAAAAAACTTAACCTCTGTCTCTGGTACTCGGCTCTGCCTGTAAAAACTGACTTCCCGTAAAATTTCACGCATCTGTCTTTTGGTGCCTGAAAGCTCAGAAAAAATAAATCAAACCCTGGCATTTAACATGAGGGGAAGACATATGGTACATTACTGCTCTTCAATAGCAAATGAAATCAGACCCACTAAGCCACGTAAGGCAACAGTGCCTATCATTAAGTTAAAAAAAAAAAAAAAAGAAGAAAAAATCTTTATAGGAGAGGGGAAAAAAAGCACGCATCTCGGCCAAAAATCAATATGTGAACATTACTGTACCAGTAGAAGCAGAAGTCAGCTTCATGGACTCCTGTCCTGACCACGTTTAAGCTCTCGAGAGGGCCAGAGGACTCCTTCCACTCACAGACGCCACCTCGCCACCGCCCTGCAATCCAACCGATCCTGCGGTCGCTCAAACTCAGCAAGTGAAGTGTGGACAGGACTTCACCGGCTTTCATAGCACCCTTTGCTTTACCATGAAGTGACAGCAGAATTATCAGCATGGCAGACAATATAGTCATTAACAGCTTACATAATTATAAGGCTACAGAACAGCCTTCCTTATGGAGTTAAACCCTTTTGCTGACCTACTTACATTACTACTTATTCCTTCCCATTGCTGGGAGGCAGTTGAAGACTAACTGCATCTCTTACCAGGCAGATGAGCTGATCTCACCTCCCTCTATTGCTTCTCACTGTGAAAGATGTCAGTCAAGTCCAGACTCTGTAGAGATAGTTGATGCCTATGTGTCACAGATTTAAAAGGGAGACCTAGAGCACTTAAAAACCATACCTCCATTCCCCATATAAACTCATCACCCTATTTTTATTGCTCATGTCAAGAGCAAAACACACAAAGAATTTCTTTACCTTCAGTAAGATAGGACTCTTTTTTCTGTAGCTTGACTGCACAAGTTCTTTTCTATTTTGAAGGAGAGTCACCAGGAATCTCAGTGTCACCACACAGTTTCCAAATAAGGCCCTTTAAATGCTTGTTAGGTACATGTCTTCCACGTGGGCTAACAGCACAATTCCCCACCTCAGTGAAAACAGCTGTTCTCCACGTAGACAAGCTACTTTTCCTCACCATGGCTACTCCTAGATATCTCCTCTCTCATTTCCTACATTTCAACTCTGTAAAAATCATGCACTTATAAAGTGCTCTGGAAATAAATCACTTGTATCAAACAGAATGAAGTTTTACTAGCATTTTCCCCAACACAAACGTTCAAAAAAAATTTCAGTTAGGGTCAAAAAGCTATTCAGAGTTACTTTGATTTAAGTAACACTTTTACAAATATGGAGGCAATTTAAAACATCTGGAACATAAAATACTTCTTTGTATGCAATGTTTTGAGTGCAACTCCATTAATTTCATGAAATTTACCATGTCCATCAAAGTTAACTGAGGTGACTGAACTAGGTGTTACCTCTGAAGAGCTGAGCCACCGTTAACTGCTTGTGTGCACAGCCCTGCTTCCACCCACTCTAGCGGACCAGGGCACCCACACATCAGGCTGCTAATGCCTTTGGGAGCAATCCGAATACCACCAGCACAGGCACGCAGTTCAGGAAACAGTAACACAAGCTGCACTGGAACAGCCTCGAGCACAACTGCAGCACCACCGCCTTCAGCAACCACACAAGTATTTCCTACGGGTAGGAGAACACAAGAGTGTCAGCAGGATAATCCACTACCATAAAAAAAGAAGTTACGCGCCTGACCTGATAAGGTGAGACAAGTGACAAGGCATTTTAGGGTTTTAAATCTAAAACTGAACATGAAATGTCATAGAACAGACACTTGTGCCTCAGCAGTGAAATCAACAGCTTGATGCTCAGCAAGCACAGCTAATAGCTGCAACTCATTTTCAACTGGCTGCTCCTGCAGCCCCAAGCAAGCCAAAGGCAACCCTTAACAATTGCTCCACACTGCACCAAAGCATTCAGCAGCATCTTTGGAGAAAGGAGAGAGAATGAGTGTTCACCAGTCAAACACCACAATTCAGATCTCTATGCTAGTAGAAAGAACAAAAGAAAAAATGGGTTTGGAGAAAAAAAAAGGACAGATTTAAATGTCAACTGCAATGTTACTGTCAGGCCTACAAGCTATTTTAATGCACTTACCTCTGGTAATGAAGACCAAAAGCGGTGGTTTTGCTGTTTAACAACCAGCAGAGAAAGCAAGAACACAGAGAAACAACGTGAGTGAAGTAGGCTAAAGCAGAGGGGCATCACACCAACAGCATCCTCAGGAAAGCTGCTGCCTGCAGGCAGCACATGCATCAGCGTAGGCTCCCTCCTGCCAAGGATGCACTGGGTGTTTGTGCCGTAACTACTGACACACTCAAGGTGCTGTCACAGACTGATTTCACCCCAGTGAGCGTGAGCCTGTCCAGCAGAATTTGCATTTCCTCAAGGTTATGAATATCTGAGTACAAGAAGAGCGAAGAGCCAGGATTCTGGCTGCTCTTTGCAACAATGAACGGCATTGCAGAAGAAAAAAAGACTTCTTTCAGTCTTTCTGTGAAAAATGCATCCTGAAATCCCCCCCAGTCTTATAGCGAGTTTCTTGAAGAAGTGTATTTGTGAGACCAGAGACCCACATGTCAGCTATTATCATGTGCACACATCCTCAAGATCCTTCCCCAAAACATCTCTTACACCAAGGCTGACATAAAATCTAAATTGATAAAGCAAAAGATGGGGGAAATGACTGGGGGAAATGACACTTTAATTCCATTTATAATGGAAGTCACAGATACTTCAACGTAAACCGCCAAAAGCAACTGAGCAGCAGGCAAGAAGTGATGTCAAATCTGAGGCCCAAACTCAAGTTTAGTCCCAAGCCCACGCAGGACACTGAATAAAAGCACCCTACTGATGCAGTTCCCCAAAGCTATTTCATCTCTGCCTGCAGTTTCCTGACCTGTTCCTACATCAGGAGTAATTTCCTTTACCTTCACACTGACTTCCACTCCTACACAGGCAAATGACTGGCCTCTTTTCCCTCCCTGCCCTCCTTCCACCTGGCCTCAGTAACCAACATGCTCCAAAAAGACTGCTTTCACAGGGTTTTCACTAGGACTCTGCCCGTACTGCAACACACGGGGCTCAACAGCCCCGCAAAGTGATGTGCTGCCACATGCAAGGTCTGCTGTATCCAGGGAATACGGGTTAGGGGCCCAGTAGCCCCACACCCCCTTGCAATGTGCTTTTAATTGTCAGTGAGGAGCCCAAAGAAGTGTTTTGCGTTCCTCATGAGACCAGATCACCTGTGATGCAGCAGAAAATGCCCCTTAACCACAGACTCCTGCAAAAACCTCCGACTCCTTTAAATGCTGGAGCCAAAGCTGCATTTCAACACTACAGAAACAGCTGTCCCTCAATCTTTCCCGTCTCTCCACAATCTAGCCTTTCAAAACACATTTAGAAGATAAATCAATGTCTGAAAACACCAATCTCATCATTAAATGTAAAGAAGATCACAGAAGAAAAAACTTTAAAAGCCCCAACGTGAAGTCTTTTGACTAGCCCTCACCTATCATTCTTTTCCAATCTACAGGCTCAGTACGGCTACAAACTCATGGTTATGCTTCTTGCAAATGCTTTTCTGTCTCGCATTATCAGCCACTACTATCACCTACAGTTTCATTCAGAAACAGCATTTGAATAGTTTTTCAAGGGGGTAATTCTTTTTAATCAAGTCAGGTCATGGATGATGTTAAACAGATTTGTTTTTATTTCTAGTCACTCTTCAAATTATTAATATCATTCCATGCAGATAAATGTTATGTTTGTGGTTTGCGATACACACTGAGAGAGAAGGCTTATTAGCACAAGGCGTTCATAGTGTTTTTGCCAATATGAAATAGGAAACTTCTCTGGGCAGCAGAAAGTAGAGCATCCACTTCTGTAGTATTTTCCTTTTTTTTTTTTCCTCCCCCCCCCTCCCCCCTTCCCTTTCCTTTTTCACCTAATAAAGGCCTTTGGCTGAATTTCCTTAATTCCCATTTTTGACAGAAAACTGAAGCAGGAATGTTAAACAGAGTTAGAAAAATCCTTTCTAATAACAAAGATAAAAATAACTGAATGCAAGAGAAGTTTAGGGACTCACACGGTCCTAAGTAAAGCGTCGCCCTCAGGCAACTGAAGTTCAGCAAGGTGAACCTGCAAAGTTTAAAGAGTCAGATTCAACCCCTTGGCCCAACAGGCATCTTCCAGGTGACTTCACCTAAACCACTTCTCTCCATTTTTCTGGTTACATATGGTGCCCGACCATTTTTCTCCCATACAATTATTAGGAGTTCAGATTTTTAATAAACTGAAACAGCTGCAACGTAGAGAGGGTAAAGGTAGGTTTTTTGCCTCCTGTGCAAAAGTCTCCAGCCAAACACCTGCTGCAAACTCAGCAGTGACTGACCAAAACAGACCGACGTGAATCACCTCCTCCACCACTAAATGGAGCACACCAGGCTAGCGTTCCAGGTCTGCCTAGCCTTCCGGCCCTCAGCAGAGGCAGTATCAGGGAAAGGCGGGCAAAGCCCACTGAAAAAGCAGCCACACACCCTGTCAGCCAGGCACGCACCGCCCCAAGCAGCACACGCGTGTGTCTCTCTCCTTCAGCGTCAGTACTTCTTACCGTTAAATGCCAAAACAAATCCTTTCCTCACCCCCTAGCTGCACTTTTTAGATGCAGTTTTATACACCAGGTCAAAAATAATTTAAGAAGCGTTTGACCAGAGAGAAGAAAAATATCCAAAGCAAACAAAAACCCCAACGTCAAGAGAAACGGAGGAGGGGAGCAGGAGTTATTTGGAAGTGACCCTTGGTGGGGGGGCAGGGGGAGAAGTCTGTCTGATTTTCTTCGGATACAGTTGGGCAGGAAATCATTGAGGTGGGTTAAAATACCTTTCTTGTACATGCTTTGCAAAGAATTTCTTCTGATCACTAGAATAATATTTGTTTTCATGTCAATCTTGATAAATCACAGCTGTGGTGCTTGATTTCCTCTCTCCTCCCTCCTTATTTTCATCTATTAATAGGCCTGCATGTACCCACACATCAATTAAAAATATACATATCTACTTATTCTATATATAAACACTTACATTTTGCAATCAGATTCCCTATGTAACATCACCCTGGTCCTGAACAGTCTCATTGGCACTTGCACTACTGTGCCTGTCACAGCACGACCCTGCTCTCCCCTTTGCCAGCCCAGCATCCCAAGGACATCTTACACCACACAGACCTCGACGTGTAAGGGCAGAGCCGGAGGCGTCGAGGAGGTAATTCCATTAATAGCCCTGCAGCCACTGCAGGCTCCCAAGTGGAAGTGCCAGAACAAGAGAAGCATCAGCCTGAGCAGTATTGTCTGCTTGGCTGTTGTTTTTTTTTGTTCTGCTTCCCCAGCTCAGTGGGAGGAAGGCGAGGCATCTGAAGAAGCTTTAGCCTAATTCAAAGCCATTCAATTTTGCACTTTCAAAGCTATAGCATTCTCTGGAAGTAGTTTAAACCAGGTATTTTAAGCCACCAATATGGTCGGCATCGCTCCCAAATGACATTCTCCAGTATTTCCACTGCTGAATTTTGGAGTCCAGCATAGGAAGGAAGGGATTTATTCTTCAAGTTCAATACAGCAAAACTCCATATTTTTTTTATCATTTGACTTACTGGAGAATTGTGAAAATCTTAGTTCTTGTCACAGCTTATCTCCCCCAGGTGTCTCCTACCCACTTAAAACACATTTCTGAACTAGTTCTCAGGCCCAACCTCAAAACACTTTCCAGACTCCAAAGAGAAACTGGAGACCAGACTGCACTGCCATAGCCCACTGAATTTCATCAACAGGACGAGAAACTACTTCCGATTTGAAGTTTTCCTTAAAGCCTCTGACAGTCACAACAGCTGCTTTATGTCTATGCTGAGCAGCATTAACAAGAAAGTTACTTGCTTTCTTTAAGAGGATTTAGCACAAATGCAAAAGACAACTTTTATTACAGGTCCCACTAACCAGTTACTTAGTTTTTAACAAAGCAGGCAGATACAGCTTTGAAAACAAGGCTCCCTTCCCAGAAACTACCTGGAGGCATCTGACCTATTCCTACCAACAGTCAATGTATTCAAAGGTCTCCCCCAGTAAAGGTTATCTCCCGGAGTTGATTAGGCAATTTTACAGCTGGTATGCTGAGATTTTAACAGCCTTTAAGAACCATCCAGTTAGTTCAGACTGAAATGACTTTAAAAAGGAAAAAGAAAAAAAAAAACACAAAACGAACTGACAACAAGCATATCAAAAATCAAGCAGACAAGAACTACTGGGCTGAGTGGCTGGCTGCAATGCGCAGAACGTGCTGTACCCTACATGCACCCATCCCCAGGCCCCTCCTCCTGTGAGAGCTCTCTCCCAGGTCCAATGGTGCTAACTCACATGAGCAAGGGTCCAGAGGTCCGGCCCTCCGGTGCTCTGTCGCGTCCTTCAAACTGCTATCTCTTATCTGGCTGCTAAGAAACCACCCTACACACAAAGCCTAACAACTCCTGGCCGCTCCATCTCACTTACACCATGCAGCACTCTCTTGGCAGCCGTAAAAGCATTAATCTAACAAGTGGACTTGATAAATCAGCTTGTAGCTCGGCCAAAATGAAGACCAATTAGCCTACATGGGACTTGAACACTATCATTCAAGGGGAAGGACAAAAAAAGAAAAGTCTGCCACCAATCACAACTTGATAATGCAAATCAAACAGCATAGCAACTCCTGAATCAAGAAAGGGCAACAGCAGAAGAGACACAAGCCTGCCTAAGGGCAGGCACCTAGACTGCAAGCTCCAGAGTAACGTTAACATTGCACACTGGGCATTGAGTGGGACACAAACAGTGCTTACTGGTTGGGCTCTGCATCCCAGCAGCGAGAGAAACTGGCACTGCATGAGGATGCTGGCCAGCAGCTGGGGGAGACAGCCTGCAAGCAGATGTAGGCAGTGGAGGTGTGGGCTGGGGGGAAATGCTGGCAGCAACAACTATGCTTGCCTAAGAAAAAGCAGGTATCTAGACCCACTTGGAAAAACATCTAAAAGGCTGTTCTAAAAGAACCTCTCACGTACGCACATGAAATTTCCCTAGACAGCTTGTTGCAGAACTTTACTATCGTTATTGTCAGAAAAGTTTTTCCCTAATATCCAACCAAGCCTTCTTTTCCTACAGAAAAAATAGGTTGAAAAGAAATCAGCTACCAGCAGACACAGAGCACACTATTCTTTTCTGGTATCTTCTGACATATCAGAAAAGATACGGGTTTTGTTCAAAGACATTTCCGCCCTCTAGTCCTCTCAAAGAATGTTGTTTGTATATACAAAGCAGGGAGGAGCTGTAAAGTACGAGAAGAATTCAGAGGCAACTCTGGACTTCCAGGCTTCACCCAGCAGAGACCGGATGCAATGCGTTTGGCCTCCATGGCAAACAAGAGAAGACTGAGAACCATGCTTCCTTTCAAACTGAATTTTATCCAGAAACCTCTGCACACTTATTTTGCACCAGCTGAAGCTAGCTGGTCTCGGGTAAATTACACAGCTGAAGCAAGGAAGTTAGACGGGACGGAAGAAGAACACGGCACTAATTCACCTCACTCGATTTAGTATTTCAGTTCCTTCCAGTATGGCAAACAAGATATAGTCCACCCAACTGGGAGAGCTCTCAGGCTTTTCCTCACTCTCAGCTTCCCAGAAACCTACAGAGATATAAAGCAACCCTTTAACTCAGAAGTAAGCAGCTCAGAGAAGCTCACCATTAAAACAGAGCTAACAACTTCAGCACCCATCTTCTAATTGTGTCTCTGGCCCAGCAAGAAATAACACTAGCTTCTACAGCTTTTCCACAACAACATTTAATATCAAAGCTAACACAGGATCAATCTGTCAGTATATACATTCTTGTGAGATGCCAAATGCCCTTATTGCCCACCCAGTTCAGCACAAGTTGAATACATGATACACCTCATTACATCAGGCCAGAAGCCTACACAGCTTTCTGAAAGTAAGGAGAACAACACAAATGCTAAGCAAGATTAGCAGAGGGGACACCAATTTGCCAGCTGATATTCAAACACCAAAGGAATAAAAGATTTCAACACCAGCAGCGCTGTTTGGAAGCACCTGACAAAGACACTTAATAAAACCCACTGGCCCGAGGAAACTCGTTTTCTTGCAGCATTACTGCTCTCCAAAATGATGCAAAAGTGCAAGAACAGTAGAGGACGGGTGGAGACGGCAGTTCTGAAATCTTACTAAGTCTTAATAGAAAGAGCTACACCATCTCAGGAACCTGAGGAGCACCGTAAGTGCCACCATCTCCGGAGCACAGCCCTGGGACTTCAAATGTGAGATAACAACTCCACTTCCTCGCCAAGAGCCATTTGCAGGATTTCAGTCCCACCCACAACTGCTCAGTGCAGGATGCTTCCCACTGCTACCAGATGAGGGAAAGGGACCAAAGACCAGCGCATGGGAGCTGTCTCTCGAGGTCCATAAGCAACAGTTCGTGGTGAAGATTTTTACCTTGGCAAACATTAAAAGATACAAATGATCTTCTCACTCCGACAGGGATTCTCTCCTATTTTCTTCTTCATTTTGTTATTGCTTGGTTCTTCTGAAATGGACACAATTTCAGCGACAGTGCTAACAGCAGGCCTAAAAACTGCAGGCATTCAAGAAGCAGAAGTAAACAAACAAGATCTTGCTCATAAGCCAGCCCTGAAAGCTAATTCATTGCTTCCTATTGCAAATCAGCATGTGCTCACATCAGGAGTGAGCTCGGCATATCGTACATGCTGGGAAAAACAACACACACACGGAAAAAGTAAAAGACACTCACTAGTACATAGATCAGTTGAAGATCTAAAACACAACGTCTCAACCAACTATGTGCCTAGGTCATTACAGTAACCATCTAAAGGAAAACAGAAATTGCTTCTATTACACATTCAACAGGAACAGGGAAGAAACAGTGTTCAGAATATCAGAAATAATTTTCAGGACAAAAAGCTCTGCCCACACGCAAAGAACACATGCAGGTATTTCATTTACAAAAGAATTCTGTCTGTACATACTATACATTATAGTGAAAATCAAGCTGAATTTTCTAAGCAGAAAACCTTACTGCAGCTGCACAGACAAGAGTATGTGCCTTAGCACGCACCAAGCTTCACGGGCACCTCTCCCAAGGCCAATATCAAACCTGCTATGAAGACCCTTTCATTTGACTGCTGGCAAGTCTTTGCCAACAGGCACTGTGCTCTCTCTCCTGTTGTTGCACACGCATTTCAATATTCACCACCCCCGGGGCTGAACTGAATTAAGACCAAAGGAGGTTTTCTTTCCAGCAGTATGACAGAGGGACTTCTGCTGCCAGCAGCAAACATGATATAGGATTGCTGGGTGTGCCAAGCAGGGCACTGCTCTTCGGAGCCTTGACAGCAATGGCAGGGAATCCCGTGAGACTCTTGGAGCTACAGGCTGGGTAAAATGAATATATACACAGGAAAGAGCAAACACACAGTGCTCAATTAGTTGCTAACTTCCTGATTCCAGAAATCCGAATCAAAAAGGGAATTCGCACCAGAACCATCCACCATAAAAACCATTACGAACAGCCGGACTTCTGCTATGAAGTTCAGACCCTGTTCTTTAAAAGCCTGGGTAAATTTTAGATCCAAGTACCAGAAAACTGAATTATGATTTCACATCTCTGACACAATGTATTTCCAGCCATCACACACCGTAGCTGAAAAATATTTTACCTTCTTTGTAAACTGCTTTGATTATGAGCACCATATAAGATCCAGGGACATTTGGTGGCAGTGAAAGATCTCACAGGAAGGCCACCGTTAAATCTTTGCTGAGAAACAAGGCAAGACATCTGTTTTACATTGTCATTGAAATAATTAACTGATTTGTGCATTACCAAAGTGAAAATTAATTTTATTCTACTGTGAGAAAGTTTGGGGAAAGTGGAAGTCTTCAGTAATATTTAAAAGGAAAAAAAAAAAAAAGGAGAAAAAAAAAAGACAAGTCAAGATTAGGCCAGACATAAAGCCAGTTCCCACAAAAGGCATGATGGAGCTGTGCCAAATGCTTCTAAGAACAGAGCATTTTTTGGTTGTTTATTTGGTGCCAAATTTCTTATGCCTTCCTTCTCTCTTTTATGGGTATTAATAAGATTTCCACATAAATCTGTCTCTACTTAGTCATCTTCACCACTGTCAGACTTCAGAGTCCTCCACGACGAAGGATTGCCAACACAAATGTTTATGATGTCACACGAGCCGCACTATCGCTCCCGCCATATTTCAGAACAAACAGTCCCAAAAGGTGAAAGGCCACTACAGTCTATGGAAAACGAAGGACTATATATATATATATATATACACACACACACACATATAATTAGAATTAAGAGACTGAGGAAAGAGAGGAAGGGGGGAAATAACAGTGGCAATCAACTAAATGCATTTCTTGATTTGGTGATAACAAATGAAAAACCAGCAGGCATCTTTCTCCAATTAATACACATTCCTAGGACAGACTTCACACACTAACTGGAAATTTTACCCATGCCTAACTGAAATTGTCTTTCTTTGATTCTTATTCTATTTATTTCACAAGCCCTTCACGTTCATATCACATATTGTGACCAGTGCATCGGTCATTGATGCATGGAAATTTCCTCCAAGGCACCAATGAATTTTTGCATTCAAGCTTTTGCACTTAGAGCCAGGTAACTCTATCATCCCCTAAAATCTGAGATGGCATCTCCATAGATTCAAAGTCTTGGATGGATCTTACTGTTACCAAACAAATATCCACTCCACCAAATAAACAAACAAAACCAAAAATAAACAAAGAAAAAAATCACCAGATGCTCTTGAATCTGGTTGGAGGGAAAGAAGTGAGATGAGCTAAGGAAAAACTGTATCAGCACACGACACTGTAGTGTTTCTTGGGTGTCCGTCACAGACAGTCTGAAACAAATCTAACCCACCTTTCTTACGTGCGAGAGCAGAATCAAGTGTCCAAAGCCCACCCTTAACTTCTTTAGCCTGTCTTCCATGAGAGAGGAAAGGGGTTTCAGATTTGCTGGGCTAGAAGATAGGGAATGACAGGGGCATAATCAGCTCATCGATGTAAACATTCCTAGATCATAAAAGGAACATTTGACCATTCAGAAGAGCAGGACTAAGGAAGCTGCTAACTCAAAACATGTGGGCATCAACATCATGATGTTTCTCTTGAGTTTGCTTTTTATTAAATAAACACTTGGGAAAAAAAAAACCACCCTACATATATATAAGAAGTTAGATATTTAAAGTTTCGTTAAAAACACCTGAGACTGCAAATTCAAGCATTTAAAAGATAGTGTACAACATAATTATGCTTACAAACACTGATTCACTGTTACAGATAGCAATCCATTAAGATCATAGGCAAGATAGAAAGCAACTTTCTGGACTATTAAATTTCTGCCTAAAGTTCTCATCTCCTTAACCTGCCATTATGAATGATTAAGGCAATCTGAGCATTACTTTTATCTCAGCTCTAAAAATCTTAACCAAATAAAAGACCCAGAGGGCCCCTAGGCCAAGTTCTCATGAGTACATTGAATGACTGTAAAGGAAACTCTTTTGTCACTGCTCCCACTGGCTGAGGATTTTTTTGGGCTGGGTTTTTTGAGTGCATATCAGTAAACTTTTCAATACACTGACTTCACTTTAAAAATCAACATTTTCCTCAGCACTATGTTTCCACTTTCATTTGAGAAGAGACAATATATAAAGCAAATCAGAACACGAAATAAGCACATATATTTGCAGCCGCAAATTCCCTTCCATTAAGGAGTTGTAATAATTCACGGCCAAGAATTTTATCATTTTTGATCACAGATCAGTTGCAGTTTCCTAAAGAACAGTAAAATCTAAAGATCTAAACATGACAGCATGTCCAGGCATGAATACAGAATTTAAAATTCTAGGTTTCCAAAAAGTCTGCTCAAGTGGCAGATCACAGTCCAAGTCAGGAAATCTGAAGGTTAATCTTAAGGATCTTCTCTCTTGTCTATGTATAACACAAAAATAAAAGAAAATTCTAGATCCAAGGATCATGGAAGCTAAAATATTGGAATGAAAAACATTGAATCTATGCCTCAGTCACTGCTATCCACAAATATATACCATCTATCAACCCTGAATAAGAACATCACACAGTTTAGGACTAGGTTTATATACCACACATGGCAGAAGAGAAAGCTGAAATAAAGACTGGATAGGTTTAAGAGGAAGGAGCTAGACAATCCATCTTTACCACTTCACTTAAAAACGTTCAAGAACTCTCCAAGACACATTTGGGTTTGCCATCTCCCTCCATCTCACATCACGTGTATCCAGAAAGCTAGTTTTAGATGTCCTAAATTTCAGTTAAGCCCCAGTGCCTAGTATTTCCTGTTAGCTGGCTCTGACTCCAGAGGTGCCTTGCCAAGAGGAAACAACAGGCTTGGATCCTCAAGTGGAATTTAAACTGGAATACGTGCTTTAGTGCTGGCACCCCACTCTATCTAATTGTTGCACTATTATCCGATGCTCCTCTATTACACCGCTTGACACAAACACGGCAAGCTTCATAAGAATTAGTATTTTGTATTCTGCAACCCAGAAGTCAGTTTTGTATATTAACATGACACAAGACAATATTTCTGTTTGCCACTGAAAAGATTTCTCCATACAGTCTCTGCAATGAGGCATGTACAGAGCCAGTGTTGCCTAAAATAATAAAATTGTACACACCTTGTGTTATACCTTCCTGCTTCTGGGCACTATTAAATGTGTTTGCTTCTCCACGAGTCACAGGAAAGATGAATGCTCTGCAACTCTTAGCACAAGTCTTTTACTGGAAAGAGTAGGGCTCTCCTTCCACCCTTACTCCCCTTTTAACTTCGGAATCTCTGGTGGAGTCTTCCTCACAGCTCCGTTCCTCACAAGCACACGGGAACTACAGCATTAAATCCTTTAATAGAAAATGTTTATTCACTTGCAGTTTTGTGTAATCAGCAGACAATTAGGACTGCATTTAAGAATGGCACTTGCATATGAATTAAGCTGGTCTTCAGAAAAAAACCTCGGTAATGGCATATAAATTGTGTTGCAGTCTCATAGAGAATTCAGAATCAACAGAAATGCAGCAAATTTCAGGGAACTGTAACAATAAATAGATTTTCAGAACTGTCTTAATACATAAGAAATACTAACTAGTGCGCAGCTTCCTTGAGAATAGCTACATATGAGCAATAACATATCCATTACACATAATAGAGTAAGTTTTACCAGATAAAGCTCATCATCCTTATCTCTAAAAATTTGAGTGGCCTATTTATTTCAGCTGGTCTTATCACACTTCTGACCAGTCAGAGCTCCACACTCAACAAACCCCCATTTATGCCCATGAGACCGACATCGGCTCGGGCAGCACAGGGACTTTATCAGCTCCT
>Ga0065711_1039266_pt1 | contig 17977 bp, 12 predicted proteins | sample Hoacrofraction12_FD_59098 | JGI IMG/M metagenome (GOLD analysis project Ga0065711, IMG submission 59098) | Hoatzin crop microbial communities from Cojedes, Venezuela - Epithelial fraction 12 v2 (version 2) | ecosystem: Host-associated > Birds > Digestive system > Esophagus > Crop | place...
TTTTTTTTTTTTTTTTAGGGCAAACCTTTAATAAACTGCTGCTTCACCACCTTCAGCTACCCATTCTGCCTAGCCCTACAGTGACTGCTCAGCTGTAAGAAATACAGCTGGAGACGCTGGGGCAAGAGTGAGACTGTAACTGGTGAAGCCTCCTCCGTCATGGAGAAGATGCCTTGATGCACTGTGTTCCCTCATGTCCTCGTACCTTTTCTTTGCAGATTGTCTCCCAACACGTTCAAAGCACAACCACTTTCTGATAGAACTGGAATTCAAGAAGCAAGGCAGTTACCACTATTGCCATTTTACAGCCATTCTCAAAAAACACCCCACCAATTACAGTTTTACCAGCAAAAACATGAACAGCACATGAGGTCATTTACATCCACTGTACGATTTTTAAAACTCAGCCCTCCACCCGCACCAACACACCTGCCAGAACCACAACGGAGTGGAACAATAATTTTGTAGAGAGAGATTTCCCAAATTCAGTCAAGTTTTTCCTTTGTTAAAGTGTCCACAAATGGTCTCCCAACTCTCTGAAAACAAAGTATATGCTCAGGCTTCAGCTATAATGTCAGCTTCTGTATACAGTAGTAAGACATAGAAATATCTGGAAAGAACATTTCTGTTAAAACCACGCAGAATAATGTCCCATTCTCAGGGCAAATAGAAGCTCTTAGCTGACAGCTAAACAAAACAATTTCAATGACAACATTCCTACAAAATGGCATTTTACATTTACTCCACACTTCATTGTGCAAGTTGTATTTACTGGGATGCAAGTTGTATTTACTGGGATCAATGCAATTCTGGATTTCTTCCCTTACATCCCTTGTATCTCCAACCACACATGCTTGGATTGAATAATTGATATTTTTAAGCAAGTAGTGTCTATCAAGATTGGCTTATCTGCACAGCTTGCACATACTTGCGCTCACATTTTGGAACAGACACCAACATGCACCGTGCGACATCGTCTCCATAATAAAGTCAAAAACATGCCGTGAAACTATGTGGCTCAATTTTCTTAAATTACATTAAGGAATAAATTCATGGTGAAGTCTTAATACTTAGCTTTTATAGTTACACAAGCACTGCGAAAGCATCTGGAAAAAAATTCCTAAAGCATGAAAAACATGTTCCTCCACCCACATGCACTCATAACTCAGATTCCAAACTGAATTTTGCTAAGATTGCCAAAAATATTTTGCACTTTTAACACTTAGAGTTTTCAAAGCACCTTTTTCAAACCTCTACAAATATCAGTACCTAAGAGGGCCATATACTCAACCCAACGTTGCTCACAACAGGGCCCAGGCAGAGCTGGGGACCAAACTCAAACCTTGCCCCACTCCCGTACTCCCAGTAAACAAAAAGTCCTTTCTAGAAATCCTGTCCAAATCTTGCAGACGTATAGATTTTTTTCTCTGAAAAAACAATAGATGAACAACTGTGAACTACTAATCAAACACACAAAAAAACCCTGAACGCGCTAGGTAGTACTTAGACAGAAATGACACATTAAAGAGTTGACACTCCTGTAACGGAGAGCGAGAGCCCCTGCGCAGCTTAGTCTACTGCTCAGTCAGCATTTAATTCGGGTGTGTTTAATTTAACATGCCTCTGATCTCCACTTTCATAAGTTAACGCTTTGTACATTTAAGCACCTTATTTTCATTACCAAAAAGAAGCTTATAAGGACTCTCCTGTGCAGCTGATCACTTGCTTACTAACTCAGTACGTGAAAGGCTTTTCCAATAAATATTATGTTCACTATAAATCACAGAAATTTAGATTCCCCTTCTTCCCAGATATTCTCTGTGGGGCTACCCATACCACTACTACAACTATATGTTTTATAACCAGTTTGTGAGACTCAAGTTGCATTTCTGTACTAACAGCAGCGCTTCCCCCACCACCCCAAACACCATCCAGTTAATGGACTTAGAGCTTTTACAAGACATTCATTTCCTAAGTCCGGGAGGAAAACCTGCACAACTGCTCTCTGTTGCTTTATAAAGGAGGAAAAAGTACAGAACAAGACCCCAAAACCAGAAGCAACACATTTGCAGATGCTTACCATACACCTAGAATTAGTAGCAAGCCCAAGCAATCAGACCAATTAAAACAGAGCCAGTCTTGGTGTCCGTGGAGCAAAACATTTTTGAAATGGCAGGAACAGAACACACAACTTTTCTACTTTCTAACCTAGTATTATCTCTTGCTCTCTTCATATACATACTCTCTTGCCTCAAAATATCTGCCTGCTTTGCAGAAAGCAGAAAAAATGTTTGACCTTCCACTGCAAAACACATAAAACCTGTGAAAGCAGAAACCTTGGTATTGAAAATCTTGGCAAAGTTAGACTAGGCACAGCCAAGCAACATTTCAATAGAAACACTGAATTTTTGTCAAACAGTAAAAGGTCTAAAACTTCCAAGCGAAAAATCAAGTATATTTTTCAGTTTAAAACCTAAAACACGTGTTTGGTACCTCCAAAGAGTGGCTGGTATTTACAGCCCTTCACATATAAGTAGCATCAATATTTCAACAAAACAATCTGAATGTTAAACACTACTGCAAAGGAGGAGAAACGAATGCAATTTCACACATTCTCAATCTCAGCTGAAGAACTGAGATTTGTTTTTCCAGACAGACTCAATATTTAACTTCTTTGATATCCTACTACAATTAAATAAGGTACAAAATCAACTTTATAGGAACAAAATTTTCCAAAGGGGGTATTTTAATAAACAGTAGAAAATTAATGTCTGGTTTTCATCAAGCTAAAAGCAAGAACACTGTTATTTAAAAAATGAATGGTGTTATGTGTAAGTTGTAAACTATGTAAACTATTAGTCCATCCCATGGGGGCTTAAATGTATCAGTAGAATAGTTTTAGTTAAACAATTCACATGGAACCTTGCCTTAAAGCTAAATATACAAGTTTGGCTCTGGTCAAAGTAGGACTGCTCAGCTCAGTGTTAAACTAAAGCTGCGCTGTGAATCAAGAACAAGAAGCTGGCAAGAGAACTGCTTGGGTGACCTAGGACACTGCTGATGCTCAAATTAATTGCCAGCAACAGGAAAAAAAAAAAAAAATCTTTAAAAACACTGAAAACAAGAAACAACAAATTTTGCCAGAGTAATTTTTAGAAGTTGCAGTTAAATGCGTAAAACACCGATGACCATCATGGTGACAATATTCAAGAATACACATTTCTTTGTTCATTCTGAAATATTCAAGTGAAGACTCTCCAATGCAGAAATTCCACAGAAAAAGAGAGGAAATTTAGCCTATAGAACATTAGATATATAAAAAGAAGAAACTTCAGGAAAAACCATGCACTGGGCTTAAGCTGTTTTAGTAGAACTCAGACACATTTTGCATTTCTTCAATAACTGGACAATCTCATAACAAGCAGTTGCTAGAAAACTACCACTAAGAGTAACACTTACCAAGCACCTCTTCGAGCATTACTAACAACTTCAGTAACTGCTACCAGAACGAATTCCACCAGATACTGGATGACTTTTCAAGAGGCACAGTCAACACCCCACATTTTTTTGCAAGTAAATGAAAAGCGTTCTTTCTTTCAAGCAAGGCATCCGCACTGTATCATTGCTTTAAAACCACATACCTCAGGTTAACTAATGACTTACAAACTTTCCCTAATTTCTGGCGCATCTAGTTGTTTTCCACGCTCATCTTTAACTGAGGTATGCCGAGTGCTTTTTGGCATGTTTGGATAGAAACATAAAAAGCCTCAAGTCTTGTCATATAAAGCTTTTCAAAGCCACGGGCCTCACTGCCAAAGAAACTTTGTCATGCTCTTACAGCTTTTGCCTTCCTTATTCACAAATCTGTTGTTCGTTTTGCGGTAAGCATGATAACAAACAGATGAGATAGAGTAGTACTTTCTGAACGGACCGAGAACGAGCTCAGATTTAAAAATCAGGGTGGTGAAAGTCAACTTTCAGTGAAGAGTTAACAGTGTACAAAAGCCTAGAGCGATGAGTTCATTTTGTTCTAGGCTACTTAGTGAATGGACAGCCAAAAACGGAACCAGCTGGAATTCATTCAGAAGTACTTCTTTCTTCCCATAGCTCCCTCGTCTGTCGTTATCAACCCGAGGACAACAAACCTACGGATCATCAAGATCGAGTTAGTTCTGGAAAGAGTGGCACAGCCTAATAGCTCCTAATAAACGAAGTTTTGAACCTAACTTGGACCTTAGCGCTGAGGTATAAATGCTTTTAGTGTCTTGTGGGGAAAAGTGTAGGATTTGCCCAGGCTAGATGGAACTAAAACGTTCCACTGACTTCTCTTCTTGACGACTACCTTGTGACCGTCTCTCGTACACATAATGTTCAGTGAACAGTTTTAACCTCCATTCTTTTGCCAGGTTTCAGCTGCTGTCAATACAGAACGGACACTATAGATTACTGAAATGGGAAGACTGCATTTGTTTTAAAAATGCTCAGTGAATTAAAGCTATTGCCGCAAAAAAAGCCAGAGTTGTTCAAAATACCACCTGGATACCTTGCTGTAGTAAATCTGTACTAAAAAGGAGGCGAGCAGTTTTATTCGTCACACCCAACTGACACCGTATGTCGAAAGCAGAGCAGGGTTTCGCGTGAAGCACTACCTGGTATTTTTTCTACATTCTGTTCAGCCGGGCTGAGCAGAACTTGGCTGTTGGTAGGGGCACGGCCACCCCATGATCGGCACAGAGGAGGACTGCCCCTGCAGCGGCCACTGTCAGACCGGTGCTCTGCAGGAACACTAACCACAAGCCTGTTACAGCAACCCTGCATACTGACATTCGGCAAAATACAGCCACACATCTATTTTTGTCTTCATTACCATTTCATATTCAAATTATATCCATCAGGTTCCCGACGATTCAAGAGGCACATGCAAAAACAACGGAAAAACAACACCTTGACTGGCCGGGTAAAATTTAAAAAAATAATTCAGACTGATTAAGTGCTTAGCTACAAAAAGGAAAAATTATTTTAGTCATTTCCAATACAAAAACTAAAATAAAGGTTCAAAGTTTAAATTCAGGAAGAAGAAAGAAAAACCGCGTTCGCCCAAATTGAATTCTTGGCATCCCTTTCAATTTCGAATAAAGCACATCGGCTGTTTTAGAATATTGTTTTTAATTCCTGGAAATTGTCAACTCCAAAATCTTCAGTGGTTGTTTCCTAATTATTCAGCCTGTTATAATCCCTTTCAACATCCGCCCAAGATGTTACACATCACTCTCCACTTTCTTTAAGCAGTTTTTCTCATTTGTTTGGAGAGCTCAGTTTAAACCCTCCTTGTTTACAAACGAAAAAAACGCAGGCAGCACCAAACACACAACTGTATTTGTGAAGGGCACAGATGCTAAAAGGTGAGCAGTGCTGCTGGATACCTGCCAGGCAATAAGCTCATCTCGGCTTATTAGCCCGGGCCCTGCGCCAGCACTGCTGAACTCACAGGGGTGCGTGGGGAGCGGGAGGGGACACCTGTGGCACCAGTTAATGGGGAAGGGGGGACAGGGGTTGCGTGTGTGTGTGTGCAGGAATAAGGAAGCTGTGGCAGAGGGGAAAGGAGAACAGGACAGAAACGAGGCTTGTTCCAAAAAAAGACTGCAATTACAGAGCTATTAATAGCTTTTGGAAGCCAAATTTTTATCATTCATTCACCTACTTTTGTTCTTTCTATTAAGCCTAGTACAGAATCACTATCTTCTTCTACAGGACATTTGTTCATCTGTTGCAGGAAAAACATCCCTATGTAACAAACTTTCCTAGTAATTAGTATGAAAGCTTTTACGTAGAGAAAAAACACCTTGACTTAATAACCAGTGCTATCTGAAAGCTACAAGAGAAGGATGCGTAAGAAACTTTTTTGCTGCTGCCGTTGCTATACTGTAATTCTTGTCTACAAGAATCATAGAATGGTTTGGATTGGAAGGGGCATTAAAGATCACGCAGTTCCAACCCCCTGTCATGGGCAGGGACACCTTCCACGAGACCAGGGTGCTCCAAACCCCATCCGACCCGGCACACACACTAAGCAGCACATACACACACTCTCTACAATCCACCTAATCACGTATTAGTCACACAAGTGGTAAATCCCTAAGAGCACTTTGGCTTGGGTCATGCAAATGCTGGATGAACCAAGTTACATCAGTTCTCATCTGATTTCCAAGCAATGAGATGCACGTGACTGCCGCTCTGCCCGAGGAAATGTGGGTCAATACGCGTGCATCCTACTGCTGAATTTGCACGCTCTCTAGGGACCGGCAGCGACGTGACTCAGGAGCACCGGGCTGTCTGCAGGCGCACGCCGCACATCCATTAATGAGATTATCGCTGCTCCTTGCTGGTGTGTTCACACTGCACCGCCAGTCATCTGTAACGGATCTTCAAGCAGTCCACAACACACAGAGCAAAATACTCTGTGTGTCTTATGGCCATGCTCCATCTAAGATGTTAAAATGATTTAGAAGGTTGACAGGCACATTGCACGACAGTAGCCATTAAAAGGAAACATCTTCCTTCCGAAACAATTAATCACCCGTTGCGTTTGAGTGTAAACATCCAGATCTAACAGGCATGTGTTTCTCTCAGCTGAGCAGCAGCGAGATGGACAATCAAAAACCGCTTCTGCTTCAGAGCTGGGAGCAGTGCTGCGTGCTTGGAGATGGAAGGTAACACGGAGTGGTATTCCTCCCTAACCCATGCTCTAGCTGGATCTGCTTAACCGATAACCTCGCATTAGCACCCCCTTCTTCCAAACATGATTTCCAACTAGTATCAAAGTTCAGCAGATCCACATTATATCAATGTGATCACTCTCTTAGACAAGCAAAGCCATCCTCTCCACTTTAGGTATTTTAAACAAAATGTCTCATTCTTGTGTGACCTATGGCAGGCACAAAACTGAGAGCTGAATAGCACCAAACAAGATTTCATGAAAAGAAGTCTTTTATTCAGAATAAAGCCGTATCAGCCTATGTGTTACTCCCTTGTTCTAATTATATAGGACAGCATCTATTTAAACTGCCAAGTTAATGACTTCAAATTTGATCAATAGTCTCTGTTTATTCAGCCCAGCGCCACTGACAGTCACCAGGGATGAACAACAAAACAAACAGACTGGTTAGAGCCAATCTACGGCTGAGCAAGAAAAACCAATCCGTGACAGCAAATAACCTTCGATTTAGTCAGGCGGTGGGGAGGGAGGTCCGTCGCCTATGGCCACTGACACAGTCCCTGTCCTTCGTACCCATAAAACATTTATCCACATTATTCCGCTAACAACCAACTTGTGAGCTGAGCGAGCTCAAGCAGAACTAACATCACAGATACAGAGTGACTCCAACCCTTATCTTGTACCATCTAGCTATGTTAAACATTTCCATTTGTTTTCAGATTAAGCATGGTAGGACACGACAACAGCAAGAGGACGTCACTAAGCCTTCGGACCATAAGCAGTGACTGCGCTTACTGTCACTGTACCTGCAACGGAAGGAAATTTCCTTTGGAGCAGCTTCAAGGAAGGCTAGAACCATCTTCTTGGAAGCAGGATGAAGAATGTCCTTGACTAAACCTTCAGTCAAAAGATGCTAGGAATGTTTTAGTTACAGGCTGGCTTCAGAGAGCAAAATAAAAATAGAGTTTAGAACGAAAACAGATAACGTACTGCGTGCATGTAGCATTCTAGTGAAGATTTTTTTTGAATTAAAAAAATAAATGCTTCCATTGCAAAGTCAGCTTCTCCACAGTGGTTTAGCAGCAACATGTGTCGACATCCCCCCGCCCCGGACACTTTTTTTAAGGACAATTTTCAAGCTACCCAGTAAAGGAAACCCCCTTTCTAATCCCAAGTGAACCCATAGTTACAAAGGTTGGGATCTTGATGAAAATGTTTTAGTGCATTATTCTGACCACGATGTTTGGTTACAATTTTCTCAACATTATACATTCACCACTTTGCCTGTAACAGCAACGGCTTGCTATTTTCCTTGTACAAAATATCATTGTCCACTACATCAATAAATCATAATCCCACTACTGCTCCAAGATACCTTGATCAAAGGTGTTATATAAATAAACCAGAGCTTGAATGAAGAGATACCACGCCTCTTCCTATATGATTTTAACGTATGTGTCTCATATTCAGACACAGGCTTTTAAGCAAGTGACACCACTTGGCTGCAGGATCCTGCAACAAAAAACACGAAGAAAGTTCTCCTGAAGCGTTTTATCAAACTACCATATTAGCACATCCAAAGTCCAAAATTTAGTATCCGAAAAAACAACACATGAGGACAGCTGATTCAGTCAAAGCCTAAGATGTTTGTTTTCCATTTTAAATTGATTAAATAGATTCAATACATTACATTTCGCATGGATGGTTAACAGTGCTAATATTCCAGATAAAATGAAATCCTGTATGAGGAAAATTCTCACTAGGGCTAGCTCTCACTGAATATATTACTTGCTCTCCCAGTAATTTAGTACAACGGAGGCCTAACAATTTCACTGAACAGGATTACAAAAACCACCTCTTCACAGTTCATGACACAGCAGCTCACAGAAATATCTATTTCTTCACTACCTTCGCGAAACAGTGAATACACTTGAAAAAAAGCTAACGCATGCTTTGTCAAGAACCATAAAATAATGTAATGTTCGCTTTGTTTTTTTAAGAAGGTGATTCCTATTTATCACATAGTTGAAATATATATAATATATAAAAGCAAGCCTTTTCTTTGCATTCATATCACTAACAGGACTTGCACACCTAAATCTGATAACGCCCAAGCACTGAAGGCAAACTACTAGACAGAACCAAAAGAGAGGAAAATTTAATAGAAAATTTTCATAAGAGAAAAAAACCTTTAAACAGCATTTCACTCCTTACTACAATAAGCTATGTGGCACTAATTTGAAGTGATAGTGTCGTTCTTTTAATTAAAAAATGCCAGTAGGAGGTTGATGCATTGGCTGATGCTGTAAGCGACATGCTCACAGGACGCAGATGAATCTTTGTGTAAAGAATTAACGCACAGTTTCATCTGGGTTAAAAAGCAGGACAAAACCCCTAAGTCAAAACACATGTATAGGGAGTGTTATTACAAGTGCTTGATAAAGTCATCTGGATGTTTCCCTCAGAGAATGTTGCTAAGTTCTGTGAGGAAAAAAAACCCAACAACACCCAAACACTCTCAGCCCGGTTGTGCAATTAGGAGTTTAACTCATGAAGCTTGATTTACCTGCAGAGGTGTGGTGGACTTAATACACGTATTTTTCTCCCCTTCTTACCTCACATCTCTTCTCACACCCTCCCAGGTTGCTTCTTTGACACCTCCTGTCTGCAGGCCCGGGGCTGAGCACCCCTCCTCACCCTCCGCAGCAGCGCCGGCGGAGCGAGGGAAGGGGGATTCATCCTACCAAGCTACTCATCTCCACGCGTCTTGGAGACCCGGTATGGGTAACTTCTCTGCCTTTATTAGATTTGACTGAAATCAGATGAAGAGGCAAAAATTAGTCAGAGGAGAATAACAGGTGTGATCCCTTTTTCAGCCTGGTAATTTTTCAGTCTGGAAAGAAGATTAAGCTTCTCCTGTAAGTTTATCCATCAGCTCGATGGTCAGCTAAGGCAGCACCGTCTCCCGAAATCTGTAGACAGCCTCCATGTGCCAGGTTTCACTGCTGATTTGTGAAACCACCAAAAGCCTAGAAAACTGATTAATATTGGCTTTCCAATCTAGAAGAAATCCCTGCAAAAATATTTGCTGGATCCTTTTCCCCTTAGTCTTTCAACATCTTAATTCCACCACCCCTGAAGAGTCTGGCAGCCATCAGCGGGACCTCCTGCACGAGTCTTTGGTTGTTGCCATCATGAAAAAAGAGCTCAATGTAAGCATCTGGAAGCATGACCATCCTTAAAACTGGCATGATACAGCCTCCCTGGTGAAGAAACATCACAGAAAGAAGCAGGACATTTTGCCTTTATTTGCTATACAGGCTATCAAAGAGAAGTCAGTTTATCCAAAGGCTTCTAGTATATTTACTCACCACTCCTACAATGACTATTTCAATCACGTTTACACTACCAGCATCATCTCAAACATCACAGATTAATCTGATCCCTTCTGGTGTTTCAAAGTCTGTTTTCTCTCCACACACTTGTAGGATTTACATCCTAAGGCAATGATAAAAAAAACGGGTACTACTTTCCAGCTGGGCTTTATTTTCTTTTTTTTTTTTTTCCTCCTTCTATCAAAAATAGTTCTCTTCTATGCTCTAGTTCAATTTGGAAGTAGCGTATGCAGACTTGATAAGCATCCTGCGAAGGAAATGCCTTGAATTGCAGACTACTTACAACACATTTTCCCAAGCAACTTTTTATAAATCCCATTTGATGGCTGGTTTGCTAATTTCTATTGAAGTTTATCAAAACATTACTTGTAGATAAGTCAAATTATTTCTGTGATCGAACAAAAAAACAAAACAAGACAAAAAAAATCACTTGTGACTCAAGTCCAAGCCAAGCTGTTGGATTACACCAAAGTATTATTTATCCTGTTACCAGACAGACCTTTCGAACTCTGAGAAGGTATTTAATTTTCAACTGAAGAACACAACACAGAAAAGCGCCCATTTACATGTTTCTTTTGTTTGCCTAAGTCTCCTACTAGACCAGGAAAAATCACTACTAATAAGAGCTGGTGACAGTGTAATTATTGGAACTGATTACATTACCCTAAGTAGATCAGGAGGCTGCATGCTGGTGTCAGCCTGGCCGACTACCCCTCATACCTGTGCTGGTTTATCGTGCTGTAACAGACACTTCTAATTAATACACCTTGGAAAAAAGTCTATTAACATTCAATCCCTAAAAATCTTGGAAAGAAGGAATGAAAGATGTAGGTGTCTCTATTACAGCATATTAGCTGTACCTGCAGCATACTATATTTTAAGTAATTATTGCACAACATGCAGAAGTCAGTCTTACAAAGAGCCAGACATTTATTCTTACAGCCTGTGCTCTTACAGCAGCAAATTTAATGTTGCATTATTTAATGAATTACAGGATCTCTGGGAAAAGGTGCAAGGGCAAAGATTTAAACCCAAGTTTAATGTGGTTACATCATACAACTACCAAGTTGAACAAAGTCATTAAGGAGTAAATTCACAATCTGGACCCCCTTCTCTGCCTCCAGCATGTTCCCGGGCTGGTGGACCACGCTTTGTTTCAAACAGTTGGGCGACTTGCTGGCACCTACCAGCTCCCTCGCTTCCTCTCTCACCTGTATTTGAGCAGGCATCTGTGAAAGGGGAACCCCAAAAGAAGTATTTTCACTCTTTGGTTAAAAACTATTTCAGGAGTGGGTTAAATGCATCAGCAGATCACAGCATAAAAATGCTTCACTTAAGAAATAGCTGGGAGATGAAAAACTAGATACGAAGAAGTTCTCTGCAAATTCCAAAACCCTCAACACTTCAGGCTTTTTCTTTTTTTTTTGCACCAAGCCATTTCTGTTCTTTCTGATCTGTTGTTCAACAGGGTGTTTACAGACACATGACATATGAACGTGCCCATCGTAGTACTTAGCTTGATGGTTAACCTGTCTGCAGGCGTTTTCAAGGAAGAGATACTGCTTGGAATTTCTACTACTATCTAACGCTGAAGTAGCTATCATTTCAAGAGCCCAGAAAACTTACCCAATTTTTCTTTCAAAGGCTGACATCAGGTCTTTAGCTTACACCCACCTGCTCAATTCCGAACCCAAAGTTTACCAAACCTAATGGATTCTCTCCCCATTAACGCTACAGAAGTCTTTTTCAACAATGAGATATCTGCTAGACTTACAGTTCTAGAATATGGCACTTCTGCATTTTAATTCCGAGTTTAAACTGAAGTTATAAAAATGTCTGCACATGTAGAAGAACCCAAACACATCAGCTGCAAGAATGCAAGAACAAGGCTTCCCCTGGAAGTATATCAATCACTGCAAGTCTGAATCAAATTGAAATTCCTCGCTCTTCTAAATTTGGCACTTGTGTAACATAAAAATAAAAAAAAAAAGATGTTAAAGTGACAGCACAATCTATACACTCAGTTAATTTTCATATACAGTCTGGAGTTGGTTTTTTTTTTTTGCTTTTGCTCTTCAGTAAGATGGAGCACATGCATTTCAAAAGGTGCTTCCTTTTCAAGAAACTTTTCGGCTGATACGCCCTGTGGACTAGAAGATGTAAAAACACTGACCACAGGGACTGAACTTGCTGCTGTAATGTCTGGTTTACTTTGGAGACGCGATGCAGACCACGTTCGGGGTGCGAGGAGTAAAAATCAGGACCATGAAAAAGAGAGTTCAGGCCGATTTTAGCAGTCGTTTTGAAATCAAAATAAATAAAAAGGCAACTATCTTCAATGGGTTTTAAACCTTGTATTTTTCTCCTTAAAATAAACGGAGAGCTTTTGCTCTAGTGTCCTGGAAACTAGGAAGATTAATCAGAAGAATAGATTTTAACACATGCAAATTTAATTTGCCATTTTGTGAAGTAAACAAGCGATGGAAACTTTAAATTGATAAGAACATATGCATTTTATTTTAGCCTAACCATTAGAGGAAACAGGCAGATTTTTATGGAAGACAGAAATGCAAACATATGAAAAGGTCAAAGAAAACGCTATTCCTCCTAATTCACTCATACAAAAAATGTCATTTTACTCCAAATAATAAAATGTATTGAGAAAGACCTCATCAACTTGAGGAAAAGAAGACTGCATCCTATCAAAAAAATGTTTCTTTACCTACCACTGGTTACCAGTAAAAGCAAAAACTACAGCAAGAGAAAGATAATGCCACATTATCTACGAAAGAAAGAGAATGAAATTTTATTTTCTTCAGCAGGGCTTCTTCATAATCAGTTGGGAAAGTAACATCTACCATTCAAAAAAACCAACCGTGGCTGAAGCTGCACATTAGCGAGGACATTCAGGGACACATAATACTGCTGGAGTATTCCAGTGGTCAATAATACTTGAAGTTAATAGTGTGGTTTAACATTGCCATTTATTCCTAAATGGGCTGCTGTATATTCTTACGAGAGAATCAGGAACCAAAGTGTAAAATAGAAAGCTATTACAAACACCTAATTCCACAGGATTTTCCATCATTTCTTACGGTCATAACAGCACGATTTAGGATTATGAGCTTAGCCCATTTGAACTGCTTCATCACACAGCAGCCAACGTAAAGGGTTGGTGCTCACCGGGATGCGATGCTGGAGCCGGTCCTCTGCCAATGACAACTCCCTCCAGCTGTGGTGGAGGTGAGCACAGCTGGAACGGCAGAGCAGCCTGCAGCACCACACAGTCACTGGGGGGATTGTCCATTATTTCAGCATTACCCCCACACAATAACGGATTGTTTTACCCACAAACAGATGAACAAACCTTCCATTTAAATACTTTCTGTTAAATTGTATTAGTATGCATAATAGTGTCCATATCCTCAAAAAAACCAAAACACAACCCAGGCAAGAGGATTTGTCATGGGGGAGGGGAGGCAGAGTAAGCCAGGCTCTGCCAGCTTTATCTATCTATGCTGTGAATTGGGTAGCCTTGGGGATTTTTGCCTGCTGTGCTTAGTGTCCTTGACAACAAGCCAGTTTGAATTTTGGCCTTTAACTTGACAAAAATGACTTACTGAAGAGGAAGGCATCAAGCTATTACAGCCCTGTGGAGAGATTCTTTCTAAAACCGCATGCATGCTTATTCTGCCAATTCAGCTAGAGCATCGTCAGATTTATCATCTAGCTCCTATACCCCCAAATATTCCCAACATAGTTGCCAGTTCATAAGAGAATATTTGAAAGAAAGACTTTCAACATTTTTGCTCTGTCCTCCCATTGTGTTTTATGACTTTCACAAAGAAAGATAGAGACGGAAAACAGAGAAAGATATCCCCAGGGATCTCCTCTCTGAAATTACTGAACTTCCCTTCAAAGAGAAGTGAAACAAAGTTTATAAACATGTAGCATCTTCGCCGACCTACTGACTCTTCTTTAGCAAACATAGGTGCAGGTTTCTTCTTATATTACACTGATACTTACATAAATCTTTCATAAATTGATATATACTAATAAACAAGCTCTAACAAAGCTTGCTGCTTGGTGTAAGAAATCACTACTGTCTCTCTTTTCTGTTTTTCCCCTCCCAAAGTCAACTCCTCCTAACAGATGGTCACACATAGACATACTTCAGTTTTTCAAAGTCCAGTATCTTAGTTTAAATTCTGGTGCTAGACTTACATGCGGAATGTGAATCTGCACTGAAGCAGCTGAAGTGTGAAAACAGGTTTTCTTCTGCCACTTTTCTCATGGTGGGTGACAAATTTTTGGCAATGGGGGTCAGCAGACCACCAAGGAGGTAACATCATGAGTTAGCGCAGCAATATCTGCAGGAATTCGTCTGTAAGCACCCGAAACATTGTGATCCGAGAGCAGCACGGCTTCCTCACCACTAGCCATCACATGAGTGCTCAATGACGACTATCTGCACACTTCTTTAGCATGTATATTGGAAAGCCTGGAGAGATACCATCAAGGTGAAAACGCTGGAAGTCAATCAACTGTAGCACTGTCCTCACCATCAACGGAGGAGGCATCCCGATGTTGGCAAGAGCATCAAGGACTATATGCAAGACCTTGGTACGGACATTCCCTAAAACCTGGACAGATCCACAACAGGAGAAACGACACAGTGGTTGTCAACAAGTACCTCGAGACTCAAGATCTCACCAACTCCCTTCCCCTCCCACAGCTGTTGGCGTAGGAAGAAACAAACCATTTTCAGTAACACAGGGGAATACAAGCTTGTTTCGCTCTAGGAGAAAAAAAATCAGCATTGGTTTTAATGCAAAATATCAAAGCACTACTACAGGTAAAAGCTTTCAGCTATATTCCAGAATTTGTTCCTTTTCACGGTAATATTTTGACCATTTCCATAGGTATCATCATGGAAAAACACGCCCAAAAGGATTCAATTCCTAATTTCAGGAAAAAGTTTGCAGATGGAACAGTCTCTTTAGCCATTTTTTTTAATATTCTCTTCATTCAAGTCTTAATTGAGTTGCTCTCCTGCGTACATACCTAAACTTCACAAGTACACCACCCAGACCGATTTAACCGTATCTTTTCCAGACCACTCTGCCCTATCACGCTACCTCAACCAACACGGCCCAAACCAACCAGGCAGCCGAGTGAGTAGTCAACACTGCAACCACAAACGGCACCAAGCAATCTAACCAGATTAATCCAACGTTAAGCATGTCAACTGGACTTGCCTCAAGTTGGGCAGCGATCCAGGTAAACCTCCAAGACAGACACACACGGGCGGTATTTCCATACAGTGCTCCTTCACGCTGTGACCCACCAAGCACGCCTCCAGCCAGCTCCAGAAACAACCGAGGGGTCTTGTTTATCTTTATTTACAGTAGCAGTTTTAGCAGCTTATGAGCTGCTGTCAGTAAGAGGTCAGCTACCCAGCACACATAACATCGTGTGCAGCATCAATTCCGCGCTGAGAAAATGGAAACTCAGCTTATATTACCCTGGAACTGATGCTTAATTTTGCAACACAAAGAGAAAGTATGATATTACAAAATTTTAGAAGTGCGATAAAGCCGTTTAAGGAAATGGATGAGAAAACTGTTCTCAGACTAGTGGGTAGTATGGAATGAAAAAGAAGAAATCATTAAGTAACTGCACAGCCACATCCCAAATTGCATTTCTTTAGATGAAGACACTCAGTTTGAGAAAGAAAGTTTCAAGTTTGGAATAAAGTAGTTATTGTTTCTACTTTCCCTGCCTGAGGGGGGTATTCAAACAAACTCCTTTTGGAGATTTAATTTACTTCTACCAGGACAATGGTGCTGGCACAGCTTTGACTTACTGGGAGAAACAAAAAAGGGAGACTTGCTACCCATAGCCTGCCCAGAGGAAAAGGCTGCTCTTTGGATTCCCACTCCGGCAGCCCAACGATGCCAGCTGGCCGGCTGCTGAGGCTGCTTTCTGCACTTCCCCCCATGAAAGCAACATTATTTTATTTTTTTCCTTAATGTCCCCTACTTATATGCCCCAAGCCTCTTTGCCATCCCCATCTTCCAGGGCCTCTGAACAGCCACGAATTCACCTTCACAAAAATGCTACTACTTCACAACACAAATGGGGAAGAGAGGCAGAGAGATAAAGCGCCTCGCTCAGCATCACACAGGAAATCTGCGGTGAAGCTCAGCGTCGAGTTCCAGCCCAGCGCTCCAACCACAACCAGGCAACCCGCTCCCACAAGACGAGGGGTAGAGAAAATCCTTACGAGAAGAAAATAACGAGACATAGGTTTCGACATACTCCCGGATTACCGCGCAAAATAAATCTGGAGCTACTGAAATGCTGCTTCTTCCCCACAGTGCTCCCCATGGCACGAGACTGGCTCAGTATTGAATTCTAAATGCCGAGGCAGGCTGGGCTGACCGGCCAGGCATTCCTGCCTTCTTGCACCAGCGCTCTCAGCCTGGAACCCAGAGTCATTGTAATGCACGAACGTAAAACTACAGACGGCCTGTGAAGTATTTACGATGTCCGATACAGAGATGCCTGCACTGATATTCACTGTTTCTGAACACGGGGCATAAAACTGTCCAGGTCACCAATATTAGTGTTGCTATCGATCAGTCAGTTAATTTTGCTGCATTGATCAATATGACATTAGTCATGAAGGGGAAGCAAAACATGCTGACATCTGTGACACATTGTAACCTGTGCCTTTGTAACAAACCTACATGAACACTGCTCTTAAGGTAACATAATATTTTATTTTCTACTTCAAGTCGCTGTATTCTTCCATGTATTCCTTAAATTACAAAGGCATATCTGCAGAAAGACCCGAAGCCACCCATTTACCAGTTGCTAACTGGTCAGGTTTTGTAGATGGGACTTGCCTAAACTGTGCTGACTACAGTGAACCGAAAGTGGCGTTCAGGATACCCGTCTGCATCACCTCTTTCCTCTTTCCCTTTCTTTGCCACTGCTGAGCACCACCACACTTCCTACAGGAATCAAACTTGTCGCCTACGCGTCCCCCTCTTGACTCTTCCCCTCGCCTCACAGAAAGCGCCTGCTTCCCCATCACCTTCCTCGCTCCTCCCCGGTGCTGCCAACCCTGCACATTCCTTCCCCTCACACCCAGGAGGCCTCTCACCCATACCGTCCCTCCAAAACTGCAACGACAGCCACCACCAGCAGCCCCGCACCTTCCCAGGCCAGGTCTGCCAAGGAGGAACACATTTTTACACTAATTTTTGCATCTCACCAAGTGAGATGCTCAGAGACAATTATTTGTCTTCTCCTGTTACACCAGCTCCTGCTTTTCTGTTAAAGAAACTGGTTTTGGCATCAGCCCTCGACACGGCCATCTGACCTTACACACGAGATCCTTCCCCCTTCCTGCTCCATCTAGGAAGTGCTCCATAAAGTCTAAACTAATGCCTTTTCCTTCCCAATCTTTTCTCAGTTCCACAACGGCACCAGAAGCCAGCCAGCTTTTAACACCTCAGCTGAGACACTGCTGAAAAAGCCAGTACCGACAAAGCCAAAACACAACTTGGAGCTTTTTTTTGGTAGAGAATTTACATGTTTAGTCCGCTGCTTCACAGACTTTCCAATTCCATCTGCAACCCTCATCTGCAAGCTACCTGGAATAGGAACGTCTCCGTTACCCAGCACAATGAGAATGCAGTTTTCACGAGTACTTCTGGGTGATATAACAGTATGAGCAAGACGTGTGTAAGCCTTGGGGATGACGAACCCTTTGGAACTTCCCCAGGGAGCAGCAACTGTGGCAGCAAACAAAGCTTTCAGAGAAGCACATCAGTTAAAAAAAAAAAAAAAAAAAAAA
>Ga0065711_1039267_pt1 | contig 17976 bp, 8 predicted proteins | sample Hoacrofraction12_FD_59098 | JGI IMG/M metagenome (GOLD analysis project Ga0065711, IMG submission 59098) | Hoatzin crop microbial communities from Cojedes, Venezuela - Epithelial fraction 12 v2 (version 2) | ecosystem: Host-associated > Birds > Digestive system > Esophagus > Crop | place...
AAACAAAAAAAAAAAAAAAAAAAAAATCAAACAAACAAAAAACCAAACATAATTTCTCAAAGCCAGTAAAAAACATAGACAAGAAACACATGCAGTGTATTATCAAGTAAACATACTTCACACTCTGCATAATAGCATCTCATCTTTACATTCTTAAATGTTCAAGAAAAACTGCAAGAAAGTTTTTTGACATAAAAGTCTTTTTTCTCCTGAATACAAGGTCTATGTTATCCACTGTATTCCTTGGTAGCCAAGCCAGACAAAAGAGCATTCCTATGACCACAGGGAGCAACAACAGAGCTTTTCTGAGAGCAATATTTCAGTCAAAAAGAGAGAAGAGGAGAGATGCAGAGGAAAGATCTCTTCCCACATCCTGTCCTTTTGCATACCAGTAGACGCAAGAGACAAAAAATGCTCTAAGTAACTGGATGCTGCCACCAAAACGACGTCTAGAAAATTTCTCTTGCTCTTCTGTGACTATGTAGTTTTTCTGCCAAAAGGAGATCCTGTATACCAGTGGTGGACAGGAAAAAAAAGCCATTTAAAACACGTGTTAGGCTTTTCAAATGTTGATGTTATCAATCAGAAAAGACCAGAAACCTCTCTATGCACACAAGAGAAAATTTAATTCTTCCATGATACAGCAATCAGGTCCATGAGCACCAATCTGCAATGACACTTGGTCTGCTGCACCATTCTACTCGTTGTCTGTTAGAAGCTTGGTGCATTTTATGAAATGATTGGAAGCCCTAGACTAACTCTGACCATACTATGAAATACACATGCTGCGAAACACCTTTATTTTTTAAACAATGTTATCAAAATTAGGAAGTAGCAACTGAGGAAAGAGAAGGAAACACATCGTTACATTTGTTGCATATGTTTCTCCATGTTGTTGCTTGTCTATGTTATTTTAAGCATTATCTATTTAAAGAAGTTGTATGATATATAGAAGACAGCAGGTAGAGTGATTGACTGAAAGAGTCAGATGTTAAATTGCCATATAGCTGTGGAAAGCATAAAAATACTTCTCTACCTCAATTCATTCCACAGGAAAAATCCTCTTGGATCTTGAATCCTGTATCATTTTTACACTTAAAGGTTTCAAAGTGAGAAGAAAGTATAAAGGGTAGTGTTTAAAAATAAAAAACCCCACATTTTCACAGCTTTGGGGGTTTTTTAATGATTTTTGGGGGGTTTTTTTTTGGTTTTTTGTTTTTTTTTTTAAGAAGAGTATAACATTGCAGGAGAAAAAGCCTGCTTTCTCTCAGTTAGGTTTACTAAATCAGTCATGAAGGCAGCTGATCTAAAATGCATCAGCTGTCACACGCTCAGTCTCAGTTTGACAGTTCAATACCTCCTCATCTTCTGAGAATGGCAGTGCCGAGACCTAAGTAAACCGCATCTGTATGCAAACTGTCACAGAGTTCTTGGCATATCATTAGGCCTGACCTCCACGGCTGCAGTGACAACAAGCAACATTACAGCCAAATGTCATCGGAGTTAAAGTTAAGGTACAGGTCTCCAAATTTAGCAATGGGCGAGGTAAGCCACACAAGCAGTGGCTAGTTGATGAACTACATAATTACAGTGAGATAATCTTACCTATTTGGAGAATGCAAATGCATGCCACAGATTCAAGGCACATCTCTCTACACATCTATAGGTATATTTTTACCCTCAGCATTTATCTGGACCAAATATGACATACAAGTGTCAGTATATCCTAGTTATTGGCTTTGGGTAGTGAAATGAAACATTATTCAGGGCCGTGAAAGGACAATCTAAGACACATTCCCAAGCAGTGACAGTCAGAGTCACGCTCACAGCAGTTAGAAAAGTTGTACTTGATCATTTCAGTAGCCCAGGCAAACAGACCACATGGCATCTCTTTCCATTCTGAGATGCCACTTTCTGCCCCACTGCAGCAGGCGGCAGGAGCCCACATGACCATAGCATAATGCTTCTGGCAGCAAAGGAGACCCATGAGGGCTAAGGGCAGCCAGCGATGTGCCTCTAGGTCCCCAGGCCTAACTTGACTAGGTAGGCATCTTCAGAGCTGCTTGCCTGAGTAAACATGTCTGAATAAACATAAAATGGGCTTAAAAATATCAAAATTCATATTCAGAACCCTTCTCAGTTTTTGTGGTGTTACTTACAACATTAATCAGGTTTGTGAGTTCTAGCAAAGCTTGCACGACCCAGCGAATCTCACATCCCCTCTCTATGACTTTGTTCATATTGTAACCTCTTGACTTAAACTGCCAAGTCTAAAAGTGCTAAAGACCTTGATACTACTACTACATACCACTACTATTGAAGTGCCTATAACCTTTCACTAACTTATCAATATTCACTTTAGGTGTCAGATACAAATAACTTGACTGAACACAATAATTTTAGAGTTTCTTTGGCTACAGCACTCATGAAAAGCAACATGACATCAAAACCTGATCAACTGGAAAAGCTACTAGATATATTTCCATACTGGAAGAACTGGGACTAAGGAAAAGTATCTGTTGTCAACATCTCCCGAATACTCAAGAACCACCAAGAAGGTGTGGACTATTCAACAGAAGGACCATTACACTTATCTTTAGGCCTTAGTATTGATCCATTTATCCAGTTATCTTTTTGCCATGACCATAAAACCAACATGACAGTGTAAAGAGTTATACAGCCTTTGCCATTCTTTTCCCATTGCCTCTAGCCATCCATGGCACTGGCACCGCCTGGTCTGGGAGCATTTTTGAGCTCTTAATAAATATTGCTGGTGCTTATCTGACTCTCTACAATGAGGTTTTCATGAAAGCAGTGTGCACCTCACGAAGTTATCCTAGAGACCAAATAACTTCAAATAAAAGATTGCTTATTTCTGGACTAAATTTCAAGGACCTTCGATTGTCTTTATCCGGAGGAAAAGCTACATTTATGTAACAGTTTTCCTTTACACTGCATCACTGGGTACATGTCTGGTAACAATAAAATTTTGCTGTGAAAATTCTGCAGTACTTCTTCCAGTCTACATGGAGAGACTTGTAGAAGTAGTCAAGTCAGAGTCCACTGCCAACTTCAAACTAAGCAAGTTTTGCTTACCTTATGCTTCCCTTCCACAGTGGAATTATTTTGATAGAAAGTAACAAATTCATATTTAGCCTTTGCATTCCTACAGCCTTTTGAAGGAGAAATTTTGAGTGTCTTTCAATCCAATTAGTTGTATGAAAGCTAATAAGAGTCAGAGGTAACCAAACATCCTTACGTCACCTGTGAGGAAAAGAACAGTAATTAAGGTCGGATTTTATGAAATTACCTCTTCTACGTAAGCATTTTCAAGGTACTTGCATCCATTTCAGCGTAAAAACCGTGTTGCAGAGATCTGACAGAACTGCAAAAAGTGCTGTACTCTTCTCTCCAGAGAGCTCTGCCCAGAAGATAAAACATTGTACATCATCTGAGAAAAGTTGTCAAATACTAATAATTTTTTATATTTTATGTCCACTAGTCCTGTGGCTTGTATGTAAACAGTCCTTAAAGGTCTCTTTCAGGAGCTAAACCCCAGCTAAGCAAATATTTATCTAAAAATCTACACATTTCTTAACAATGATTCAGGTATGACTCCTACCAGTTTAATCAGGTCTATGAAAACATAATTTTTTAAAAAATCAACAGGGTTAAATATAGATGTATCAAAAAATGTAAGCCTTACCTGCAAGAAATGAACACATGTTTTATAGCACTTTATGATCTAAAGTCACAGGAAGAACAAAGTGGTCATGAGCATTACCTGAACATTTGAATGCCATGGTGGTATTCAACTCCATTTGCCAAACATTAATACTACCTCATGGATAAATGAATAAAGCAGCCTGTAGCTCCACTTATATAAGCTTCCTCAATTTTTGTTCTTGTATGATGAATTGCAATAGGAAATACATTTCTTCTAATGCATTCCTTCTAAGCTTAGAAATTCTGCAGTGGATAGAACTTGATCAAAAACAACTCCTACTCACTAGGATGTCCCCACATAATTCATTCATAATTCCACTTCATACTGCCATTCATGAATTACGAGGTCATTCCTAACTGAAGAAATATTTCACTTCATGACATGTCATTGTCATATTTCTCTATACTAGATTTCTCCACCAGTCAATCAATACTAAAAGCAGACTCAAAGTCCAGCAATGCAGCAGATATTCGAGCTTTCCTAAATCTTCAACTCCCTTAAGAGTTTGGTCATTTTCTACTGAAGACAATGTAAGAAATAGCTCTGCAACCCACTTGCATAGTTTTCAGTGTAAAAATATCCCAATTCCAGTAGAGGGCACTTTAAGCCCCTTCAGAAGTTAGTATTCGGCAACATCTCTCCTCCCCCACCCCCCAACCTGCCCTATTTCACATTCCATATTTACTGAGTTTCCAACCATGTTTCCCCAGGCTTGATACTTTCTTATTGACATGCAACCACATAGGACGCTACTGAAGTTGGGTGGCAAACAATCAAAGAAACAGAGACTCGAGACAGTAAAAACCAGTTATTTAAAGGAAAAGGAATATTGACATGCATGTCTTAAAAGAGTTAAGATAAAGCACGTTACTCATATAGCTCTGGTTTGATTTGCAATGAATTAGGTTGTGAAAATGCAATCTGGTTAGATGTGCATATTGGTAACTGTCTGTATTTCAGAAATGTTTTTATCCCATCCCTAGGAGAAATAACCGCCAAGATGAATGCTCTTCAAGTACTACGGTACCCATTTCTGGTTGAGTTACAGCCCTTTGGCTGTTAGCTGTTTTCAACTTATGTAACCATACATTGATATGTCTTCTCTTTTTCCTTGCCTTTTCACCAACCAATAAAAATGTTTTCTTAGTGCTATCATAAGACAATTGACAGATCATACAAAGTATGAAATCTACGTATAATAATGACCACATAAAGAAAGAGCCAAACGTTCAAGACTTCACAGCTTACAATTTTGTCATCTCTCTGTTAAAGCATCCTTGTCAACGTTTGGGAGGGAGAAAAGAGAAAATCTCCAAAAAACTACCATAAATCTTATTTAACACCAGCATGAGGAAACATAGACAAATTTTACATTAATACCACAAGCACTTATTATAAGATCAATGATTTCTTAATAGCTGGTTTACTAAAAAGCAAATCAGTGGACTGTTTAACAGATTGCTTACAGGCACTGTAGGTCTAAATAATTTTAATACTTTTTAGTGACACTGTTGAGCACTATTTACCACACAATTATCCTGTATGGCTGTAATGTATGTATATCTGTTAATTATTCATAAACCTTTTATCAAGCAGTATCTTTTAATAATAATGTACAGTTTTTACAGAATTTAAACTCATCTCAGACTCCGCTGATTTTTTGTTAGTTTGCTCTGTATTTTATCTGCTCTTCTGGTTTCTCTTACTGTTTACTTTGCTGGATCTTTCCATGTTTATCCAGCCTCCTTCAAATGAACAAATACTTTTGTGACATTAGAATGTTACAATTTTCCTATCATCTTCTTAAAGATAATTGAAAACAACAGACCTAGAACACAACTTCACCTTGTACTTTCTATAACTGGTACAACAATAGCAAATGCAACCACTACATAGAGAGAGGATATCTTGTCAGTTTCACTGTTAGAATAAAGAGGAAAATTCATAGCCATTGACTCTTACCAGGCCTACAGTACCATCCTTTCTTGTCACCATGCTGTTTTGGATAACTTACGATAGCTGATCACTGCATAGTTTTTATCATCGTGAATATTTACCAGATCTAAGACGTTTAGGTCTGAAGGAAGACTAAGTATGTCACAACTTCGCTTAATTTTCAGACACAAACAGCTTTGGAAAGTATCACACAATCTATAGAATGAAAAGATAATTACAGGGTAGTGAAATAAAGTTAAACCCAGTAACATAAAGGTACGCAATGAGGATCAATTGTTCTTTAGCTTCCTCTGGTTACAAAATTGCCATTCGCGGCAGATGTATAAATGTGATGGGTTACATCATCTCCATGGCACTCAGACACACAGAAATCCAAGAACTGTTTAGGTGAATTTCTGACATATGCTAGTTTTTGCTGCAAACCCTACGTAATACTTGCAGTGCTGCAAGATCTTCAATAGAAGCAATCTCCTACTATACAAAATAGGTGTACATAGAGTTATCAATATTTTGCATTTACAGTGCAATGGATGCAGTTTTCTTTGTTACGCCCAGCATCTTCTGAAGTCAAGATGTCACATCTCCCAGTTCTTAACACTAGCTCTTTCGAAAGGGCTGTGTGATGGAGCTACTGTGGCAAAACCCTGGCTCATGTACCGCCCACACCCTCAGAGCCCAGCTGCAGCTCCGTTTGTCAGGGGCAGAACCACTGTACAACATTCCCATCTTTCTTTTTTTCATATTTCAAACTAGATATATCAAGCTACAGAATTCTACTCATGCTGCTTACATGTCCTTTTTCATATTAATACCTTATTTCACTCCTGCCTGTTTTCCCTGGCATTCATTAGCAGCCAGCCATCCACTAAACACTGTTTTTATTTTGCAGACGCCTTAGTGAATTTATTCTACCTCAGTTCAATGAATCTATTCGAAGTTTTAACAATAATCAATAACTTGTAGGGTGCACATTTATGTACTTCTAAACACAGTTTAAAAATACAGATTAGAAAATCTATATGGAAGATAGCTTTCAGTTCTGTAAGAGTATTTGATACCTAAAAACATTTTAGATTAGAGAGAAATAGGCCTTAAGAAAAAAAAAGAAAAATTAAAAAAAATGTAAACTACACATTACCAACACAAAATTCTTCAAGGTCGTGACAGGTTGTTTTTTAAAGCAATGCTCCTTTCATTGAGAACTCTGTAGGGACATTTTTGAGCCCGTTGTGAGTATCACTGCATGCCCTCAGCTGAACGCAAGTGTTTGTATTGTTATTACTGCCAATAACAAAATTTCACTGTAGAACTGTTAACAAATAGATCTATTTCATTATAAAAACGTGCTGTCATTTTCTGGTTTGTTTTAGATTTTTCATAAGAGAAGTAGCAGGGAGTCTATCTGCAATTTGCTCTTTACAGATTTTCTCAATGGATCTAGATTTCAGCCTTCACAACACAATTGTTTTGAATACCAGTTGCCTTGGTATTCAAATATTTCTTAAGCAATTGCATATGTTATTTACAGACACGTATCAAGATGTAAAATTTTGATCTGAATTAGACTTTGAAAACAGCTTATTAAATAATAAATAACCACTAACAAATCAAAGGATGGTCAAAGATCTTTGCGATGGAAAATATTGTAAGCTCTTCTCCAAACAGAAAGGGACGTGAAGCTTGGAGCCACATCTCAAGTTACTGCGTGGGAGTGGGCATAGCTCTAGCTGAGACTCTATCAGCAGTGTGTGGAGAAGAGCGATTGCTTTCATGCTTCTTATCATCTGTATTTCCATTTATACATAGCAGGAGACCAGCATTTTCACAAGATCGTGACACCAGCGATGGTCAGCAAGAAAACAGGAAACCCAAAGGGAGCCACTGCCACCTGTGTGCTCCCAGCCCATGAGGAACAGCAGTATGGCGCAACTTTTTCTTAAGGAGCTACTACAATATCAGAAGTCTTTAATGCTACCATTAACTGAAAAAATTGCAATGCTGTGATGAGTTGCATCTTTTTGTGCAGATCCATCTTATTCCAAATTTCATGTAATAAATTAAGACTATGTCTCCAGTGTTTTTGTTCACCTATCACAACATCAATGATTATTACAGCATTGCAAAACAAACAACAGAAAAGCTTAATTTCAAGGAAGATTTATGGTGAGTGAAACACATTCAAAGTTGACTAGATGAGAGTAACCAAATAAAATCTGATGTTTGCTCAAACAAAAATTTTTACAAAAAATACAGGTTTAAAATATTAGTGCAGAAGTATTGGAGTAAAATTGCCAACATAGGAAGGAATTAACACTGCTTAATAGAATCAGAATGAGATACATTAGCTGGATAAAAAGACTATCATGCAGACTAGCCAAGTGTCATTTTAGGTTAGTTCTGTACAGTGTGACCTTCAATACTGTCCAAGTTAATTCTACATGCCTGCAATGTTTAAATGCTCTGCAATTTAAAAGCAATAAGCTTAAAATAACCTGCAGTTTAAGAAGAGTGGGCAGGGGGTGGGGAAGAATCACAGTAAAAAATCTGAAGGCTAATGATGAACTGGGCAGGGTTACTGTCCCTTAAAGACAGGAAAACTGTGACAACTAAAGGTTGTGGGTTGGGTTATTTTTTTGTCAGAGGTTTCTAACATGTTTTCCTGCTTTGATACTTAGTTAAAATGAACTATTTTATATAATACCAGCATGATGATGAAAGGGTGCCAAATATACAGAAATGCCTGAAACAAGAATCTGTGTCCTTACAAGTGCTGAGGGCCTCCACCGCACAGCCGCAGTTCAGCATTTCTGCATGTTTTAGCCCACTCTCGTATGAAGCTTGGTCATTCCTGCAGCCTCTCTTCATTCCAGCAAGAACACAGACAAGGCTGTGCAAGTGTTGATTTTTTATTTTTTTTAAAGTAGTTTTCTGTGATTTTTTGTAAGAGAATTACACTCCCACAAGCAAATAGCATGACAGGACTAGGGAGAGGCCTGTGGCACACAGGACAACTAAAGCACCACTGACAGCTTTGCAATGGAGGATGCACCTGGGAATGGACCAACAGCTCAACTAGATCCAGCTATTAGTCATTACATTAGCTGCCAAACAAATGCATGCTATTAGTAGCACAATGCAATGACAACACAGACCAAGTTGTACCAGAATTAATGAATACATACTATCAGTCATGAAAACCAGATTTCCTAAATTACAGAATTATAGTGATGGTGGTCACATGTACACGTCCTATAGCACAAAATGTATTTAAGTAGTATGAGATTTAATGTTTGCTATGAAGAGATCCACCTTTGTAAAAACTAGCTCAGCTGTCTACTTTGCCTTTCTTTCTCAAAGTGAAGTCAAAGGGATGGCAGAGCAAAACAAGCTATCTTCCACGTTGTAAAAAGCCACTTCGGAAAGTGAGAGCATATGCTTTTTGTCAACCCCATGACTTCAATTGTCTGAAGGTTGTCAAAAGACCACAAACGATTCTTCCCAGGTCCTATCTCCACCAAGTGCAGGAAAGATAAAGGTGCTATTCAAAGAACTAAGTCCTTAACTGAAAGTCATTCATCCTTATTTAAATTATGACAAGTATACAGATAAGACAGGCAAAAAAAAAAAGCTTTAGGAAACTGGAAAAAAAAGGTCAACCACTGCACAGGTTGTCCAAGTGCAGTGACCCATGCAGTGCACATTCATCCATGTTATAATTTATCTGCAGCATGTTTTTAGTTTAATAATTTTTCAGTTATTTGTCATAACTTCACAATCTCTCAGCTGAGATCTTGAACCTCTTACAGACTGAGCAATGTCAAAAATCCCCTTTCACAGGGACAAAGCCAACATTGCGTGGTCTCTGCAATCAGTTAACCTGCATAGTTTACCATTCCATTGTAGAGGGTCTTAAATCTAACTGCAAATGCCCTTGAGCAGAAAATCTCTATGGGCTGAGAAACAATGAACAAGACTTCAGCCCACAGGGTTTTCCTTGTAAGCTCTCTATGCCATAGATTTTGCAAGTTTTGTATACCATAAAATGAAATCCAGAAAAAATGAGTGGGAGAAGCATGCAAGAGAGCTATACCATTCAGACACTGACCTGCATCATGCTCACAGTGCAATGGAGAAACAAAAAAAAAAAAGCTGGGGACTGTAAGAGGTCCAGTATAGCTTCAGAAGTACTGACACTTACATGGCTTTAAGTGTAAAAGAATAATTTTAAACTAACATATACAAATTGTAGAAAACACTCTTCTCTATTGTCCTCTGTTGTGTGCACACATAAGGACCATCCTGGTTCTTGCTCTGTTTTGAAAATTCGTTACTGTTCATGGGATACTTCAGGACTTGTTTTAGTTCTACATATGTCTTTCCCAACTGCAGTGAGGTTAAAGAGGTGTAAGAGATATCCCATCTAGAACACTGTCATTTCAGAAAAAAAATTATTCAAACTTTTAAGGACTAAGTTATCTGCTTTTACTTAATAGACTGTCAGAGAGCTTTGAAGGGCAACAGTCCATGAATCAAAACTTTGAGACTTTAATGTATTACACAATAATGAATCTAAAGGTACAATAATGGACTACTGAGCAGATAACTACACTTTCATAAAGGGCAGTAATGGGGACTGTGGTCTATGTTATGGACTATTATGCCTATTCTGAAATTTATAGAACAGATTACAACAGGTCCCACATTACATTCAGCTTCCACAAGGAAGCAAGACAACATAGTGGGTGCATGTGACACGATCAGTACCCTCACAGTAGTCCTCCTTATTCCAGCACCAACAGCCCGTTCAGAGGTCATGAACATAAGAAGGCAGAACAAAAGGCAGCAGTACCCGAGATCACTAGTCCCATATCTTCCCATGAGTAACTAAATAATGATGCATCATGCAACATACTTCACTCAAATATGACTCTACTTGGAGAAAACATCCAGAGAATCATAAGATTCGCCAGTTTCGACAAAAAGACACATTCCTCACAACTTCTGTACTTGGAAACACCCCAGGTAAATCTGCAGAGTCTCCATTTCAGAAGTTCACATTTAACAAAACCAGCCTTGCCTTTCCCTCCATAATACGATAATAAAGCAATGCAACATATCAAACACATCAAATAATACTCCACTCTCATCAGAGAACTGACCTCAACAGTTAACTTTTTAGATACATTTAAGCCCCGCTCTATTTCATTCCAAAAAGGGGGAAAATAGACAAGCATAAGAAAATCTAGGCATTTCATATTAATACCATCTGTCATTCATTGAAACTGTGTTCCCTTGGTTTGCAATAGGAACAACAGGAAATTCATAGAAAAAAAAAATCAAACATAAAGTAACACAGGCTTTTTTTCAACTTTGGAAAACCAACCACAGGAAGAACATAGTAAAGGAGGGAAAAAAAAGACTTATGAAAAATACCCATACTAAACAAGGTTAGTCTATAGGACAAACCCAAACAAGTAAATTATGTAAGACAGTTGTTGCATACATTTTATTCACATAATACATTTATTAGTGAGAAGGCAAAGACAGCTCGATTTTAAAACCTGAATTATTTTGCATTTCGGTTTGTGAGGAGAGGATCAACAGCAGTTTTCTACCATCTTCAAATTAATCACACTGCTGTATACATCCTCTATATTTTAAGAACACTGAAAATGTGATTTCAGAAAAGTTAAATAATGTATGAAATTGAAAAATGTCTTTCTTAATATCTTTCTCCTCATGAAAAAAATTGCAATTACAACTATAAAAACCAATTACAACCTTCTTTTAAAGCATTATAGAAGTTGTCATTGTTTAGTTAACCTATTCAAATTCAGCAAACTTGTCCTACCATATCCTGGGGGAGAGACCTATCGTAGCAGTAAGCAATACATCTCCACACACTTGTAATTCAAAGGCAGAGACAAAAACTGTCAAAACATTACTAAAGTCGACAAGGATGTATGGTTCATTAGTCTAGGAACTGATGTGTTATGGACCTATTTGTGATCAGCCTGATAATTTAAATCAAGTTGCAAGTTTATGTAAACGAACCAGCACTCTATTATTAAATTACAGATCATGCCTTCAACAAAGCACCTGTAATTGTAGGCATTTATCACAAGACCATAACTAGCCCCCTATCATGCCAACTTAATCAATAACCAATTTATAAAATATCATCACTTTAATCAAAAATCTCTAGCTGTTTCCCTTGTATTGACTTTGAGGGCTAAACTACAGTGTAACATCAGTAAGCCAGTCTTTGTTCATTAACACAGAATTAGACTGTAAATGATTCAATATTTACAAGTGGTTACACATGCAGAAAAAGTGATCTGCAGCTGCAAATCTAGCTGACCCCATCCCCATGCTGCTGTAAGCCTGCCCAAGCACGTCTGAAGCTCACAGTCACGCACACCTGACAGCGCTGCTCTTGGGCCCCTGCTGAGCACACTCCTGCACCTGAAGGCTCTTCATCCCCCACAGCTTCACACCCCTCAGAGTCACATTTAAAATATGCAGCCACACCCCACCTATTACTGCTTTACAGCCCCTCCTGTTGTTGAAAAGCGCAAAGACTTTTGTGCAATTAGCTTAAAGAGAAGATGAGGGACTGCAGAGTTGGACTTATGATTGCTGTCTCAGCGTTTCATTCATTGCAACAGGTCACGGTAAAACAGAACCAGTTCAGCTCCAGCGGAAGTGTCAGCATACGCAATATTAAGTGTAAAATATTTTCCCTGAGACAAAATCTCCTTTCTCGAATTATATTACATACTGATACCTGTTTTTATAAGGTGGGCTTTCCATCTAGCGAAAAGAAAAAGAATCCAGAGATGACGACTTGCTGGAGGGCTGTCAAAAACCAACACCACCAAATATAAATAGAGTTCACAAGATACGCTTCATCCACAAGGTAAAGCTGCAATTGTCCTACAGTTAATTGCTTGATTATCACTAGATATTAAGTTTTTCTGCATATCTAGAAGTATTCTGTTAATATTATACCCTGTATTTTGAGCATAGAGGACCATAATTTCAAAGTTTGATTTATCAAGTTCTCACACTGGAGAAAGAAGTCATTGCTGCCATTCCGCAACCCCAAGATGAAAAGGAAGTGCTAAGTATCAAACTTGTAAAAGTCTGACCAAGTCCTGTCATCCTTATCATGATACACTGGAGATAATTTTATTAATCACAAGTTTCTGGTTTTATACAGGGTTTTATTCATTTATGAAAACGACTGCATGACAATGGGAAGGAAGTTTAACCCAAAAATATATTTACCTTCCAAAGAATTTTTTTTCATGCAATCTATACTGAAGTACTGTATAAAGTCACACTAAATTTAACTATTTTGCATTTGTGTGATCTTTCCAAACCATCATTATTTTAAACATTTATTTCTAAAAGTGCCGGAACAAACATTTTGCAAGAACTACCATCCCCTATTATTCCATAACATAATACTATGTATTTCTGCAGACCAGAGTCTGCCTAGTGACAGAATGCATGACAGTCATGTGCTACTTCTGCCAAAGGACTACAGTTTTCTTTCCTTCCCTTCAAATATATAGAGCTACTAGGTTCCTTTTTGTCAACAAATTCAGAACCTGATAAATCTGACAAACTAATAGGTTCAAACACCTCAACTAGATTTCACCATTGCTGTAAGTGTGGAGGGGTGAAGAACCTGACCTCCTTTTACAGGCTCGCTGGGTGGATGCTAATCTTTGTGAGCAGATGGAGGGGAGGCAGAGAAGGGACATCATGCAGAAATTAAAGAAATTAAGAACTGGCAGTAAATGCCAACCTTTCAGAACAAAGAACTTGATTCAGGACTACAACTCTAAAGGGCTATATAGTGCATCAACAAAAGTTGTCCCAAATTTCAAAAGACTTATTTCTACTGCACGTAATATCAAACTATCAATACATAAGTAAAACCAAAACACTTCCACAAAAACACAAGAAAAAGCAAAAATTATCTTCCTACTCAATAACAAAATACTGCACTTCCGACTTAGCCATAACATGAAAAGCTCAGGGGCCAACATTGTTTTTCCAGGTGCAAGGTCCATTAGCCAAGGTTCAGACACTGCTGGGATCTGAGAGGTTGTCAGATGGCCCCAAAAATGCCCTGGGAACAAATTGGATATTGTCTGGAACAACTCATTTTGCTGAGGGATGAAATTGTCTCCTTCTAACTGCAACACTTCACAGTAGTATTGCAGAAATTGCAAAAAGGGTGTTTCCCTGCAGGCCATAATCAGAAATCACTGATGCAGAAGGATTTCCAGAAGACTCTGGAGAAGGCAAGAAAGTAAAACACCTGCTTTCCCTGAAGGGTTTCCATCTATTAACAGTACTTGCATTTCTGTCTCTTTCTACAAAATGAAATTATTATTCCTGAAGAGTATTAACACCGGCACTTTTTCTTCTTCCAGAGATACTTGTTCAAATGTCAGTTATTGTAGAAAACAGAGCCATGCATGCACGGAGCAGGAGGCTATCTAGGATTTGTTTTGAGATGTATCATCATTTCAGAAGACTGTCAAAAAAAGCTTGGTTTCTTTAAAGTTGTTCTATAGTGTGTGTACCCATGCTTCTCTTTGATGTCAATACCTAGAAGTAGTGTATAAATAAACACTAAAATAATAATAAAAGAGTTCATGGCGTGACTAAACCCTTTCCGTAAAACAGTGACAAGGCTACAATGATACAGGCTCAAGCAAAATGCATACTTGCACTGAAACACAGCAGTAAAGGTCAGATAATTTTTAATGGCACAGCTCTAGAAAAACAAAATATATTTATAAGAATTTCCATATCCTATAATGGGTGCAAGTTTTTCACCTGGAAATTCATGAGAAAGCCTCTTGTAATATGTAGCTACAAGCTTTTTTATCATATTTTGATTTGAGATCAGGTTGAAATATCAGCTTTCAAAGCAAAACAGCTTAAGTTTCTGCTCTCTCTCTCAAAACTAGATGACACAGTGAAGGTTGAAAGGAAGCTTGTCTTAGTTTTCCCAGAAGATTTATGTGATTTCTGGACTTCTGTTTTTCAGAAAGAGAGTCAATATCACAGCTGTGACAATACAGCATACTTGCTAAATTTTACTTACTTACAGGTTTTGAAGCAAAAATTTCACACGGATCAAACTATATCTAAATATTCACATGAATGTCAGTAGGGAAAGACTAAAGAAGTTAATATTATGTTATTAAACATGTCACATTGCAAGATACCTTAATAATTAAGCAACAGCGTTTTCTTGATGGAGAGAATTCCTGGCTGCAATTTAAATGTAGGTACTCCAAACAAAAATATACATGAGCAAACATTTGCTGCAATTAACTGAAGACGACAAAATCACCTGTAAAGATTTTCTTTTAATATATTTTTCTTCTGCAGCTTAGATAAAATCTGCAAATATTCTCAATGTCAAAGCAGAATACTGGAGAAATGGAATCTTAACAACAAACAATGCATAACTTTGGTTTCAAACTATAGGTTTCCACTTTTTTTACCCAGGTCTAGTCTTCTCTTTCTGCCTCCCCCACCCCACAAACAACCATATTTAAAAGACAGAGATGATAGTTTTCACAAGACTCCATTTGAAACTAAACAGCATCTTTTACATCGCCTGCTGTAGGTGACCCTGCTTCGGCAGGAGGGTTGGACTAGATGACCCACAGAGCTCCCTTCCAACCCCTACCATTCTGTGATTCTGTGATTCTGTGGTTTTTGCTCAGAATCCCTTTCAGTGTTCCTATGATTTCCTGCTAATTTAGTTATTTGCATTATCTCTTTTCCACAAATCTCAATGTAGTGAATGTGTGTACAGCAATTAAATTGGCCTACCTGCCTGCTATATGTAACATTTATAAGAGTCTTATTTTTCTCACCAGCAAGCAGACTTATGCTGGAAATAAGTAACTGAAGTCTCTCCTATGCCGAATTTATCTCAATTTGCCATTTCTAACCATCATGCTGCCTGGTTTGTCTGATAGCCGAAATAATCACTGGGCAAAGGTATTTGTAGAAACTTGAATGATAGTGTCTAATCTCCTGGGTGAATGCCATGATCACTGAACTATTTGTAGGAAGGGGTTCTTGAAGAGCCCCCTTACTCTTTCTATGCTCATGTAGCAACCAGTGCCACAGCAAGCAGCAGCAGAAGGATCAAACTTAGTCAGTCAGCTCCCAAGTGCCCAGCACAGAAACCGCTCAGAGCTTAGGAAAGCAGAAATTCAGACTTCAAAAGACCATTCATTTTGGAAACTGAGGAATAGCCTAGTCTTGGTATAAGCCAAACTGAGGCAAAAGGAATCCATTTTTAGATTTAGATACTTAAAGTGACTGACAGGTGCCTGAGTCCCATGAGGAATGAAGGTTTACGTCTTTACCACAGAATTAACTTCTGTTATTTCCACTTGGTGGATACTGCTACATACAGCATAGTTGTACTGAGCAGTCATGAAGTGCAACAGTACTTGAACTGGACGCAAGGAGCTGTGCATTTGAAGTCTCTTTTCAAGGACATATTTAGCATCAGAGATATTTACTTGCAACACTGAGACATACAATCAAACATTGCTTGTTCCAGGCTGTAGACCAGTGTAACCAGGGCTCTCCAGATCTCTGACATGTAGCCAACCAGGGTGGGAACTGCATTAAAAAAATGCAGTGAAGAGCTGCAAATTTTCACACTAAGTCACCATGTGCAGTTTTTAAACTAAACTTGTTTCAACGGGAAAAGGTCGGGACACCACTTCTCACCTGCCTCTCACCAATACTAACAGAGAACTGTAGTTCACAGCCCTGGAAAGACCAAACAGGAGCAACCCTTGTCCTGCTACTGAGCTGTAGGAGAAATAACCGTTGCTCTGGATGCAGCAACCCCCACTGCCTCATCAGGTCAGAGAATGCCCAGGGAGCCCAGAAGCTTTACCGGAATACTAATCCAGCACAGCAAAGAATATCCAAGGCTCAAAGTCTTGTTACAGGCAAAGAGGAAATCACACCTCGGGTGTAAAGCAAAGAAATTTCTAGTAGAATAATTACAATCTTCACAACCTAGTCAAAGAGCTTAGTCCAGTTTAGTTGTTACAGCAAAAGATAATGTTATCATACAATAATGCATTATTGTATAATACAATAATATATTATACAATTAAAACTGTTAAAGACACACTGCCTGGTATCTACCCCTTTCTCTGGCATCGTGCTTGCCCTTCCATGGCCCCTTGGGCTCATAATGCCAACAGTTCCAATCTGGCAGGGGGGATGCAGCCAGTGCCACCCGCACCCCAACTTCTTCACTGCAAGGAGGGTAGTGTTGATAATGATCTCCCTAGGATTTACTTAAGATCATTTTTATATGTCTTCTAATGCTCTTTTAAATCTTGCCTTTTCTTTAGTGGTTCAAATTTACATTATATAGTAGATTTTGCATACACACTACTTGTTCTTTACTCTCTTTGATGTCCCAACACTATTTTTACCCAACTTCTATGCCTGCATTTCTTTAACTTACCACTGGTAAGTCATTTAAAGCCATGGGGTCTCTGGTGCCCACTAGCGTGCCACCTCTCATCATCCCATGCCTGTACTCTTCTACAGGGCATCCTGTGTCCCCACCTTCAAGGCCTGAACTGTACCACCAGGCTATGTTTCTCTACACTACACTATTATGTTAGAATCATTAATACCTTGTTCTGTACCGAATTACTACTTATCACTACTATCTTTGTGAAAACACTGTTGTTGTGTACTATACAGACATTAGTAAAATTAAATTTAGGCTATTAGAAAAGTTGTTGTTACAGCAAATCCAAGCATAAAAAATGGCTCAATACAGGTCGTGACAAACTGATTTGAAGAGCAACAAGCCTCAGCCCAGAGGCCTTGCAAACAGTACAAAGCCTGATGCCGCTTGCTACATTGCATGCAACAGTGTACTGGGCTAGAGAGCTATATGCTCCCTCCCTTCCTACACAGCCCCTCCGAGCAGCCCTGCAGAAGTTGGTCCCATATTCCCAATGCAGATCATTTCCACAAAACACTACTCCAGCAGGATCTGTACAGGCATGCTCACTCACAGGCACAATATTTCCATACAGCTTCTTGATATTAATCTTGATTTGAATGGAGCGCTCATTTTCTTCAAGGATCACAGAATCACAGAATGGTAGGGGTTGGAAGGGACCTCTGTGGGTCATCTAGTCCAACCCCCCTGCCAAAGCAGGGTCACCCAGAGCAGGCTGCACAGGACCTTGTCCAGG